>OGRO01002480.1_pt1 | contig 14347 bp, 12 predicted proteins | sample 1553451 | NCBI WGS metagenome assembly OGRO01 (sample SAMEA2580021, study PRJEB22360) | human gut metagenome
AATTTTCGTTTCATTCTGCCACCTCCATTGCCTGCTGGCGCGTTACAAGCTCACGGTACAAGCCGCCCTGCTGCATCAGCTCTGCATGACTTCCACGCTGAGCCACCACTCCTTTTTCTAGTACATAAATACAATTTGCATTCTGAATCGTGGACATTCTGTGCGAGATGATGATGAGCGTTCGCGTCTTTGACAAACGGCCGATCGTCTCCCAGATCTCACGCTCACTCTGCGGATCGACACTTGAAGTAGCCTCGTCAAAGATCATATACTGTGCCTCTGAAAGCAGTGCTCTAGCAATTCCCATCTTTTGGCGCTGTCCACCGGAAAGCGCTGCTCCTGCATTTCCCACATCCGAGTCGAGTCCTTTTGGAAGCGTCTTTAAAAAGCTGCCAAGTCCAGCCTCCGATAACGCTTCTTTTAATTTTTCATCGTTTGCGTTTGGATCGGCGAGCAATAGATTCTCACGAATGGTTCCCGAAAACAGATTGACCTGCTGCGGAACCATGGCAATGTTTGTGCGAAGCTGCTGCGGTGTGACGCTTCGATACTCCTTTCCTTCGATAAAAATCGTACCCTGATCTGGATCGCAAAAACGCATCAAAAGCGATGCCGCCGTTGATTTTCCACAGCCGGACTCGCCTACCAGCGAAAAAGTTTCACCCGGATAAATATCAAAAGATACGTCATTTACCGCATGGACAAATTTCTTCTTGCTGAACATTCCTCCGTTTGCCTGGAATGTTTTCTTCATATTCTTTACTGATAATAACGGCTCGCTCACAGGTTACGCCTCCTTTCCGGTTTTGTTGAGCAGATGGCATCTGCATTTTCTGGTGCCTGCTTCGTTGATATCTGCAAGCTCCGGCTCCTGCTGATGGCAGATATCCATTGCATATTTACATCTCGGTGCAAACTTACATCCTTTCGGCATTACGGACAGATCCGGTACGCTTCCCGGAATGGACGGAAGAGATTCCACACCACTTCCAAGTTTCGGTACAGAACCGATCAGACCCTGTGTATATGGATGTTTCGGATCTGCAAAAAGTTCCTGCACAGGCGCTTCTTCTACGATTCGGCCGGCATACATAACAACAACTCTGGAACACATTTCAGCGACAACACCAAGGTCATGTGTGATCATCAGAATGCCTGTATTCTTCTTTGCCCTGATGTCCTCCATCAGCTCCAGAATCTGTGCCTGAATGGTAACGTCAAGGGCTGTAGTCGGCTCATCTGCGATGAGAAGCTCCGGCTCACAGGACATTGCCATAGCGATCATAACACGCTGGCACATACCTCCTGAAAGCTGGTGCGGATAACTCTTTAATGTCATATCCGGTTCAGGGATACCTACTGATTTCAGTACTTCGAATGCTCTGTTGTGCGCTTCTTCTTTTGAGAAATTGTTATGGAGCAGGATTGCTTCTGTCAGCTGTTTCTCAATTCTCATACATGGGTTCAGAGAGTTCATCGGCTCCTGGAAGATCATGGCAACTTCACGTCCTCTGATCTTTCTCATGCCTTTTTTATCTTCTTTGAGAAGATCCTTGCCGTTAAGCAGGATCTCACCGTTGGAAATCTTACTGTTGCGTGCCAGAAGTTTCATAATGGAGAGGGAAGTTACGGATTTACCGCATCCGGACTCTCCTACCAGACCAAGAATCTCACCCGGCTGAATGGAGAAACTTACATTATTAACTGCTGTCACCCATGTTTTATCTCTTTTAAACTCCGTACGGAGGTTCTTTACTTCTAATAATTTTTCTGCCATGGTTTCTTCCTCCTAGTTCATCTTTGGATCCAGGGTATCTCTGAGACCGTCGCCCAGCAGGTTGAATGCCAGAACTGTAAGGAAGATCAGAATACCAGGGAACAGTACCATGTGAGGAGCTGTGTTCAGATAGTTACGTCCTGTGGAAAGCATGGAACCCCAGTCAGGCTCTGTAACGTTTGCACCGAATCCCAGGAAGCTTAAGGATGATGCAGCAAGGATCGCAGTACCTACACGCATGGTAAAGTTAACGATCATGGACTGAATCGTACCAGGGAAAATATGTACAAACAGGATTCTTGTGTTTGAGCATCCCAGGGAACGGGCAACCTCTACATAAGGAGCCTGCTTTACGGAAATCGTCGCGCTTCGTATGATTCGTGCGAAGGACGGCACTGTAAATACCGCAACCGCGATCATAACATTTACCATTCCCTGTCCGATGATGGCAACGACTGCGATAGCCAGCAGGATATCAGGAAAAGCGAAAAGTACGTCACAGCATCTCATAATCAGGGAATCGATAATTCCGCCGTAGAAACCTGCGATCAGTCCGAGAACAACACCGATAGCCGTACCAATGATCGTCGCTGTCAGCGCGCATGTAAGAGAAAGTCTGGTACCAACCATCAGACGGGAGAAAACATCCTGTCCGTATTCATTGGTTCCCCAGATGTGGGCTGCGCTTGGCCCCTGCATCATAGCTGTGTAATCCGGTGCCTGCGGATCATACGGAACTACATACGGTCCGATAATTGCCATTAAGATAATAAAAACTATAAATGCCAGAGAAATCACTGCTGTTTTTCTCTTCATGAATTTCTTGACAAATTCTTTGAACTTGCTCTGTGCCTTAGGGAGTTCTTCGGCAGCAGCAAGGTTAATGTTTGATGTTGTGTTCTTATCTGCCATCTTCTCTCCTCCTCTATTCATAACGTACTCTTGGGTTAATCACGCCATAAAGAACATCTACGATCAGGTTGATCAGGATATATTCTGTAGCAAAGAACAGAAGTAATGCCTGAACAACTTTGTAATCTCTCATCTGGATGGAGTCTACCAGAAGACGTCCAAGTCCGGGAATGGAGAATACTGTCTCTGCCATAACAGATCCGGAAAGAAGACCACCGATCTGAAGTCCGGCTACTGTTACGATCTCGATCAGAGAGTTCTTAAATGCATGGCGCATAACAACCAGTGATTCAGAAAGACCTTTGGCACGTGCGGTACGCACATAGTCCTCACGCATGGTCTCAAGCATGGAAGATCTGGAAAATCTGGCAAGTACGGCCATGATTCCTGCTCCCATTGTAAGTGATGGAAGAATATAGCTCTTCCAGGTTTCCAGTCCACTGGTTGGAAGCCATCCCAGGCTTACTGAGAAAAGCTGGATTAATTCCAGACCTAACCAGAAACTTGGAACAGATATACCTGCGATTGCTATGATCATACCTACATAATCAAGAATTCTGCCATGAAATACGGCAGCGATAATACCGATTGCAATACCGATGATCGCAGCCCATATCATGGATGAAAATGTCAGCATGATAGTTGGTTTCAGTCTTGGTGCGATTGTCTCTGCTACGGTTTTACCGTTTTTGATAGAGCTTCCCAGATCTCCTGTAAAAAGACCTTTCATATATTTACCATACTGTACAAGTAATGGCTCATCCAGTCCCAGCTGTTCACGTACAACTGCCACATCTTCCTTTGTTGCATCCTGACCGGCTACCAGTCTTGCCGGATCACCTGGAATCATATGGATAAACATAAATACTACGAATGAGATAACCAGAAGCAGCGGGATTGTGCTTGCCAAACGTTTACCTAAATAACGTCCCATATTTTTCCTCCTTATTATTTTCTTACCTGTTGTTTATATTTGATGCTTTATAGTCAGAGAACTGCCATAGTAAATCTTATGGCAGTTCTCCGGTTCGAACATCTTTGTCCTGTATTCACACTGCCTTATCGGCAGTATTTTATGGAATTGCTGCAATTTCAGATCAGGCAGCCAGATTTATGTTCTTCGCAGCCTGTTCTCAAACAAATTACTTACTGTGCTAAAGTTGCATTTGCGAAGTTAAATGCTCCGTCCGGAGATACATATACGCCAGACAGATAAGATTTTGTAGAATAGATGATCTGGTCATTGCCAAGGAATAACCATGGGCATGCTTCCCATGCGATCTTCTGAGCATCGCCATAGTATTTAGCCTGCTCTTCTTCGTTAGCTGTTGCAAGACCTTCATCCATATCTTTATCAAAATCAGCATCGTTGAAATATGCTGTGTTTGCACTTGTAGGAGGGCACATTGTGCTGTAAAGCAGGGAACGTAAAGAACCATCCATTGTGAAGTCAGATGCAGACCAGTTTACATACCACATATTGATCTCAGCATCTTCTTTGTCAACATAAATCTTGTCACTTACAGTTGCAGGCTCCATTGGCTGAACGTCAACTTCGATACCGATCTGAGCAAGCTGCTGGGAAATAAATGTCATACCTTTGATTTCCTGTGTTGTGTTATCGCCCCACAGAGTAAGTTTGAATCCGTCTTCGTATCCGGCTTCTTTCATAAGTTCTTTTGCTTTGTCTACATCATATGTGTAAGCTTCCTGCTCTTCATATCCGCCGATGATAGATGGAACTACAGATGTAGCCGGTTTTCCGTATCCGGAATACATTAACTGGATGTATGCATCTTTGTCAATCGCATAGTTCATAGCCTGACGTACTTTTACATCAGAAAGCTGTTCCAGATCCATGTTCAGAGTTACATATCTCATGATGTTGGAGTCTGTTGTAAGGATATTTACATCGTCTGTTCCTTTGATTGCTTCGATCTGGTCAGACGGTGTAGGATAGATGAAGTCTGCTTCACCTGTCTGAAGCATAGCTGTACGTGCACCTGCTTCCGGAACCTCTTTGATTGTTACAGTGTCAACGCCCGGTTTGTCTCCCCAATAATCATCATTGCGCTTAAAGCTTGTGTGGTCTCCCTCTTCCCATTCTGTACATACATATGGGCCGGTTCCGCATGGATGGTTCATGATATCATTGCCATACTCTTCAAGAGCTGCAGGGCTGATGATACAGAACTGTGTCAGACGGTTGATAAATGGTGCCCATGCCTGTGTCAGTTTGATAACCAGTGTGTAATCATCCGGTGTTTCAATGCTGTCTACACGAGGTGTTTCAGATCCGTCTTCGTTAGTTACGATAAATGTTCTTCTCTGACGAAGGTTGTTGTCTTTGTTAACTACACGATCATAGTTTGCTTTAACTGCTGCTGCATTGAAGTCTGTTCCGTCCTGGAATTTAACGCCCTGACGAAGTTTGAAAGTATAAGTAAGAGAGTCATCGGAAACTTCCCATGATTCAGCAAGTTTGCCTGTTAATTCCTGGTTCTCATCAAAAGAAACCAGTGTCTCGTATACACCACGTGTAGCAGAGATTGCGTTTGTATCCGGAATGTTTGCCGGGTCCATGGAGCTTACGCTTCCTTCGATTGCGATCACCAGATCATTGTCGGATGATTTGGAATCTTCATTTGTGGCTTTGAGAATATAGCCGTCATCATCTGCTGCAAATGCTGTAGCGGACATGGAAACTGTCATTACTCCTGCAAGAGCTGCTGCCATAACTTTTTTGTACATTTTCATAGTTTTCTCTCCTTTTCTTTCTGTACATTGTTACTTAGTTACAATCACGAAGTTAATTTTGGGTACAAAAAAAGTGTTTTTATATTTTTGCGTCTTTGCAATGTATAAAAATCGTGCAGCAATCCATTTACTTACATGCGCCTTTGCATCTTCATAAAAACACTTAGTTGTTTAACTTGACTCCAGTATAGCAATCTGTTGTCCTATTGTCAATTATTTTGTCGTATTTTATATTATTTTGGTGGTATTATACCAATATCTGACAGTGAAATTGGTATAAATCACCATCGATCAAGGATTATTTATTCTTGTTTGGTATTATTTAGCTATAATCTGTACAAACAATAAATCCTCTAAACCTTATAGTTGGTTCAGAGGACTTATGTTGTTATCATATCTGTTTCTTCACATGAACCTGTAACTGATTGTACGGGATTTCAATTCCGTTTGCATCAAATGCTTCTTTGATCAGTTCATTAAGCCGCCACCTGGCAGGCCAGTATTTCTCCGTAGCCACCCACACACGCAGGCCCATGACCACTGCGCTCTCTCCAAGCTCATCTACAAACACCACCATTCCCTGGTCGTCTTTCGTATCTTCATCATTATGAAGGATTTCTTCCAGGATTGCTTTTGCTTTCTTAATGTCTGAATCATAAGAAATTCCTACTTTGATCTCCAGCTTACGAAGATCTCTGGCAGTTACATTTGTAATAATGCTGCCGGACAGCGTTCCATTTGGGATTACAATGTGTTTGTTATCTATGGAAATCAGAGTTGTATAACAGATTTCTATTTTGTATACAGTTCCTTCGCACCCATTCTGCTGTGCGATAATGATATAATCCCCCACCTGAAATGGTTTGAAGATCAGAAGCATGATCCCGCCTGCGATATTTGCAAGGCCGCCCTGCAATGCAAGACCTACCGTTACACCGGCAGTACCAAGCAGTGCTGCAATAGAGGATTCCTTTACACCAAAATGAGTGGCAATGCTAAATACCAGCAAAATGTAAAGTACAATTCTCAACAGCGACCCTATAAACTGGATCACACCTTTGTCTACAGACGCACGCTCCATGGACTTCTTTATGAAAGAAACAAACCACTGGATCACTTTGCGCCCGCCCACAAATACCAGCAATGCCATTACTACTTTCAGTCCCAGTTTCGTCAAAGCCGGAAGATAGTCTGAAAAATACTGCTTATAGCTGTAATATAAACTTTTTGCCTCCTGAATTTCCTGTTCCACTATTTTCCACCTGCTCTCTTATATTTTTGTCATGTATTATTTTTCTGCCCTTCTTTCATTTAACAGGCAGCTTTTCATATAATATCAGGGTTAAAAGATGTCTTTCCCCTGACTTGATATCTACGAATTACTCCGCTACTTTGCAGATCCCGCAATTCTCATATAAGAGTAGCATAACATACCTCATTCTCTGTAACAATCAATTTTATTCGGGCAAAAAAAGAAAGCGGACAATATATCCGCTTTACTGACACAGGATTTCACGCTCTGATGAGCTAAAATCAATATGCATTATTTATAAGGATTGCTATAAGCGCAGAATAATCCCCTCATTTCCCGAAAACAGAAAATAAATAATTAGTTGAATAATCAGTATCGCCGGAACTCCTGTCTTAAATTTCGGCTTTCTTGTTTTATGATGAAATACCTTCATACCGGCCAGAGCTCCCACCGACCCTCCGATCACCGCCAGAAATATCAGCTGCGCTTCCGGTATGCGCCACTGTCCGGCTTTTGCCCTGCTTTTATCCAAGCCATAGATAAAAAATGTGACTACATTAATGATAATCACATAAATATATAGAAGATTTGTAGATGTCATCTGCACCTGCGAATTCCTTTCTTTAATCTTAACATGCCAGACCTGCGATCACTGATTCAAAATCCTCATCATAACCATCATATTTAAGTTCCAGAGGTTCTTCCACATCAAGGCTTAATACTCCGAGAATAGATTTGGCATCAATAAAAATTTTTCCTTTAGATACAATGTCAATATCAAATGGACATCTGACTGCCGCACAGACCAGTTTCTTTGCTGCCTCTACGTCATTAATCTTAATTGTCTTATTTGCTGTTGTCATATTCGGTAATCTCCCTTCCCTTTTGGTCTCCGTCCTATTGTCAGGACTTTTATATTGATTTTTTGACCCAGTCGTATTATACTGATTCACACATTGATATACAAACGTTATTTTTCTATATCAGATATTCTATTTTTATATAGCATAAGGAGCCGACTGTATCATGATTCTTGATTATTATCGTATTTTTTACTATGTTGCCCAGTATAAGAGTTTTTCCAAAGCAGCCGACGTTATGGGAAACAATCAGCCTAACATTACCCGGTGTATGAATATTCTGGAGAATGAGCTGGGATGTAAACTTTTTATCCGTTCCAATCGCGGAGTACAGCTGACCATTGAAGGAGAAAGACTTTTTGAACATGTATCAATTGCAATAGAACAGCTTGTATCAGGAGAAAATGAACTTCTCAAAGATAAAGGTCTGGAAAGCGGACTTGTAAATATTGGTGCCAGTGAAATCGCACTGCGTTTATTCCTGCTGAACGAACTGGAAGTCTTTCATCACCGTTATCCACATGTAAAGCTGAGGATTTCTAATCATTCCACACCACAGGCAGTTCAGGCACTGGAAAACGGTCTGGTAGACTTTGCAGTAGTTACCACACCTGTCGCCCTGAAAAAACCACTTCAGAGAATTCCCCTCTATTCTTTCCGCGAGATCCTTATAGGTGGAGAGGAATATGCGGAAACAGCTTCCAACAAACACTGTCTTCAGGATCTGCAGGATATCCCTCTGATCGGGATTGCTCCCGGAAGCAGTACAAGAGAATTATATACACAGTATTTTATGCGCCATAACCTTCCCTTCTCACCTGATATGGAAGTGGCAACTACTGACCAGATCTTCCCTATGGTGCAGCACAACCTGGGAATCGGATTCTTCCCTGAAGAGCTTGCTGCTGAACATATTGCTCAGGGGAAAATCGTCCAGATTCCCATTGAAGAGCCTCTTCCTGAACGAAAGATTTGTCTGATCCGCAATGTAAAAAGGCCACAGAGCATTGCAGCACGCAGTCTTGAAGAACACCTCACATCACACCGGGAAACAGAATAACTGTTACTGCAGACAACAGTACCCCAAAAAACAGGGATCACTCCTGCAGATATCCGGTCTGCAGTGGCAATCCCTGTTTTATTGATGTTATTTATTTAATCCTTTCATGGATAAGCTGATACGTTTTTTCTTCATATCAACTCCGATTACTCTTACATCTACGATATCCCCTACACTCACCGCTTCCAGAGGATGTTTGATAAATCTCTCTGTCATCTCGGAAATGTGCACCAGACCGTCCTGATGTACACCGATATCTACAAATGCACCGAAATCAATAACATTACGGACAGTTCCCTTCAGCACCATTCCTTCTTTCAGATCTTTCATTTCAAGAACGTCTGAACGAAGGATCGGTTTCGGCATGTCATCACGAGGATCACGGGCCGGTTTCTCCAGTTCCTTTACAATATCACGAAGTGTGATCTCACCGATTCCCAGTTCTGCTGCCATCTTCTTATAGTCTTTTACCTGCAGGGAAAGTCCAAGGAGATTTCCTGCCACAACATCATTTGGCTTATATCCAAGTTTTGAAAGAAGTGCAGATGCTGCTTCATAGCTCTCAGGATGTACACTTGTTGCATCCAGAGGATTCTTTCCACCTGAAATACGCATGAAACCTGCACACTGTTCAAATGCCTTCGGTCCTAATTTCGCTACTTTGAGAAGTTCTTTTCTGTCTGTGAACTGACCGTTCTCTTCTCTGTAAGCTACGATATTTTTGGCAATTGCTTTGCTGATACCGGAAATATACTCAAGCAGAGATGCAGATGCTGTATTTAAATCTACACCAACTTTATTTACGCTGTCTTCTACAACGCCGCTTAATGCTTCATCCAGTTTCTTCTGGTTCATATCATGCTGATACTGACCCACACCGATAGATTTCGGATCGATCTTAACCAGTTCTGCAAGCGGATCCTGTACACGTCTTGCAATGGAAGCCGCACTTCTCTGTCCTACATCAAAGTTCGGGAATTCCTCTGTCGCCAGTTTGCTTGCAGAATACACAGATGCTCCTGCCTCATTTGTGATAACATACTGCACCTTTTTTTCCGGGATTTCTTTGAGCATATCTACGATCACCTGCTCGGATTCACGACATGCTGTACCGTTTCCTACTGAAATAAGGGATACACCGTATTTTTCGATCATACCTTCCACTGTATCCTTGGCAGCACGGATCTTTTTCTCAGTAGTCGGAGCTGTGGGATAAACAACTGTTGTATCCAGAACTTTACCTGTTGCATCTACAACTGCCAGCTTACAGCCTGTACGGAACGCAGGGTCCCATCCAAGTACGACTTTGCCTGCGATTGGAGGCTGCATCAGAAGCTGTTCCAGATTCTTGCCGAATACATGGATCGCGCCGTCTTCTGCCTTATCAGTAAGGTCACTGCGGATTTCTCGCTCGATAGCCGGGCCGATCAGACGTTTGTAACTGTCTTCTACAACTGCTTTCAGAATCGGAGTTGTATTCGGGTTGTCTTTTTTGATCACTCTCTTATTCAAATAACGAAGGATGTCTTCCTCCGGTGCATTTACTTTAACAGTGATAAATTTCTCTTTCTCACCACGGTTTAACGCAAGAATACGGTGTCCTGCCAGTTTCCTGACCGGCTCCTCAAATTCATAATACATCTCATATACAGACTGAGTTTCCGCATTCTTTGCTGTGGAAGAAATACTTCCGTTCTTTGTTGTCAGGTTACGGATGTAGATACGATAGTCTGCTTCATCGGAAATACGCTCTGCAATAATATCTTTAGCTCCGTTCAATGCTTCTGCAACATTCTTAACACCCTTTTCTTCGGAGACATACGCCCTGGCTTCCTCTTCTACCGGCTTGTCTGTCATCTGCAGAAGAATGATATCTGCCAGTGGTTCCAGCCCTTTCTCTTTGGCAATTGTCGCACGGGGACGACGTTTCGGGCGATATGGTCTGTATAAGTCCTCTACTACAACCAGTGTCTGGGCATCCAGAATCTGTTTCTTCAGTTCCTCAGTCAGCTTGCCCTGGTCTTCGATGCTCTTTAATACCTGATTCTTCTTATCTTCCAGATTTCTCAGATACGTCAGTCTCTCAAAGAGTGTACGAAGCTGCTCATCATTAAGGGAACCTGTTGCTTCTTTTCTGTATCGGGAAATGAATGGGATGGTGTTGCCTTCGTCAATTAATTTGACTGCGGCTTCTACCTGCCATTTCTCCACTTTCAATTCCTGTGTGATTACCTGAATAATATCCATTAATTTTTTATCTCCTCTTGTTGCTTTTCAGAATGCAGATACGTGTAATCGACCCTTGCATCCACATTGTTTTTCTTCTATAGCATAAAAAACGCTCTTGTGATAGGGTATCAATCTGGCGTTCATTTGTCAAGTGTGGGATTGATTCTGCCAATATGATACATACTGCCGGAATAACATTAGCCAAAATATTCATCCAGTTGTCTGATAAACTCTTCCGGCACTTTCCGTTCAAACGGAAAAATTTCGATGTTTCCCAGTCTGTCCGCGATATGCCCCAGTAAAATCGCGCTTCTCTCCAACGACCAGTCCGACAGCAGTGCAATGGTATCATGACGTGTATGCATGCCAAATCCATCCCTGTTTAATGTCATAGCCGGAATACCTTTCCACGCAAAGGTGTTAGAATCGCTTCCCCAGATCTGATTCTTTGTAGACATGCCGATTCCTGTCTCATGAGCCATATATGTGATCATATTGCAGATTGACGCATCACCTGTCACTCCTACAACCGTTCCGCCCACAAGCTGTCCTGCGAGGTCTACATTCATATTGAAACGATGAGCCGGAAGTTCTGTTTCATGTTCTTTAATATAGTTCCGACTTCCAAGCAGACCTTTCTCTTCTGCACCAAACCATACGAATTCCATTGTTCTGCGTGGTCTGTGTTCTTTGAAATATCTGCAAAGTTCCATGATGATCGCGGCACCGGACATATTATCGTAAGCACCAGGTCCCTCCGGTACTGAATCATAGTGTGCAGTAAGAGTCAGGATCTCCTCTGCTTTATCTGTTCCTTTGATTCGTGCCACTACATTTCGGGATGTACGTGTCACTGTCTCCTGTTCTACGGACAGGCAAGCCTTAGCTGCCCCTCTTGTCACTAGTTCGACAGCATCTTTATAATGAATGCTTACACCCGGAATTCTGTTATCGTAATTTGCCGCTTCTATCCCGGCTGCTTTTTTCTCTTCACCTGGCAGATTCTTCGGTAAGCTGTATGCACGCGGTGTCAAATCTACGCCCTCGTCCAATGGGGAACCGGCAATACTGATAAAACCGGCTACACCTGCTTTCACCAGTTTCTGGTACAGTTCCTTTCTTACCGGGTCATTTACCATAACAATTTTTCCTCTGGCATTTGCGAGGCTGATCTCATCAGCATTCTCCACATACAAAAAAGATTCATTCCGTCCATTCTCATCTGTATTGGCACATCTTCCATATCCGGTTACGATGTATTCTTTTGCATATGGTTCCGTTATCGTAAGCTTCGCCTTTTTTACCTGAAAAGTTTCAAAACAAAACTCTTCCAGATGGTTCTCCACACCAAAACTATTCAATGTTTCCTGAATAATCGTTGCTGCTTTTTCCTCTCCTACAGTTCCTGCCTCTCTGATATAATCAAACTCCGCCAGAAACTCCATCTGACGTTTTCCACTGATTTCATTTGTGTTCATAATTGTAAAAACCTTCCTCAAATATATTTATGCTACCAGCAATTATTCCTATTATACCATTTACGTATAAGCTTTTTCCACCATTATAAATGAGAAAATTCAGTAAAACCAAATTAATAAAAATAAAAAAGACCTTTATCAACATTTTTACATTGTGTCAGTTAAAGGTCTTTCATATTATGATTTTATTTCAAGCTATTGAAGTATTCATCCCATGGTTTTGGTTCGTTATCTTCTTCCTCTTCCGGAATTGTCTGACTCTGCAGGCTGTCCTGTACTTCTTTACTCTCTGAAGAATCATATGGGTTATCCTGTGTCGTTCTATTATTTTCCACAGAACCATACAAACTATCCTGGGTATTCTCACTTGCTGCATTATTCTGCACTTCTTTGTTCTCATCCGAAGCCACTGATGAATCACCTGTCACACTCCAGAACTGCTGCGGATGCGTCTGATCTTCCTGTGGCTGTTCGTTCTGTGAATAGCTGTCAAACATGGGATTCACATAGTCTCGTGCCACACGTTCTTCTTCCTCTTTCTGCACTTTAAGCTCCCCTGTCAGATCACGATAGAACATTACTTCTGTCATGGCCATATATGGAAATATCCACAAAAGTGCAATATAGAATGTAAAAACAGAAAGAAACATCAGTGGGATAAAGCTTATCTTAAGCATCAGATATCTTCCGAAGTTTCCATGCATCATCTCCAGACTCTCTTTCATAGCCTCTGTACTTTTCAATTCCGGCTTATCTGCCAGAATATAATAAGTCATCTCCAGAGGAATGACCAGAATCTGATAAACAATCATTCCAACGATCATCAGAACAACACCTGTATACAGCCAGGTGATCAGCACCTCCACAGAAGCATCTTCACCCGGAAGATTCGCATTACTGTAAATCGTATAGGGCAGCATGGTAAGCAGATTCAGTACTGCCATAAAAAATCCGGCAACGATCACTCTGTCCGGATGATGTCTGTAAAAATAAAACAGGTCATTTAATGAATATGCTTTCCCTCTGGCAATATTCAGATACATATAATTCATACCTGCCGCTACCACATTGATCAGCAGAGTCAGAATAAATGTAAATGCATACGACAACACAATATCAATTGTTTCCTCTCCCGGAAATAAAGCCGAGGATATCATGCTGCTGATCAGGGCCAGCGCCTGAACTGCAACAAATGCCAAGATCAGTATCCCATATTTTCCTGACATGGCCTGCTTCGCATAGTTTTTTAATTCACGTCTCGATGTCATGTAATTCTCCTAAATCAGTCTGCCAGACCAAAGGCATCATGTACTGCATTCATTGCGCGCACGCCGTCCTTTTCATTGATCAGAACTGTCACACGAATCTCGGATGTAGAGATCATGTTGATGTTTACGCCTTCATTATAGAGGCTCTCAAACATCTTTGCAGCTACTCCGGGATTACTCATCATTCCTGCACCTACGATGGAAAGCTTCGCAATATTTCTCTCAGAATGAAGCTCTGCAAATCCAAGTCTTGCCTGATTTGCATCCAGAACTGCAACTGCATCATCCAGATCATTTCCATCGACTGTGAAAGAAATATCCTTTCTGCCCGCACGTCCGATAGACTGCAGGATCACATCTACATTAATATTCTTCTTCGCAAGGGTATCAAATAATTTAAAAGCTACACCCGGCTCATCCTTTAATCCGATTACCGCAATTCTCACTGCATCTGTATCCAGCGCAACACCGCTGATCAACATTCTCTCCACTGTAACTTCCTCCTTTACCACAGTTCCTTCACTGTTGTTTAAACTTGAACGTACCACAAGCGGCACGCCATATTTCTTCGCCATCTCCACAGAACGGTTATGAAGCACACCTGCCCCGAGAGTCGCAAGGTCAAGCATTTCATCGTAAGTGATCTCTTTGAGCTTTCTTGCTTTCGGAACCTTACGCGGATCTGCTGTGTAAACACCATCTACATCTGTATAGATTTCACAGGCATCTGCATGAAGAGCAGCCGCAAGAGCAA
>OGRO01002494.1_pt1 | contig 14304 bp, 10 predicted proteins | sample 1553451 | NCBI WGS metagenome assembly OGRO01 (sample SAMEA2580021, study PRJEB22360) | human gut metagenome
CCCCCCCGGCCCGGCACGAGCCGTTTCGCGGTGGTCACCCAGATGTTGCCCGGCCCGGCGATGACGTCCACGGGCGCGACGGTTTCGGTGCCGTAGGCGAGCGCGGCGATGGCCCACGCCCCGCCCATGCGGTAGATTTCATGCACGCCGAGCAGGTGCGCGGCGGCGAGGATATGCGGATTGAGGGTGCCGTCGGCGCGGGGCGGCGTGACTACGGCGATTTCGCGGACGCCCGCGGCCTGCGGCGGGATGGCGGTCATGAGCAGGCTCGAGATGAGCGGCGTGTTGCCGCCACGCCCTCCGGGGACATAAAGGCCCGCGCGGTCCACAGCTTCGATCTTCTGGCCGAGGATCGTGCCGTCGTCGCGGGTGAGGAACCATGAGCGATCTTTTTGGGCTTCATGGAAGGCGCGGATGTTGTCCGCCGCCTGTTTGATGCAGTCGAGGCTTTCGGCGGGAATGTCGCGGGCGGCCTGCTCCAGATCCTCGGCGGGCACGCGCAGGGGGGGCCGCATGTCCGGACAGTCGAACCGCCGGACATACTCGAGGACGGCGCTGTCGCCGCCCTTGCGGACCGCGTCCAGCATGGCACGCACATCCGTTTCCACGGTCTGATCGGGGTTGTCGCGGTTTTCCAGAAGCCGCAGCAGTTCCGGCCACATGGCTTCTGACGACAGCGACAGCAAACGACACGTCATGATGACTCCTTGGGCCTCCGGCGGACCGGGGGCGTCTCCGGGGCTCCCCGGATGATGAAGAGGCTTGGTAAGAACAGATGACTTTAGAGCAGGAACGTCGGAAAGTCGAGCCTCCCGCCGAGCGTTTTCCCAAGTGGATTTCTAGGATTGGCGCGGGCAATGGGCGGGATCGTTTTCCGTTTTCGTTTTTTGATTGTGCGTCACGCTCTTTACGCAGAGGCGGAAACAGGGTATCGCCTTGCTCATGAAGAGAGTGTTTTTTCTTTTTGGAACCATCATCGGCGTGCTCGTGGCCCTCGGCCTCGCAGCCGTGGTTGGCGTCTATTTTTGGGCTGTCCGGGATTTGCCGGGGTTTACCCGTATCGCCGATTACCGTCCCGCACTCACCACCACCGTTCTGGCGCGTGACGGGAGCGTCATCGGTTCTTTTTACCGGGAAAACCGTTTCCTCATTTCGCTCGATCAGATGCCCAAGATGCTCCCCAAGGCTTTTTTGGCCGCTGAGGACGCTGAATTCTATGAACACGAGGGCGTGAACCCGGTCGCCATTTTCCGCGCCTTCCTCATCAACCTCCAGTCCGGCACAAAGCGCCAGGGCGGCAGCACCATCACGCAGCAGGTGATCAAGCGCCTGCTCCTGACGCCTGAACGCAGCTACGAGCGCAAGATCAAGGAAGCCATCCTCGCGTACCGTCTGGAGCATTACCTTTCCAAAGATGAAATCCTGACAATCTATCTGAACCAGACCTTCCTCGGGGCCAACGCGTACGGCGTGGAGGCTGCGGCTCGGACGTACTTCGGGAAGAACGCCAAGGATCTCACGCTGGCCGAATGCGCCCTCATCGCGGGCCTGCCCAAGGCTCCCTCCCAATATAACCCCTACCGTGACCCGAGTGCCGCCATCGGTCGCCAGCACTACGTGCTGCGCCGTCTGCGCGAGCTTAACTGGATCACGGAAGCCGAGTACGACGCCGCGCTCAAGCAGCCGCTGGTGTTCAAGCAAATGGCGGACGGCATGGGCCGTCAGGGGGCATGGTATCTGGAAGAGGTGCGGCGTCAGCTTATTGATCTGTTCAGCGAGGAAAACGCCAAAAGGCTCGGCATCGAGTTGCCCGTGTATGGCGAGGATGCCGTCTATCAGATGGGCTTTACCGTGCAGACGGCTATGAGCCCTCCGGCGCAGATGGCGGCGGACGAGGCGTTGCGTTCCGGGCTGGAAGACTTTACCCGCCGTCAGGGCTGGCAGGGGCCGGTGGAAAAGATCCCGGTGGCGGACTTGAAAGAGCGCATCGAAAAATCGCATTTCTCCCCCGACATGCTGGCGAACGGCGAACGGGTTAAGGGCATCGTCACACGGATCACGGACAAGGGTGTGGACATACGTCTCGGCAAGTACAGCGGGTTCATCGATAACGCGCAGCTGAGCTGGGCGAAGAAGACGCTCCGCAGCAAGCAGAAGTTCCTTGAGTCCGGTGATGTCGTTTGGGTGGCCGCCGTCAGCGACCCCAAGAACCCGTACAATCCGGATGAGGCCGAACTGAACAAGCCTATCCGCCTGTCGCTCCAGTGCGTCCCGGAATTGCAGGGCGCGCTCATTTCCATTGAGCCTGAGACGGGTGACGTGGTGGCGATGGTCGGCGGCTACAGTTTTCAGGAAAGCCAGTTCAACCGCGCGACGCAGGCGTTCCGGCAGCCGGGGTCGTCCTTCAAGCCCATCGTCTACTCCGCCGCGCTGGACAACGGCTTTACGGCGGCCTCCGTCATCCTCGACGCGCCCGTGGTGCAGTTCCTTGAGAGCGGCGACGTGTGGCGTCCGAGCAACTACGAGAAAAACTTCAAGGGGCCGCTCCTGCTGCGCACGGCGCTGGCCCTGTCCCGCAACCTGTGCACTATCCGCGTGGTGCAGCAGATGGGGGTCCAGAAAGTCATTGAGCGGGCCAAGGATCTGGAGCTGGAGCCGCATTTCCCCGAAGTGCTGTCGGTCAGCCTCGGTGCGGTCGCGGTTACGCCGCTGAACATGACGCAGGCCTACACCGCCTTCGCCAATGGCGGCATGGTCAGCAAGGCGCGGTTCATCCTCTCGGTCAAGAACTTCTGGAACGAGACCATTTATGAGTCTCAGCCCGATTTGCGTGATGCCATTTCCCCGCAGAACGCTTATGTGATGTCCTACCTGCTCAAAGAAGTGGTGAACGCGGGCACGGCGACGAAAGCCAAAGTGCTCGGACGGCCCGTCGCGGGCAAAACCGGGACCAGCAACGACTGGAAGGACGCGTGGTTCATCGGCTTTACGCCGCATCTCGTGACGGGCATGTACGTCGGGTACGACCAGCCCCGGACGATGGGCCGTAGCGGCACGGGGGGCAGCATGGCTCTTCCGATTTTCGTCGAGTACGCGAAATCGGCGTTTCAGGCGTATCCGCCGGATGACTTTGAGGTGCCGGACGGGATTTCCTTTGCGAACGTGGACCAGACCAGCGGGCATCTCGTGGGGAGCGGCGGGTTGCGGCTTCCCTTCTATACGGGCACGGAGCCCGGTTCCAGCACGTCCGAGGAAGCCATTTCCGGCGTGAACACCCGCGGCGAGGATTTGCTGAAGCAGATGTTTTAGCTGAATGAGAAGCTTGGGGGAAGGGAGGGGAAACCTTTCTTCAGAAAGGTTTCCCCTCCCTTCCCCCGAACCCCCATCCCTCCTCTTCCCAAGACTTTCACGTGTATCGAATCCCTGTTCACGACATTCCCTGTTGATTGAGGGAGCGCGTTGAGCAGGGTCTTTTTTTAGAAGGTGGAGAAGCGGGAGCGGAGGAAGGTTCTTTCAGGCTGCTGGCGGAAAAAGGACACAGTGGAGCTGGCTATGGAAAAGATTTTTTATTTGGGCATGATGATTGCGGCGGGTCTTCTGTTCGGGCTCCAGTCGCCGATCAACGCGCAACTGAGCCGCTCCGTGGGCGTACTGGAGGGGAGTTTCCTTTCGTTCCTCGGCGGCACGCTGGTCCTTGGGCTCGCCATGCTGTTTTTCGGCAAAGGGTATGTCGGCGGAGTATTCGGCGTTCCTGCGTGGCAATTGGTCGGCGGTTTGCTCGGGGCGACCGTGGTATTCAATACGATTCTCTGTGTGCCCCATATCGGCGTCCTGCCCACCCTGATGGCCATGATCCTCGGGAACCTGATCATGGGCTGCGTCATTGACCATTTCGGTTGGTTTGGTATTCCCGTGACGCTGTTTACGTGGAGGCGTTTCTTGGGCGTCCTGCTGGTCTTACTTGGCCTCCTCATAGCTTTTAAACGCTGATTTCTTTCAATATCATTTGCCTCATCCTATCTCTGCCCCTTACTTCTTTTCTTTCTCTTGCCCAAACGAAAGGCCGCTCGAAATGCTTCGAACGGCCTTTCCCGATTTTTATGAGCAGTGAAACGGGGACTCCCTCCGCGCCGCCTCCCCACCAGTCAAAAGTCTTGGGAGGATGAGGGGAGGGGGTGTGGGGGAGGGGAGAAGGCAACCCTTCTCCAGAAGGGTTCCTTTTCTCCCTTCCCCCACATAACTTAATACGCGTGATCGTCCTTCTGGAGGCTTTCGGGGGTCACCTTGTGGGCGAAGGTGTAGTACACCCACGCCTGATAGGCGATGACCACGGGGATGCAGCAGAGGGTTACGCCAAGCATGATCTTGAGGGTCAGCTGGCTGGACGCGCCGTTGAAGACCGTCACGCTGTACGCGGGATCGATGCTGGAGATGATGATGCCGGGATACATGCCGAGCACGCCGAAGAAGGTCACGGTAATGATGAACAACGCGCTGAAGAACCACGCGCCGAGCAGGTTGTCGGCCCAGATCATCACCCGGACGGTGAGCAGGGAAGCCACTGCGAGGATCGGGAAGACGAGCAGCGTGGGATGCTCGGCGTAGTTGGCGTACAGATTGGTGTAGAACGCGGTCAGGGCGAGGAAAAGCAGGGCTACGGCGAGGACCAGAGGCCAGACCACCTGCGCCGCGCCGACGGCGCGTTCATGGATGTCGCCTTCGGACTTGAGGGCCAGCCAGAGGGCGCCGTGCATGCAGAAAATCAGCACGAAGAAGATGCCGCCCGCGAGGCCGTAGGGGTTCAGAAGCTTGATGATGTTGCCGTGGTACACGCCGTTGCCGTCGATCGGGATGCCCATGAACAGGTTGGCGAAGGCCACGCCGAGCAGCAGCGCGGGCAGGAAGTTGCCGAGGAACTGGCAGGCGTCCCAGAACTTGCGCCACTGGGGGCAATCCTTCTTGTTGCGGAACTCGAAGGACACCGCGCGGAAGATCAGGGCGAAGAGCAGGATGAGCAGCGGAGCGTAGAGCGCGCTGAACATCACCGCGTAGGCCTTGGGGAAGGCGGCGAAGGTCACGCCGCCGGCCGTGATGAGCCACACTTCGTTGCCGTCCCAGTAGGGGCCGGCAGCGTTGTAGATGATGCGTTTTTCTTCATCGTTCTTGGCGAGGAAAGGCAGCAGGGTCCCCATGCCGAAGTCGAAGCCGTCCAGGACAAAGTAGACCGCCCAGAGCAGTCCCCACAAAACAAACCAAGTGGTTTCAAGCATATTGGTAATCCTCTCTTAGGGTAGGGATGGCGGGGCTAGGCCTGCGCTTCAGGGGCGGCTTCCGGGCCCTTCTTGGCATACTTGCGGAGCAGGTAGATGTCCAGAATGCCGAGGAAGGTGTAGATGACGATGAAAGCCGCGAGCGAGAGCCCTACAGAGGACGTCGGGACCGGCGACACGGCGTCGGAGGTCCGCATGAGGCCATAAACAATCCACGGCTGGCGGCCTATTTCGGCCACGGCCCAACCGGCCATGATCCCGAGGTAGGGCAGGGGGATCACGTAGATCAGCGCCTTCATGAGCAGGGGGTGGTTTTCGAGATCCTTTCTCCACCACCACGCGGCGATGGCCAGCAACACGAAGAGGCCCGCACAGGCTACCATGAAGCGGAAGGAGAGGAAGGTGGGAAGGACTGGAGGAATGTCGTCGGCGGGGAAGGCGTCGAGGCCCTTCACTTCCGCGCTCGGGGAATTGAAGGCCAGCAGGCTCAGCAGGCTCGGGATGGGCAGGGCCTGAATGCTGTTGGTGCGGTTGGCCTGATCAGGCCATGTGAGGAGATACATGGGGACGTGGGTGCCGGTTTCCCAGTGGGATTCCATGGCGGCGAGCTTGGCGGGCTGCATTTCCGCGACGATCTGCGCGTGATGGTGGCCCTGAAGGCCGAGCAGCAGGACGAGGATCAGGGTGAAGGGCGCGGCGATGCGCACGGAACGCTTGAACAGATCCAGCTCGTTCTTGCGGAGCAGGTGCCACGAGGAGACGCCGAGCACAAAGAAGCCGCCGAGCATCCATGCGGCGAAAATCGTATGGAAATACTGGCTCCATGCGAAGGGGTTGGTCACGACATCAAAGAAGCTGGACAGCTCGGCGCGGCCGTTCTTGATGACGTAGCCGACGGGGTTCTGCATCCAGCCGTTGGCGAGGATGATCCACAGGGCGGACAGGTTCGAGGCGATGGCCACAAGCCAGATCGCGGTCAGGTGGACCTTCTTGCTCACGCGCTCCCAGCCGAACGCCCACACCGCAAGGAAGGTGGACTCAAGGAAGAAGGCGGCCGTGGCTTCGATGGCCAGCAGCGAGCCGAAGATGTCGCCCACATATTCCGAGTAGCGAGACCAGTTGGTCCCGAACTGGAATTCGAGGGTGATCCCGGTCACGACGCCGAGGACGAAGTTGATGAGGAACAGCTTTCCCCAAAACTTGACCATTCTTTTGTACACTTCATTGCCCGTGCGGACGTAGAGCGTCTCCATGATGGCGAGAAGAACCACGAGTCCGAGGGTCAGCGGGACAAAGATGAAGTGGAAAAAGACGGTCACGGCAAATTGCAACCGTGACAGCATGACAACATCCATAGAATTCCCCCATGATTTTGGTTTCCGGCCGGAAGCCGGATCATTCCGGAGCCCAGTCTCCTCAGGCTCCTTTGAAAAGTATATGATATTAGGCCGCATCGGAAAGGATTCTTCCCTAAAACGGCGCGTGGAGGCGGTTTTCTCAGTCCGGCCCCGTCTCCTCTCGCTCACGAACGCTTCCGCGCGATGCCCCGCGCATTGCCTTCGCCGCCGGAACGGGAGGCGGGGGAAAGCCCGAAGGCTTCCCCCCGGAACATCAGCACTTCGCCTTGAGGGCCTCGGCAACGGTCTTGCCGAGCGCGACGCACTGGGACAGGCCTTCATGCTTGGGCACAAACAGGCACTTCACAGGGTCGGCGGGCATATCCATGTTCATGGATGCGAGCCATTCCTGAATGATCTTCGGCGATTCGCCGGACCAGCCGTAGGAGCCGAACGCGGCGCCCACGCGGTTCAGGGGGCGGAGGCCCTTCATGTAGGTCAGCACGTCGGCGATGCCGGGCAGTACGTTGTTGTTGTGCGTGGCGGAACCCACGATGACCGCGCCGCAGTCGGCGAGTTCGGTCATCACGTCGCTGTGGTGGTTCTTCTGGATGTCGATGATGCGGACGGGCACGCCTTCGTCTTCAAGGCCGGAGGCGATGGCGGAGGCCATGATGCCGGTGGAGCCCCACATGGAGTCGTAGACGATGACGGCGCGCTGCTTCGGCTTCTGTTCGGCAAGGGCGCGGTAGGTGTCGAGGATGTACTTGCAGTCGTCCTTGCCGCGCCAGATGAGGCCGTGGTCGGGGGCGATCATTTCGATGTCGAGCTTCAGGGCAGCCACAAGCTCAAGCGTCTTGAGGACCTGCGGGGAGAAGGGCAGGACGATGTTGTAGTAGTATTCCTTGATCGCCTTTTCCAGCACGCAGCGGTCGTACTGATCCGAAAAACGTTCGGAGGAGGCGATGTTCTGGCCGAAGGCGTCGTTGCTGATAAGGAGCTTGTCTTCGGGGATGTAGGAAACCATGCTGTCGGGCCAGTGCAGCATACGGGTTTCCACGAAATGGATGTTCCGCTTGCCGATGTTGATGACGTCCCCGGTCTTGACCACTTCGATGGGCCAGCCGGTGGTGTCGAACTGGGCTTCCATGAAACGCTTGCCGATGGTCGACGTGATGATCTTCTCGGGCTTGCAGCGCTCGACGAGCTGACACAGGGCCCCGGCGTGGTCTTTTTCGGTGTGGTTCACGACGATGTAGTCGACCTTGTCGAGCGGCATCAGCTTGGCGAGGCGGCAGAACATGGTTCCGGCGTAATCGTTGTCCACCGTGTCGAACACGACGTTCTTCTCGTCGCGGACGAGATAGCTGTTGTAGGTCGTGCCGCGCGGGGAACGGCTGTAGCCGTGGAAGTTGCGCTTGTTGTAGTCGACGGCCCCGATCCAGAAAATATCTTTCGCCAGTTCAACGGGTTTCATAGTGACAAAATCCTTTCAGGCATGTTTGAGGTGAGCACAAAAACATGGGGGTGCGACGAAGCCCGTCACACCCCCTATTCTACGCGTTCAGACGAGCCGCTATCTTAGGCAGCGGAAAAGTCCGACTTGGAAGCGCCGCAGACGGGACAGACCCAATCTTCGGGCAGATCTTCAAAAGCGGTGCCGGGGGCGATGCCGCTGTCAGGGTCGCCGGCGGCGGGATCATATTCATAGCCACACACATTGCAAACATATTTCTGCATCGTTAATCTCCTGCCCGCGAAAGCGCTGCTCTTGCCTGCGGGGGTTAGAGGTGTAAGAAACATCTCCGACGGCACTGTTACAGCCAAAAAGAGCCGCCGTTGTCAAGTGGTCTATAGGTGCTTATGCCTTCCACAGGCCGTGGAGGTTGCAGTATTCGCGGGCGGAAACAACTTTGTCCACCGGGATGCAGAAATCGGCTTCGGGCGCGTCGCCGGGCTTCAGGAACTTCTTATAGCGCTTGCCGTCGGCGGTGGCGATTTCGATCCATTCGATCCAGTGGGTTTCTTCCATCACGTGAGGAGCGGAACCGACCTTGACCTTACAGCCTGCGCCGTTGGCTTCAATCACGGGCACATGCTTTTCCTTGGCGCCGTCGATGGCCTTGTCGGCCATAAGTTTCATGGGCTGGCCACAGCAGGAAAGCGGGCCGCCGCTGCCGGCGAAAAGCACTTCGATGACATTGCCGCAGAGTTCACACTTATAGATTTCAAACTGGTTAGCCATGAGAACCTTCCTTATGACAATGGTTGGCTGAATAAGGATCCTGTCTTTCTGGGAAGTACACCGGGAGCCGTTTTTTGACAATGAGAAATGGATATGGGGAATCCGGTTTCCCCTTCGTTTTGCCTATCGCTCCGTGGCTCAGAATGCCCTACTCGTGAAACGATAATAGTTCTTTTTATACTTACTGTCCAGCAAAAAAAGGGCGCCTTCCCCGGTTTTCCCCTGAAAGGCGCCTCAAGTCTAACGCTTCATAGCGTCAATCTCATGTCGGGTCAGGCGGTTGGCTTCCGCCCGCGCAGCCGGGCGTGACGATAAACGATGTGCAGCCGCGTGGCCAGCCAGTTGAGGACCAGCGGGGGGCTGACCATATAGTCCAGCGATTCCTGGCATTGCGCCAGCAGATCGTTGACATGGAGATGGCCTGCTTCGGGGAGGATGGCAAGACGCCGTCCAAGAGGCCCTCCATCCCGCCCGGCGTGGAGAGCGGCCTGTGCCTTCTGGACGGAGAGCACGATCCGGCGGGCCAGCGCCGCATCGACGGCACCCTTGCCGGACGTCTTGTCGAGCCACCCCTGCCCGGAGGCCATGAATTCCGCCAGCGCCTCTTCCCACTGGAACAGCTCCGGCGTCGAAGGCGTGCCGGCCTCGGGCCACGCCAGCGTGACGACCCAGCCACGGGAGACAAGCGTGGGGAGGAGGCGCTCCCGCTGCGGGGCGAGGAGCAGGAAACAAACGCCGGGCCGGGGCTCCTCCAATGATTTCAGAAGCGCGTTGGCGGCTTCCACGCCGAGGGACTGGGCTTCGGCGAGGATAACGACGCGCTTGCCGTCGCCGCGCGGCGCTTCCCCGAGGATGGTCCTCAGTTCGCGGACGGTTTCGATCTTGATGGAGCCTTCGCGCCCGTCCAGCACATACAGGTCGTGAAACAAATTCGCGCCGATCTGGAGGCAGGCCGGGCAATGCAGGCAGGGCGGCCGCCCTTCCGGGCAGTTGAGGCGGGCGGCGTGCCACAGGGCCACGCTGAAGCGCTCGGCCACGCTGCCGCCTTCGAGGATCAGAACCTGCGGCGGATCGCTTGCCAGCTTGTTGAGCGCGGCGCGCACACGCTCCTGCCGCGCGTCAAGGGCGAGAGCAAAGGCGGCTTCCGCCTCCTCCCGGGTGGGGAGTTGTTCTTCTGTCGCTGTGCGGGTGGTTTTTACGGCCACTGTGCGTCCTTTGGTCAAAAAGAAAAGTCACGGGAAACGGATGCCGACGGGAAAAGGCCCCCCCGCCACCCCTTCCCCGCACCAAACGGCGGGTTCCGAGGCGGAGGAAAGCCGCGTGTCCCGTTTGACGTAGCTGTTACAGAACTTCTTTTTGCTTTTCAACAGCGGGGAAAGGACAGGCGCGGCTCCCCGCCCGGCAATCCTCATACGGGGATCTCAGGATGCCTTCCCCGTCGGTTGAAGTTCCGGAGGGAGGCGGGAGACTCCGGCGAGCCTGTGAGAACGCTCCCTTCAAGACGCTTTCCCATACGGGTAGGCCCTTTCGACTCTGGAGCGGTTCGTTCGGCTGTATCACTCCAGAAAATTCCAGAGATCCGGCAAGTACAAAAGTCATTGCCAGAGGAGAGAGGTGGGAGCAGTGCTGGCAGGTTTGGGGAAAGGGACACTTTTTCAGAAACGTTCCCTTCCCCCAATCTCCCTGCTTTTTTAAAGGCAATCCGATATATGCCGCCTGCGCCTGAGCAGCGGACGATGGCCGTTGGAGAATCCGGCGCAGCGTTTGTTGAGTGTAAGGATATAGTTTTCGTAGCTGTCCAGGTAGAAGGACAGGGCGCGGGCGAAATTGCGCCCGAGCAGGCCGTCCACGAAAAGCTGGCTGACCTCCCGGACGCGGGACAAAATCCCTTGCGACCGGGCCACGATGACCCGTTCTTCGCGCGTCATGGTGCGAAGGATGGAGGTCAGCGTCTGCTGTGCACAAGGCTGATACAGCCAGAAATACATGAGATCCAGCGCATTGATGATGCTTTCCACTTGCAGGGAGCGGGCTTCCGTGGAGGTAAGCCGGGTAAATTCCTCGGGGCGGGACAACAGCGAAAGGATGTCCTGATCCGGGAAGGCCAGCTCCAGCTTGGCATAACAATCAAACAGGCGCTGCAATTTGGTTTCGTAGTCCCAGTACCGGAGCCGCCGATTGTTGCGCCAGTCGGCAAGGCCTTCGATGATGGCCGCCACCGTATCCGACGCCGTCTTGGAAATGATGGCCGCGCCGGGTTCGAGGATCAACAGGGGATCGGCCGTCGTGAAGAACGGCAGGAACAGGGCCAGCACGTCGTTGTAGAACACCGAAACCGGGATGGCGAGCAAACTTCGGAAGAGGTTCCCGATGATGGCTTCCTTGGGGAACCCACGATAGATGTTGTGCAGCGAAATGTAGATGCTGTTCGCCCCGGCGATGATGGAGAAGACAAGGAACTGGTGATCCTTGACCGTCAGCCCCAGCCCGTCTTCCAAGAGCAGCACGCGGATAAAGTATTCCAGCAGGGGAACGGACAGCCCTGTGTATAGCAGGGAATCGCAAACGCGTGTCCAGCTTACATAATCGTTCCAGCGCAGGAGGGAGCGGCTCCACATGCCGCCTCCGCCGAGGATGGCCTGCGGAATGTTGCGCAGGCCGGTGATGAGGAACCACAGGGGCGCGCCGAACCACGCCAGCACCCACCATTCCTGTGTGTACAGGAAGGTCACCAGTGCCGGGATGAATCCCGCGAGCACTTTGAGCGTATTGGAAATGGGCGTGCTGAGGCGCGAGAAGCCGAGCCAGCGCGGGCGGGTCTTTTCGGTCCGCTCGGCGCGCAGGCCGTTGTTCAGCTCGCCGCCGATGCCGCCCATCGTGATGACGTTGCCTTCCTCTCCGATCTGGGTAATGCCGGAAATGGCCCGCCATTCCTTGGTGCAGCGGAGCCCGAAATGTCCGAACCCCCAAATGCGGCGCAAGCGCGGACCGAGCCAGCGCATGAAGGACGAATAGCGTTCCTGTTCGGCGTAGGTTTCGCGGAATTCCAGCGACAACGACACCGGAAGGTAGATGGGCCGGAACTGCTTGCCCCGGGCGATCTGCCTGCGCGCGCCGTGGGGAAGGGTTTCGGGCATGGCAAGGCCCATGCCGTGCCGCACGCCCGAATGGCTCGTGGAGTCCGTCCCGATGCGGATACGCAGGGGCGCGACCTTGTACGGGGCCTGCAGCGAAGGGATGTTGCGCAGGATGATACGGAATTTGGCGCAGCGTTCCTTGTCCTTTTCGGAAGACGAGGCTTCCAGCGTACGGATCATGCCCCGCAGTATCTGTTTGAGGTGCAGGACGCTGCCCTTGTTGATGGCGATCTGGAGATCGTTGATCGCGGTGAGGTGCCGGAGATGCCCTTCCTGCCATTCCTTGAGGTTGAACAGCTCCAGATGGGTGATCATGCCCTGGCAGTCCCAAAGCAGTTCCAGCACGTCCTCGGCGGTAAGTTCCGCAAGCTGGAGCGTGATGCGGTACCCGCTGCGCAGGCAGGAGAGCCAGTCAAGCAGCACATGGGGCGGCATCCTGAGCAGTTCCGGCGTGTCCGGCGCGTTGTCCGGCACGTCGGGAGAGGGCAGCTCGGGATTGCGTTCGGGCTTGAGCCACGTTTCCATGATTACTTCGGTCGTGAGCATGTCCATGCGCCGGATAAGCTGTGCGATCTGGCTCTGGCGTTCGCTGGTGGCGGTGAGGGCTTCCTCCTGCAATGCCTTGACCCGCTGGACAAGGTGCTTGAGGAGCGTCTTGTGCGCGTATTCGGCGAGATGGAGGAACGAGGTTTGCCCGGTCCCCACATAGGCAAGGAACGCCTCGGGCTCAAGAAGCGGAACGGGGATTTCGAGCTCCTCGGCCAGAGCCGGGGCGTGCTTGGCGTTCCACAACTGGAGCGTATCCATGACGTGGCGCTGCATCCAGAGGGATGCCTTGCGCCCTTCGTTCATGAGGGCGACCATAGGCCGCTCGGCGAGGAAGGACAAAAACGCCTCGGGATCGGAGAAGCCGCGCGGGGCCCAGACGAAACAGACGAAGCGATCCCGGAAAGGCGTGCGGAACTCCAAGCCGATGCGGACGTCGACGCCCATGATCTCGGCGGCTTGCAGCAGTTCGCGCGCGGCGGCTGGCTCAACGTAGTTGTAATAGACGACGGTGATATACCGGATGCCCTTGATCCATGCGTCCATGATCAGGTGCGTCGCGTTTTTGCGGCCCTTGGTGTTGGCGTCGTGGACGTGGTGGTCCACGGTAAGCTGGTTCCACTCCTCGGGCATTTCCAGCAGATGGTATGTGTTCAGGAACTGGCGCACGAGGCGGGGGTTCCCGGACGTGACCTTCCTGAAATCGTGCACGAGCTTGAGCTGCGTCAGCTCATCCTGGCGAGACCGGATGATCTCCTTCATGATCTGGATGAGGACGCGGCCCGTATTGTACCGGAAGGGCGTGCGGGCGCTGTGCAGCACCTCGTCGCGGAGGATGCGCAGGGCCATGAGCCGGTCCGGAGCGCCGCCGGCTTCGAGGTTGCCGAGCAGGTTGATGACCGCGTGGGCCATCCTGTACTCGTGGGTCGTCGTCAGTTCCAGGATGCCATGCGGATGAAGATTGGCGTCAAAGACCTTGTGCTCAAGGTCCTGCGAGGGGCCGTGATCGATCGTTTCGTTGATCATACGCAGGAGTTCACGATCCTGCTTGTCGAAAAAAAGTGTTCCGAGCATGGGCAATCCTGAAGGCGAAAAAGGGGAAATAACAAGAGAAATGATTCAAAGGGTGAAACGTCCCTTCTAGTCAAAAAAAGAACAAGCGTCAACGGCCCCCCCTGCGGAGAGGGCGGGGCTAGCACCTTTTTTACGCCGTATAGGGAAAAAAGAAAGTGTGGCAGCAAAAATCCCCGCCGGATGGACTTCCACCGGCGGGGATTCTGAAGCACCTTTTTTGCTTGTGCCTACCTGGTCCACACCTCAAGGAACGCCTTGGCGGTGTTGCCTTTGTCGAGATGTTTCAAGAGGGCGCTGCCGAACACGGCGGCGTCGGGCCGGATGTCGGCGGGAATGGCGGCAAGCTGGTCCGGGTGCTGCAAACCGAAGCCCAGAGCCAGCGGCAGGTTGAAGGCTTTCCGCGCCCGGCGCAGCGTCTCTTCCACTTGCGGCGGCAGTCCCGTGCGCGCCCCGGTCGTGCCGAGGACGGAGACGACGTACACGTAGCCTTCCGAAACGGCGGCGTATTCGCGCATCCTTTCTTCCGATGTGTTCTGGCCGACCAGCGCGATCAGATCGATGCCGTGCGCTTTCAGCGTGGTTCGGACAGGGGCGCTTTCGTCAAGCGGCAGATCCGGCACGATGCAGCCGGAGACGCCCGCTTGTGTGGCATCGGCGGCGGCACGTTCTCACCCGGACTGGCGGGCACGGCGCTC
>OGRO01002496.1_pt1 | contig 14301 bp, 9 predicted proteins | sample 1553451 | NCBI WGS metagenome assembly OGRO01 (sample SAMEA2580021, study PRJEB22360) | human gut metagenome
ATGGACATGTGTTGTTGGAAGGTGTGCCCGGTTTGGCAAAGACTTTAGCTATCAAGACGCTTGCTTCGTTGATTGATGCGCAATACAGCCGCATTCAGTTTACGCCTGACTTGTTGCCTGCCGACGTAATAGGTACAATGGTTTACAGCCAGAAGGATGAAACGTTCCAAGTAAAAAAAGGTCCGGTCTTCGCAAACTTTGTTTTGGCTGATGAAATCAACCGTGCTCCGGCCAAAGTACAGAGTGCTTTGCTGGAAGCCATGCAGGAACGTCAAGTTACTATCGGCAATGAAACTTTCGGGTTGCCCAAACCATTCCTGGTGCTTGCCACACAGAATCCTATCGAGCAGGAAGGTACTTATCCGCTGCCCGAAGCGCAAGTGGACCGTTTCATGCTGAAAGTCGTAATAGACTATCCGAAGCTGGAAGAGGAGAAACTGATTATCCGTCAGAATATCAATGGTGATAAATTTGAAGTGAAGCCCATTTTGAAGGCAGACGAAATTATTGAAGCTCGTAAAGTGGTTCGCCAGGTGTATCTGGATGAGAAAATAGAAAAATATATTGTTGATATTGTATTTGCTACCCGTTATCCGGAAAAATATGATTTAAAAGAACTGAAAGACATGATTGGTTTCGGCGGTTCGCCCCGTGCTTCCATCAACTTGGCCTTGGCTGCCCGTAGCTACGCGTTCATCAAGCGTCGCGGTTATGTCATTCCGGAGGATGTGCGCGCTGTGGCACACGACGTACTTCGCCACCGTATCGGCTTGACTTACGAGGCGGAAGCCAGCAATATGACATCTGATGAAATCGTCAGCAAGATACTGAACAAGGTTGAAGTGCCCTAACGCATAATAGAGGTTTTCGTAAACTTGAGGTTTACAATCCTATACCTGAGGCTTAGCGTCGTAAACCTTAGGGTTGAGTACCGAAAACCTCACCCCTTTTCATAGGGAAGTTTCTGTTATAAACTAAATTGCGCTTGTGTGCTTAAATGAGATTATTAAAATAAATCAATGGAAACAACAGAACTTTTGAAGAAAGTCCGTCAGATTGAGATAAAGACGCGCGGATTGTCCAACAATATCTTTGCCGGGCAGTATCACTCTGCCTTCAAGGGTAGAGGTATGGCATTCTCCGAGGTGCGCGAGTATCAGTTTGGCGATGACATACGCGACATTGACTGGAATGTGACCGCCCGCTTCAACAAGCCTTACGTCAAGGTGTTTGAGGAGGAGCGCGAATTGACAGTGATGTTGTTGGTAGATGTTTCCGGTAGTTTGGAGTTCGGTACGGTAAAGCAGATGAAGAAGGATATGGTGACGGAAATTGCCGCTACACTGGCATTCTCTGCCATTCAGAATAATGACAAGATTGGTGTCATCTTCTTTTCGGACCGGATTGAGAAGTTTATTCCGCCCAAGAAGGGACGTAAGCATATACTTTACATCATCCGCGAACTGATAGATTTTCATGCGGAAAGCCGGAGGACGAACATCCGTTTGGGATTGGAATATCTGACGAATGTGATGAAACGCCGTTGCACGGCATTTGTCTTGTCCGACTTCATCGACCAGGAAAGTTTCAAGAACGCCATGACCATTGCCAATCGTAAGCATGACCTGGTTGCCGTTCAGGTGTACGACCGTCGTGTGGAAGAATTGCCACCCGTAGGACTGATGAAGATTAGGGATGCCGAGACGGGACATGAGCAGTGGATTGACACCTCCTCGCGTGCCGTGCGCCGTGCCCATCATGATTGGTGGGTGAACAAGCAGGCGGAATTGAATGAAACGTTTACCAAGAGTAATGTCGACAATGTGTCGGTACGTACCGACCAGGATTATGTCAAGGCATTGATGAATTTGTTTGCGAAACGAAATTAATCGGAAAATGAAAAGATATTTATTTCTGATAGCGTTATTGATAGCATGGTCGGGAAGGGTAGTAGCCCAGTCGGTAACGGTAGATGCTACGATTGACTCTTTGCAGATTCTTATTGGAGAGCAGGCAAAGATAAAGCTTCAAGTATCTCTGGATGCCGATAAGCGTGCCATATTCCCGGTATATACCGATACGCTGGTGAATGGGGTTGAAATTATTGATGTGGCCAAGCCGGATACGCAACTGCTGAATGATGGCCGGCGTGCATTGATAACTCAAGAGTATACAGTTACCTCTTTCGACTCGGCTCTTTATTATCTGCCGCCTATGGAAGTGACAGTGGATAATGAGAAGTATCGCTCCAAAGCGTTGGCCTTGAAAGTATATTCGGTGAATGTCCCGTTAGACCCGGAGAATCCGGAACAGTTCTTCGGTCCCAAAACAGTGATGCAAGCGCCTTTTGCCTGGGAAGACTGGTATGGTCTTATGGCTTGTGGTGCGCTGATTATCCCGATAGGGATATTACTTGTCTATCTGATAATGCGCTTCTTCGACAATAAGCCTATTATCCGTAAGGTGAAGGTAGAACCTAAGCTGCCTCCCCATCAGTTGGCTATGCAGGAGATAGAACGTATCAAGAATGAGAAGGTATGGCAGAAAGGGGAACCGAAGGAATATTATACGGAATTGACCGATACTCTTCGTACATATATAAAAGACCGTTTTGGTTTCAATGCTTTGGAAATGACTTCTACGGAAATCATAGATAAGTTGCTGGAAATGAAAGATAAGGAAGCAATATCGGATTTGCGTGAATTGTTCCAGACTGCTGATTTGGTGAAATTTGCCAAGCATAATCCATTGATGAACGAAAATGACGCTAACCTGATTAATGCCATTGACTTTATTAATGAAACCAAGGAGAAAGAAGAGGAGAATGCCAAGCCGCAGCCTACGGAGATTACCATTATCGAGAAACGTTCTTTGCGTACCAAGGTTTTGCTGGGAACGGGTATTGTAGTGTTGGCTGTAGCCCTTGTCAGTTCATTAATATATATCGGATTGGAGTTGTATAATTATTTTGCTTAATACAGGAAAAGTGACTTCAATCGGATATACATGAGTGAAAAGTGAGGGATGTTTGGAGCGAAGCTGAATTGTAAATCGTTAAATCGTACATAAATATGGTTTTTGCCAATATTGAATATTTATTTTTGCTGCTGTTGCTTATACCTTATATAGTATGGTATATTATGAAGCGGAAGAATAGTGAAGCTACGCTTCAGATTTCGGATGCCCGTGTGTATGCCCATACCCCTAAAAGCTATAAGAACTATTTGTTGCATGTGCCTTTTATGTTACGGATTATTGCTTTGGCATTGATTATCGTAGTGTTGGCGCGTCCTCAAACTACTAATAGCTGGCAAAACAGTGAAATTGAAGGTATAGATATTATGATGGCCATCGACGTATCTACCAGTATGCTGGCAGAGGATTTGAAACCGAATCGTCTGGAAGCTGCTAAAGATGTGGCTGCGGAGTTTATCAATGGTCGGCCCAATGATAATATCGGTATAACTTTATTTGCCGGTGAAAGTTTTACGCAATGTCCGTTGACGGTGGATCATGCAGTGCTTCTGAATCTGTTTCAAGGCATTAAGTGTGGTATTATTGAAGATGGAACAGCAGTCGGTATGGGTATTGCTAATGCCGTTACCCGCTTGAAAGACAGTAAAGCGAAGTCTAAAGTAATCATTCTGTTGACGGATGGTACAAATAATAAAGGAGATATATCTCCGCTGACTGCGGCAGAAATAGCTAAGAGTTTTGGTATCCGAGTTTATACAATTGGTGTAGGTACAAACGGAATGGCTCCGTATCCTTATCCGGTGGGTAACACTGTGCAGTATGTCAATATGCCGGTGGAGATTGATGAAAAGACACTGACGCAGATTGCGGCTACCACAGAAGGTAATTATTTCCGTGCCACCAGTAATTCTAAGCTGAAAGAGGTATATGAGGAGATTGATAAGTTGGAGAAAACCAAGTTGAATGTGAAAGAATACAGCAAGCGCCAGGAAGAATACCGTTGGTTTGCTCTGGCGGCATTCTTGTGCGTGTTACTTGAAGTATTGCTTCGTAATTCTATCTTGAAGAAGATACCTTAAAACAATGCATTAATTGTAAATTACTAAATTGTACATAGAAAGATGTTTCGATTTGAAGAACCTACATATTTATACCTATTGCTCCTGTTGCCTTTCCTGGCGGCTTTCTACCTGTACTCCAATTACCGGAGACGGAAAGCGATCCGCAAGTTTGGCGACCCGGTGCTAATGGCACAGTTGATGCCGGATGTATCTAAATATCGTCCGGATGTGAAGTTTTGGCTGGTGTTTGCTGCAATCGGACTGTTTGCTGTATTGCTGGCACGTCCGCAGTTTGGCTCCAAACTGGAGACTGTGAAGCGTCAGGGAGTAGAGGTAATGATTGCGTTGGATATCTCTAACTCTATGTTGGCACAAGATGTACAACCCAGTCGTCTGGAGAAAGCCAAGAGACTGGTAGCACAATTGGTTGACAAAATGGAGAATGATAAGGTAGGTATGATTGTGTTTGCCGGTGATGCCTATTACAAGCGATTATATTTCTGCCAAGATGTTTTTGGAATCTATTAATCCGTCGTTGATATCCAAGCAGGGTACGGCTATCGGTGCAGCTATTAATCTGGCTACCCGCAGTTTTACACCCCAGGAAGGAGTAGGGCGTGCCGTCATCGTTATTACTGACGGTGAAAACCATGAAGGCGGAGCTGTGGAAGCTGCCAAGGCTGCTGCAGAAAAAGGTATTCAAGTCAGTGTTCTGGGTGTGGGTATGCCTGATGGTGCACCTATCCCCGTAGAAGGAACCAATGACTTCCGCCGTGACCGTGATGGAAACGTGGTTGTAACCCGCTTGAATGAGCAGATGTGTCAGGAAATAGCTCAGGCAGGAGATGGGATTTATGTGCGTGTAGACAATTCAAATGCTGCACAAAAGGTGATTGCTCAGGAGATTAATAAAATGGCGAAAGCGGATGTGGAAACACAGGTTTATACAGAGTTCAACGAACAATTCCAGGCTGTTGCATGGATTATATTGTTACTGTTGTTGGCTGAAATGCTGATTTTGGAACGTAAAAACCCGTTATTCCGTAATATCCATCTGTTTAAAAAGGAAGAAAGGTATGATGATGAGAAATAGAACTATCGGAATTATCTTGCTGCTACTGACGACTATTTCAGTTTCTGCACAGAAAGCGGAACGCGACTATATTCGTAAGGGAAACCGTGCTTATAAAGATAGTACGTATGTAAATGCTGAAGTGAATTATCGGAAAGCTATTGATGTGAATCCGAAGTCAGCGATATCCATGTATAATCTGGGTAATACGCTTATGCAACAGAATAAGTTGCAGGAGGCTATGGAGCAGTTTGTTGCTGCCACTAAAATGGAGAAAGATAAGGGTAATCTTGCTCAAATCTATCATAATATGGGAGTAATATTCCACTCCGGTAAGGATTATGCCAAAGCTGTGGAAGCATACAAAGAGTCACTACGTAATAATCCGAAAGATAACGAGACGCGTTATAACTTGGCTTTGGCTCAGAAAATGCTGAAAGATCAGGAACAGAATCAGCAGAATCAAGACCAGAACCAAGATCAGAATCAGGACAAAAAGGAGCAGGAAAAAGAACAAGATAAAGACAAACAAGACCAAAATCAACAAGATCAGCAGAACCAGGATCAACAGCAGCAACCTCCTCAGCCACAAGAAAATCAGATGTCAAAGGAAAATGCTGAACAGCTTTTGAAGTCGGTGATGCAGGATGAGAAAGATGTACAGGATAAGGTGAAGAAACAGCAAGTTATCCAGGGTGGTCGTTTGGAAAAGGATTGGTAAATAATAAAAGATACGATAATATATGAGAAAATTAATTTTCTTATGGATAGCACTGGTAGTAGTCAGTCTGCAAGCTTTGGCTAATGACAAGGTGTCATTTACCGCGTCAGCTCCTGATGCTGTAGCGGTGGGTGACCAGTTCAGACTGGCATATACAGTGACTACACAGAAGGTGAGGGATTTCCGTGCTCCTTCTATTAAGGGATTTGACGTACTGATGGGACCCAGTCGCTCTCAGCAAAGTAGTATGCAAATAGTTAATGGGGTATCGACCTCAACCAGCAGTATTACTTTCACTTATATACTGATGGCTACTGCTGAGGGTAGTTTCACAATTCCGGGAGCTACAATTACAGCCGATGGTAATCAGATGGTTTCTAATTCTGTGCAAATCAAGGTTCTGCCAGCAGATCAGGCCGGAGCAGCTTCTTCAGGCGGAGGTAGTAGTAGTCAACAGGGCAATACCAGCCGTGCTTCTTCAGGAACTTCTGTTTCCAATCAGGATCTCTTTATTTTGCCTACTATTAGTAAGGCCAATGTGTATGAACAAGAAGCATTCTTGCTGACTTATAAAATTTACACTCTGGTTGACCTTCGTGGTTTTGACAATGTGAAACTTCCTGATTTTAAGGGATTTCATTCACAAGAAGTAGAACTTCCGGGTGATAGAAAATGGAGCTTGGAACATTATAAGGGACGGAATTATCAAACTACCGTTTACCGGCAATTTGTGCTGTTTCCGCAGCAGTCTGGTAATTTGACTATTGATCCGGCACGTTTTGATGCTTCTATTGCTAAAGCTACTCAAGTATCTGATCCATTTGAAGCTTTCTTTAATGGTGGCAGTAACTACATTGAAGTCAAAAAGACATTAATGACACCGAAACTAACTGTAGATGTAAAACCCTTACCAGGCGATAAACCTGCTGATTTTTCCGGTGGAGTGGGAGAGTTTAGCATTTCTTCTTCCATTAATAGTACTAATGTAAAGACAAACGATGCTGTAACTATTAAACTTGTCATTTCCGGTACAGGCAATTTGAAGTTAATAGGTGATCCTGAGGTGAAATTCCCGGATGACTTCGAGGTATATGACCCTAAAGTTGATAATAAATTCAGGCTGACAAGTGCAGGGCTTTCGGGTAGTAAGGTTATTGAATATCTGGCTATTCCACGCAATGCCGGAACATTTAAAATACCAGCGGTGAAATTCAGCTATTTTGATATCAAATCCCGTACTTATAAGATATTGACTACTGAAGAGTATGAATTGCATGTAGAGAAAGGTGAAGGAAATGCAGCGCAAACTATTGCTAACTTTACAAATAAAGAGGATTTGAAAGTCTTGAATGAGGATATTCGCTTCATCAAGCAAAATGATGTGACGCTTTCTCAAAAGGGAGACTTTTTCTTTGACTCTATGTTATATTGGTTGCTCTATTTAGTACCTGGCATTGCGTTTATCATTTTCTTTATCATTTACCGTAAGCAGATAGCTGCTAATGCTAATGTTGCGAAAATGCGTACGAAAAAGGCAAATAAGGTTGCTGTTAAACGTATGAAGTTAGCTGGTAAGTTGTTGGCTGAGAATAAAAAAGATGTTTTCTATGACGAAGTCTTGAAGGCTCTTTGGGGATATATAAGCGATAAATTGAATATTCCGGTTTCTCGACTTTCAAAAGATAATATTGAAGAGGAACTTCGTAAATATGGAGTGGAGGATGCTTTGATTAAAGAATTCCTGGCTGCATTGAATGATTGTGAGTTTGCCCGTTTTGCTCCTGGCGATGATAATCAGGCTATGGATAAAGTCTATTCGGCTTCATTAGCAGTAATAAGTAAAATGGAGAATTCGATTAAACATTAATTAGGAGGTTATATGATGAAAAAGATACTGTTTTTTACTTTTGTTGGCCTGTTAATGGCATTGACCTCTTTTGGACAGACTGCATCGGATACATTACAACAAGCGAATGATTCGGTAACAATAGGTTCACACACTGAATTCTCAGCTGCTGCGCAAGAGAATAGTGTGACAAAAGCAGAAGGAGATAGCGCATACGTGAAGAATGATTATGCCTCTGCTATTCAGATATATGAAGCTCTGCTGAAAGAAGGAGAAGCGGCTGAGGTATACTATAACTTAGGAAATAGCTACTATAAGGCTGGTGATATAGCAAAAGCCATTTTAAATTATGAGCGTGCACTTTTAGTACAGCCAGGCAATGCTGATATTCGGGCTAATTTAGAGATTGCTCGTGCAAAAACGATTGATAAAGTGATCCCTGTACCCGAGGTTTTCTTTGTATCTTGGACGAAATCATTGATTAATTGTTTGAGTGTGGATGCTTGGGCAAAGGTAGGCGTCGTTTGTTTCTTTTTGTTGCTTGCATCTCTTTATTTCTTCTTCTTTTCCAAACAAATCGTGTGGAAGAAAATAGGATTTATTGCAGGGATAGTATTTCTGGTGTTAGTTTTATTAGCGAATGTCTTTGCTTTTCAACAAAAAAATGAGCTATTGAATCGTAACAATGCTATCGTACTAACTCCGAGTGTAACAGTACGTAGTACTCCGAGTGAAAGTGGCACCAGTTTGTTCATATTGCATGAGGGACGGAAGGTTGAAATTAAAGATAACTCCATGCGTGAATGGAAAGAAATCCGCTTAGAGGATGGTAAAGTAGGATGGGTACCTGCGTCATCTGTTGAAGTTATCTGATAGATATAATTCTTTCATAATAAGATAGTTAATAATAGAAAGAAGCCTGTTGAAAGGGAAAATACAAATTTCCTTTTGACAGGTTTCTTTATTTTTGTAAAAAAGACACCGAAATAGTTTGTTTTATCTTTTTTTTTCCTTAAGTTTATAGCGTGATAAGTGAAACTCACAGAGTTATTAACCATTAAATTTATAAATATGAGAACAATAACATTTAATGAACTTCGCAGAATTAAAGATTCATTACCTACTGGTAGTATGCATAGAATAGCCGATGAGCTCGGATTGAACGTCGATACAGTTAGAAATTTTTTTGGCGGTCACAATTTTAAAGAGGGTAAGAGTGTTGGGATACATTTAGAGCCTGGTCCGGATGGTGGTTTGGTTATGTTGGATGATACTACCGTCCTTGATAGAGCTCTAAAAATTCTAGATGAAATGAATGCCAGTGCTGAGCCTGTTCGAGCTTAAGAAAAGAAAGTTATAAATGAATCCCAATTGATAGACAAACAATTGGGATTTCTTATTTGTTTATAAAGTAAAAACAGTTGATTATGGAAGACAAGTTAGTAACCTTAGCTATTCTGACTTATGCAAAAGCTCAGATATTGAAGAATGTGCTTGAAAATGAAGGTATTGAAACCTATATTCATAATGTAAATCAAATACAACCTGTAGTGTCTTCAGGTGTGCGCTTACGTATAAAAGAAAGCGATCTACCGCGTGCATTGAAGATAACTGAGAGCTCTGCTTGGCTTTCTGAAGAGGTAGTGGGAGGGAAGTCACCCAAAGTAGAAAAGGAGAGTAATAAGGTCTTAATTCCTGTAGACTTTTCTAATTATTCAATGAAGGCATGTGAGTTTGGTTTTAATTTCGCTCAGAATATGGGGGCGGAAGTTGTGTTGCTTCATGTTTATTTTACACCAATCTATACCACGTCATTACCTTATGGAGACGTTTTTAATTATCAGCTAACAGACGATGAAAATGTAAAAAACATATTACAAAAAGTTCATGCAGATTTAAATACTTTATCTGACAAGGTAAAAGCAAAAGTAGCTTCAGGAGAGTTCCCGAATGTAAAATATAGTTGTGTATTGCGTGAAGGTATTCCAGAAGAGGAAATTCTTCGTTATTCGAAGGAATATCGGCCACGTATTGTGATTATGGGGACTCGTGGTAAAAATCAGAAAGATATAGATTTAATTGGTAGTGTAACTGCTGAGGTAATTGAGCGAAGCCGCGTACCAGTTTTAGCCATTCCGGAGAATACTCCGTTTAAACAGCTGGCAGAAGCTAAACGTATTGCATTTATCACCAATTTTGATCAACGGGATTTAATCGCATTTGATTCTTTGATTGTTGCTTTAAAGCCATTTCATTTCTCTGTATCTTTGATTCATCTGTCAGATGTTAAGGACACTTGGAATGAAATTAAATTAGGTGGTATTAAGGAATATTTTCAAAAACAGTATCCGGACCTGGAAATTCATTATGATGTTGTGATGAATGATGATTTCCTGAACAGCTTAGATAATTACATAAAAACTAATCATATTGATATAATTACGTTGACTACTTATAAACGCAATATATTCTCTCGCTTATTTAATCCTGGTATTGCTCGGAAGATGATTTTTCATTCCGATACACCGCTGTTAGTTATTTATGGACGCCCAAGCTAAAATAAATAGCGCAAGCATTTCAAATTAATAATAACGATTATGTTTAATATATGGCACTAATATTCTTCTTGCATAATTAAAGCCAACTTCTTAGGTCTACCCATATCTTTTGGCGGTCCTGCCCCTGTGTGTACGGAGTGGCGTGTAGCCTTTATTTTATTGCGGGTTAAACGTCCCCAGTCCTCAAGTGCGGTGCGGCTTATACGGTATGTGTACTTAATCATATAAAATAAACCCTAAAAGTTTTTTGTCTAACTTTTAGGGTTCACTTCAAAAAGCAGTTTTTTAAGTTTATACTTTACATCAGCTTTTCAATTTCTTCAAATTCTGGTCCCATATCTAAATTATAATATACTCTGTAAAGACCATTCAACCATAAATCCTTTTGGTCAGGTTTTAATTCTCTTGCTTTTTCATAGCAAGGTTTTGCATTTTCATAGAAAGCTTTCAAAGTAATCTGATCTTCTTTATATTTAGGATCATTAACGTCAGTAGTAGCTTTTTCTGAGAAGTCTTGAGCTTGGAGACAGTAGATCAGTCCTAAATTGGAATAAGCTTCTGCATAAGTAGGATCTACTTCAATTGTCTTTTTGTAGTATTCAATAGCCTTATCATAATCCTTCATATTGTGGTAAAGATATCCTTTTACGTACAGATAGAATGTATTATTGGGGTCTTTAGCTAACATTTCATCAGCGAATTGCATGGCTTCATCGTATTTATTGTTATTGCTATAATAATCAATTAAATGACCGAAGAAGAATGAATGCTGAGGGTATTTTTGCAAACCTTCTTTTAATGAAGCAATCCACTTAACAGTATCGCCTTGTGCTTTTAAAGCTGTAGAGATGAACTCCATAGCATACTGACCTACTTCTTTGTCGTTCTGTGCATAAGGAGCATATTTCAGAACACTGGGATAATCCTCCATCTTTGCTGCTGCCAAGCTTGCATAATAAGCAATCTGAGCTAAGAGTGTATCTGTCTGCAAGAAGTTTTCCTTTTCAAACATCGGATTCTGAGCAATTTCAATATAAGTTCCAAAGAAATCTAATGCTTCTTTGTTCTTCTCTAAGTTATAATATTGAATACCGCCATTGATCAAGTTTGGGCGTTCTGCTACAATAGCAGCAGCATTGGGTTTTCTGTACTTGTTCTTGATTTTTCCCTTTTCATTTGGAACCTGTGCGAGTTCATCGCACTTAAGGTAGTATTTGCACATATTCAATGCGCTATTATATACCTTAAGAGTATCATAAGGTTTTCTTAAATAGGCATTTTCCATCTGTTTTTCATTAATCCTTTTCTGAATAAAACCTGCTACATCCCAAGTATCGGCATTATCCTTTGTTTCAGGATTAGTCAAGGCTTGATTGATGAGCTGCTCGGCCTTATTAAAGTCCGGATTCACTTCATTTGCAATGCTTTTAGCTTCTTTCACAGTCTTTTCTTGAGCGAAAGTGAAGCCTGCAGCGAGCAATAAAATCACTGAAAATAATACTCTTTTCATGATAGTTGTAAAATTAAAATTAATATTATGTCTATTCTTCATCTTCATTATTGACTTTATTATCAGAGTTATAGTCTTCCTCCTCTCCTTCTACCTCATTTATAGTGGGAATTGGAGAATTTTCATCATCAACAGGAATTTCATCTTCCATACTTTCTGATGTAACCTTACATACTGAACCGATCTCATCATTTCTCTTTTCAAGATTGATCAGACGAACACCTTGGGTAGCACGACCCATAATACGGACATCAGCAACTTTCAGACGAATGGTGATACCAGATTTATTGATAATCATCAAGTCATTATCATCTGTTACAGACTTAATTGTTACCAATTTACCTGTTTTATCGGTGATATTCATCGTCTTAACACCCTTACCGCCACGATTAGTCTTACGGTAGTCTTCGATATCAGAACGTTTGCCATAGCCTTGTTCAGAAACTACCATAATGGTTTCTGCTTCAGGATCTTTGATGCAAATCATTCCAACAACTTCATCTTGCCCGTCTTCGTCAAGCGTCATACCACGCACACCAGTTGCAGTACGTCCCATAACGCGTACAGCACTTTCGTGGAAGCGAATGGCACGTCCATTACGATTGGCAATGATAATTTCGTTGTCACCGTTAGTCATACGTACTTCGATAACGCGGTCGTCCTCACGGATAGTAATGGCGTTTACACCATTCTGGCGAGGGCGGGAATACTGTTCAAGTAATGTCTTCTTGATAACACCATTCTTGGTACAGAATAAGACGTAATGGCTGTTGATGAAGTCTGTGTCAGAAAGGTTCTTCACACGCAGATATGCATTTACAGCATCGTCTGAATCAATATTCAGCAAGTTTTGGATGGCACGTCCCTTGGAATTCTTGGTACCTTCAGGGATTTCATATACTTTGAGCCAATAGCACTTACCCTTTTGAGTAAAGAACATCATGGTATTGTGCATGGTTGCCGGATATATGTGTTCAATGAAGTCTGCATCGCGGGTATCTGTACCCTTGGAGCCTACTCCACCACGGTTTTGAGCACGGAACTCACTCAACGGAGTACGTTTAATATAGCCCATATGAGAAATGGTGATAATCATTTCGTCATCTGCATAGAAATCTTCCGGATTGAATTCTTCGGATGAGTAAACAATCTCAGAACGACGTTCATCTCCGTATTTTGCTTTTACTTCAATTAATTCATCAGTAATAACTTTGCGGCAAAGTTCGTCATTCGAAAGAATTTCTTCGTAATAAGCAATCATCTTCATTACTTCTTCATATTCAGCATGAAGCTGATCCTGCATTAGACCAGTCAACTGGCGCAAACGCATTTCTACGATGGCACGAGACTGAATTTCTGTTAATTGGAAGCGTTCTATCAAGCCGGCAATAGCATCATTAGGTGTCTTTGCAGCACGGATGATACGGATTACTTCATCGATATTATCTGATGCAATGATTAAGCCTTCCAATATATGAGCGCGTTCTTTAGCCTTACGCAAGTCATATTGAGTACGACGAATAACCACCTCATGGCGATGTTCTACGAAGTACTTAATCATGTCTTTCAGATTCAGCAAACGAGGACGCCCGTGTACCAATGCTACGTTGTTCACACTAAAAGAAGTCTGTAACAGCGTCATTTTATAGAGTTTATTCAAAACTACGCTGGCGTTGGCATCACGTTTGATATCAATCACAATACGCATACCTTCACGGTCAGACTCATCATTGGCATTGGAGATACCCTCTATCTTCTTATCATTGGCTAAATCAGCAATATTCTTGATCAGTTCCGCCTTATTGACACCATACGGGATTTCCGTGATGACAATTTTGTCATGTGTAGAACTGGTTTCTATTTCTGCTCTTGCACGCATGATAACGCGACCGCGACCGGTAAGATATGCCTCGCGTACGCCACTCATACCATATATATATCCTCCTGTTGGGAAATCGGGAGCTTTCACATAGTTCATCAACTCCTCTATCTCGATATCGTTGTTCTCGATGTATGCGATGCAAGCATCAATAACCTCTGAAAGGTTGTGGGTAGGCATATTGGTTGCCATACCTACAGCAATACCAGATGCACCGTTTACCAAAAGGTTTGGAATACGGGTAGGCATAACGGTAGGCTCCTGCAAAGAATCGTCGAAGTTGCTCTGCATATCAACGGTTTCTTTGTCGAGGTCTTGCATCATATCTTCACCAATCTTGCGCAAGCGACACTCGGTGTAACGCATAGCTGCGGCACCGTCGCCGTCGATGTTGCCAAAGTTGCCGTGGCCGTCGATAAGCGGCGTGCGCATGGAGAACCACTGCGCCAGACGAACCATGGTCTCATAGACCGCGGAGTCGCCGTGGGGGTGGTACTTACCGATAACTTCGCCGACCGTCCAGGCCGACTTCTTGTGCGGGCGGTTGGGGTAGATGCCGCTCTCGTTCATGGCGTACAGGATGCGGCGGTGCACCGGCTTTAAGCCGTCGCGCACGTCCGGCAGGGCGCGTGCCGTAATGACCGACATCGAGTACTCGATAAACGACTGCTTCATCTC
>OGRO01002500.1_pt1 | contig 14284 bp, 9 predicted proteins | sample 1553451 | NCBI WGS metagenome assembly OGRO01 (sample SAMEA2580021, study PRJEB22360) | human gut metagenome
GGTATCAAAGCATTATCAAGTAAGGATGCAAAGAAATTGTATACAAATTGTACAGCAGCTGTTCTTCGTGCAAAAGAATGTGTAATGGATACAGTTGCAACTGTACAGGAGAATGCTGAAGATATCTATGCTGAAGCTCAGCAGATCAATGAAGAAAGAGCAGCAGAAGCAGAGGAATGGGAAGCTTATGCTGAAACTGATGAGGCGGAAGAAACAGAAGAAGTTTCCGAAGATACTTTCAAAGAAGTTGCAGAATAGAATAGAACATTAAGATTAAGGCACCTGCAGTTTTCCTGCAGGTGTTTTCAAACAAAAAGGAGTTTGTATGAAATTTACGATCAAACATGAGATTCGAGGCAGAATTCGTATTCATAACTGCCAGAAGACAATGAGTGCTGATCAGGCAGATGAACTTCAATATTATCTTATAACAAAAGATTTTGTAACATCTGTAAAAATCTATGACCGCACAAATGACATCGTGATCTGTTATGATGCCAGCCGCAGTGAAATTCTTACTGCTTTAAAGGAATTTTATCATGGAATCATCACAGTCCCTGATAATTATCAAGAAAGTCAGAGCAGACAATTAAACCAGACATATCAGGAGAAACTTATAAGTAAAGTCTTATTCCATTATGGAAACAAATTATTATTTCCATATCCATTAAGAGCAGGGATCACAGTGATCAAATCTTTGAAATATATATATGAAGGAATTCATACACTTGCTCAGGGTAAGATTGAAGTTCCAGTACTTGATGGTACGGCAATCGGAGTATCGATCATTCGAAGAGATATCAATACCGCATCCTCTATCATGTTTTTACTCGGAATCGGAGAAATTCTCGAAGAATGGACACATAAGAAATCCGTCGATGATCTTGCAAAAAGCATGTCCTTGAATATTGATAAGGTATGGAAAGTCGAAGAAGATCATGAGATTTTAGTTCCATCCAACGAAATTGATGCTAACGATATCGTTCACATACAGATGGGAAATATGATCCCATTTGATGGAGTTGTTGTTGATGGTGAAGCAATGGTCAATCAGGCATCATTAACTGGAGAATCAACACCTGTTCGCAAGATTCCTGACGGATACGTATATGCAGGAACTGTCGTTGAAGAGGGTGACTTAAAAGTTTGCGTAAAAGAAGTAAATGGATCAAGCAAATTTGATAAGATTGTTACGATGATCGAAGAATCTGAAAAATTAAAATCTTCTTTAGAAAGTAAAGCAGAACATCTTGCAGATCGTCTAGTTCCTTATACATTGGCTGGAACTGCTCTCACATATTTGTTTACAAGAAATGTAACAAAAGCTTTATCTGTACTGATGGTTGATTTCTCATGTGCATTAAAACTTGCAATGCCAATCTCTGTTTTATCTGCGATCAAGGAAGCAAATGACCATCAGATCGTTGTCAAAGGTGGTAAATACTTAGAAGCAATGGCAGAAGCCGAAACGATCGTCTTTGATAAAACAGGAACTTTAACAAAAGCGGAACCTACTGTTCTTGATATTGTTTCATTTAACGGAATGAAATGCAAGGAATTATTAAGAATTGCCGCATGTTTAGAGGAACATTTCCCTCATTCTATGGCAAAAGCTGTAGTTCAGGCAGCTGTTGACAGAAATCTTGTACATGAAGAATTACATTCTGAGGTTGAGTATATCGTGGCTCATGGAATTTCTTCCATGATCGAGAATAAAAAAGTTGTCATTGGAAGTTATCATTTTGTATTCGAAGATGAGCAGTGTACAATTCCTGAAGGCAAAGAAGAGTTATTTGAGAAACTGCCTGAAGAATGTTCGCATTTATATATGGCGATCGAAGGAAAACTTGCAGGTGTAATCTGTATTGAAGACCCATTACGTGAAGAAGCCAAAGATGTGATCAAAGCATTAAAAGCTGCTGGAATCAAGAAAGTCGTTATGATGACTGGAGACAGTGATCGTACTGCAAAGGTTATTGCAGCCAAAGTTGGTGTGGATGAATATCATGCTGAGGTACTTCCAGAGGATAAAGCTGCTTTTGTTGAGAAAGAAAAAGCCGAAGGAAGAAAAGTTATTATGATCGGAGATGGAATCAATGATTCTCCAGCATTATCTGCATCTAATGTTGGAATCGCGATCAGTGATGGAGCTCAGATTGCAAGAGAAATCGCAGATGTAACGATTGAAGGAGACCATTTACATGGTCTGGTAACTCTCAAACATATCAGTAACCACTTAATGCGCCGAATTCATAATAATTACCGCTTTATTGTTGGATTTAACGCAGGGCTTATTGGGGCCGGTGTGTTAGGCTTTATCCAGCCAACAACATCTGCCGTATTACATAATACTTCAACCCTTTGTATAGGGCTTAGAAGCATGAAAAATCTGGTGTCTGAGGAAGAATTACAGTAAAAATCAAGAAGGTTAGTCGTGAAATTTGACTAGCCTTCTTTTTGGGTTGTGACATTAAATTTTTGCTTTTCGGGATTCCGTGACATTAATTTGACATTAAAATTTGAAATTATTCTGGTTTCATGGATTTCAACTGTTCAAACATCTCGATATCTGCTGCATTCAGTTTGATATTCGAACAATAATTTTTCCCTTCTGGAGATGTAATAGAAATCTCGATCACAGCATCCTGTTTAAGTGCCTGCTCTCTCCATACAGCATTCATGAAATTCTTGAATTTTGGATGGTCTTGATCAAACCGTTTGAATGCATTTTTTATCTGCTGAAACTTTAACATCTGATTAAAATTCATTGCCATGAGGATAAATCCTCCTTTCTTTGTCTGTCGCTTTCATAAATAAATCATATCAAAAATAAGAAAAAACGTCAAATAACGTATTGACGAACAGCCTAGAAGTGAGTAAAATTGTTCATTGCTACTCAGAAACAGATTCTTATCACAGGAGGTATTAACATTGGATTTTTATCAACAGTTACAATTAAGTTCCATCGGTTCCAAACAATGGATCAAAGGTGCCAAAGATTCAAAAGAGAAACATAAACGTATCCTTATCTATAATTTTAAAGTATATTTAGTTGTTGCATTTTGTTTTGCAGTAGTAACTCTTTACAGTATGATCTTTGGATCACAAAACAGTGTTGTCGGCGTGCTAGTCTTACTGGTTTTAATGATCTTACGACAGGTTGACTTCGGAATCGATACAAAACACAGCATTGGCGTTATCTTTATGATTTTTGCAATCCTTGCGGTTGGACCAAGACTTGCTAATACTGTAAATACCATTCCTGCCTTTTTTATTCATTTTCTTTGTATTATGGCAATCATGATCTTAAGCTGCCATAACGTTATCATGTCCAATCAGTCCACATTTATCTTAGGATATTTGTTATTCTATGGATATGATGTTACAGGGCATAACTATGTGTTAAGATGTTGCGGATTATTTGCAGGTGCTGTGATCTGTTCCCTTGTATTTTACAAGAATCATAGAAATCGAACATTTCATAGAGGATTTTATCATTTATTTAAGGAATTTCATCTGTTTTCTGCAAGAAGCAGCTGGTATTTAAGATTATCTCTTGGAATTTCTACTGCAATGTTGATCGGAGAATTGGTTCATATGCCAAGAGTTATGTGGATCGGGATTGCTGCAATGTCTGTCCTGTTGCCATTTTCAAAAGATATGAAATACCGTGTACAAAGAAGAGGACCATTTAATATTCTTGGATGTATGATCTTTCTTATTTTACATGCGATCCTTCCTGATCATATCTTTCAATGGATCGGTCTGATCGGCGGGATAGGAGTTGGTTATTCTGCTGGATATGCCTGGCAAACCGTTTTCAATACCTTTGGGGCTCTTTATATTGCAGAGAATCTTTTTGGCCTAAAGAATGCCATCATCTTAAGAATCGCTGCCAATGTCTTTGGCTCTCTTTATGCTTATGGATTTGACCAGTTATTCCGAAAGATAACGACTAGCATTCGAAATCTTTTTGAAAATAATTCCATTATGACAGATCAGGCATAACATCTTTGAATGATACCTTAGAAACAGGATATAATTATTACTGAAAATCATTGAAATTAATTAATAGAAGGAGGAGTAAAAGAGCAATGTGTACAGCTGCAACTTACAAGACAAAAGATTTTTATTTTGGAAGAACTTTAGATTATGAATTCTCTTATGGAGATGAGGTTGTGATCACTCCAAGAAATTATCCATTTCATTTTAGACATATCGATGCCATAGAAAGTCATTATGCTATGATCGGAATGGCTCATGTAGTCGACAATGACCCTTTGTATTATGATGCATTCAATGAAAGTGGACTAGCAATGGCTGGGCTTAATTTTGTTGGAAATGCAGCATATTATGATATAGAAGAAGGGAAAGACAATATCGCACAGTTTGAATTTATCCCTTGGATTCTTGGAACTTGTGCAAATCTTGAGGAAGCGAAGACAGCATTGATTCATATGAATCTTACCAATACCCCTTACAGTGAACAATTTCCATTAGCGCAGCTTCACTGGATCATTGCAGATCAATCTGGTGCGATCACAGTCGAAGCAATGGAAGATGGGATGCATATCTATGAAAATGAAGTCGGGGTATTAACAAATAATCCTCCATTTAACATTCAGATGTTCTTATTAAATCAATATATGAATCTTTCTCCAAAACAACCAGAAAATCTATTTGCAAAAGATATCGATTTAGATCAATACAGTCGTGGAATGGGTGCGATTGGTCTTCCTGGAGATCTTTCTTCTTCCTCACGTTTTGCTAAAGTAGCATTTACCAAATTACATTCTGTCTCTGGAGATTCTGAAAATGAAAGTGTCAATCAGTTTTTCCATATTCTTGGATCTGTCGATCAGCAAAGAGGATGCTGCGATGTCAATGGAAAATATGAGATTACCTTATATACTTCTTGTTGTAATACGCAAAAAGGAATCTACTATTATACAACCTATGATAATCACCAGATCAGTGCTGTTGATATGACAAAAGAAGATTTAAACACAAAAAATCTGATTTGCTATGAAGTGATCACTGGAGAACATATTCAAATGCAAAATTAAATGAAAAAGCACCACTATTTCATTAAACTGAAAGGAATGACAAAATGGAAGTCAGATTGGCAACTCCACAGGATGCAGAAGAATTACTGGAAATTTACCGCTATTATGTAGAACATACAGCAATCACATTTGAATATGAAACACCTTCGATAACAGAATTCCGTCAAAGGATCAAACAGACATTAAAACGCTATCCTTATCTGGCGGCTGTTGATGGACATGGAAAGATTGTCGGATATGCATATGCATCATCTTTTAAAAACCGTGCTGCATATGACTGGTCCGTAGAAACAACCATTTATGTAGATAAGGATGTAAAACGACAGGGAATCGGGAAAAAATTATATGAGGCATTAGAAGAAATCCTTCGAAAACAACATGTGATCAATTTGGATGCGTGCATTACAGATCCGGAAATCGAAGATGAATATGTTACAAAAAACAGTGTTCAGTATCATGAACATCTTGGTTATCATATGGTTGGAAAATTTTATAAAAGCGGCTATAAATTCGGACGTTGGTATGATATGGTCTGGATGGAAAAATATATTGGAAAACATAAAAAACATCCAGAAGCATTTATCCCTTTTTCTATTTTATAAAGAGTTTAAAACTTTTAAAAATCAGGAAAAACTGATATAATGAAATATAAATATGCTAAACAAAAGAAAACAGGAGTATTTAATTATGCCAGTATTTGATTTTAGTAACGATACATCAGAAATAAAAGAAGAAGTAGTCTGTACTTATACAACATTTTCTTCGAATGTAGATCATGCTACGATAGAATGCCCTATCTTGATTTTATCAAACAAGAAGAAGCAGTGGGAGCATCATTCCTGTGGTGTATTTTCTGATCAAGATAAGCAGACAGCCTTTGAATTTGAGGGAGAAGATGGGACAGTAATATCTGATATCTTAAAATTAGATTCCCGTTTTGTAAGCCTGGTCAAATGGCTTGGAGAGAATCATATTCATGTCCGCTTATCTGGGGAGAATACAGTAGAAGGTTATTGTGTATACAAGATCAGAGAAATTGCTCTTGGCGGTGGCACCAAATTATCTGCAGAAGATGGTTTCCTTCAGTTTATGATCGAACGTTTATTCCAAAGTGATGCACCAGATGAACGGATCACTGATGAAAATCTTGATGAGATGGGTGATGATATGAAACTTACCAGCATCCAGAGTATCACAGATTTTATGACATGTGCCGGAAGTACGCTGCCTGATAATATTCGTCTATGGGCAAGAAGAAATCTTGCTGTTGCAAAATCTCATGAAGTTTCACAAGAAGAGAGACGTCATGCCCAACGTGCATTATCCATCATGATGAACATCCAATGGAAGAGTAATTATTTTAAAGCGATCGATCCTGAAGAAGCAAGACGGATTCTTGATGAAGAACTCTATGGTATGGAACGTGTGAAACAAAGAATCATTGAAACGATCATTCAGATCAATCGTACACACACGCTGCCTGCTTATGGATTATTATTAGTTGGACCTGCTGGAACAGGAAAATCTCAGATTGCTTATGCGGTTGCAAGAATTTTAAAACTTCCATGGACAACTCTTGATATGAGTTCCATTAACGATCCAGAGCAGTTAACGGGAAGTTCCCGTATTTATGCAAATGCAAAACCAGGGATCATCATGGATGCATTTTCCATGGCAGGAGAATCAAATCTTGTATTTATCATTAACGAGCTTGATAAAGCCAATTCAGGAAAGGGAAATGGAAATCCTGCAGATGTTTTACTAACATTGCTTGATAATCTCGGATTTACCGATAATTATATGGAATGTATGATCCCAACAGTTGGAGTATATCCAATTGCCACTGCAAATGAAAAAGACCAGATCAGTGCACCATTGATGTCACGTTTTGCAGTCATTGACATCCCTGATTACACACCGGAAGAGAAGAAAGCGATCTTCCAAAGATTTGCACTCCCTAAGGTATTAAAACGTATGGGATTAAAAGATGATGAATGTATTATGACAGATGAGGCCTTAGATGCTGTCATTGAGATGTATTCTGAAACCACAGGAATCAGAGATCTGGAACAAGCCGCAGAACATATTGCAGCCAATGCATTATATCAGATTGAAGTCCACCATATGAATAGTGTAACATTTGATGGTGCAATGGTAAGAAATCTGCTTTTATAAGTTGTTATTTGACGAAGTATGAATTTTAATGATATAGTAAATCATAGACATTACAAATTATAATTCTCAAACGGAGGTCACATCATGGACATGGAGAAAATCTACTTAACAATGAAACGTACCGGTGCTGGAAACATCGTGCTTGGAATCTTATCCATTTGTATTGGACTTGCATCTGGAATCATGCTGATCATCACAGGTGCGAATCTGTTAAAGAAAAAGAAGCATTTAAGTTTCTAAATAACATCTGAATGATAAAGGAACATTGGAATAAGATTTTCAATATTCCTTTATTTTTTTACATTTGACAATAATGATATAAAATATGGAAAGAACAGACCTTGAAAGTGCCATATGCTTAAGAATCAATCTATACGCAAAATACCGATTTAAATTATAGATTGCTGATAAAAGACAGAGAAGCCAGTATTTTACTGGCCTCTCTCGATATTTTTATTTTATGTAATTCAAATTACTAATCCAATGAATCTTACGATTAATGCTGCAATCCATGCAATCATACATTGCCATAATGCCAGACCAACCGCCCATCTTGTTCCTAGTTCACGTTTTACAGATGCGATGGCCGCAACGCATGGAGAATAAAGCAAACTAAATACTAATAAAGAACTTGCAGCTAATGGTGTGATCGCCGCTGTGATATTTCCATTGAATAAAACTCCTAATGTTGAAACTACACTTTCTTTTGCCATAAATCCACTGATCAATGATGTCACGATTCTCCAATCTCCCAATCCTAATGGTGAAAAAACTGGTACTAACACACCAGCTACCATTGCTAAAATGCTATGTGCAGAATCTTCTACCATATTTAACTGCAGATCAAATCTCTGTAAAAACCATACAACGATCGTGGCGACCAAAATCACAGAAAATGCTTTCTGTAAGAAATCTTTCGCTTTCTCCCATAATAATTGTGCTACATTCTTCACTCCTGGAAGTCTGTAATTTGGTAACTCCATAACAAATGGCACTGGTTCTCCTTTAAATAACGTTCCCTTATATAAAAATGCAATCAAAATACCTATCATGATTCCTGCTAAATATAATCCTGCCATAATAAGACCGCCACGTTTTGGGAAAAATGCATTCACGAAAAAAGAATAAATTGGCAGCTTGGCTGTACAGCTCATAAATGGTGTTAAAAGAATTGTCATCTTACGATCTCGCTCGCTCGTTAAAGTCCTTGTTGCCATAACCGCAGGCACTGTACATCCAAAACCGATCAGCATCGGAACGATACTTCGCCCAGACAATCCAATCTTTCGAAGCATTTTATCCATAACAAATGCCACTCTTGCTATGTATCCACTGTCCTCCATTAATGATAAGAAGAAAAATAAGGTTACAATGATCGGTAAAAAGCTTAGTACACTTCCTACACCAGTAAAGATTCCTTCAATCACTAGACTATGGATCGCATGATTCACGTGAGCCGCAGTTAATGCCTGATCTGCAATTACTGAGATTTTATCAATTCCTAATTGCAAGATTCCTTGAAGCCAGGCCCCGATCACATTAAATGTAAGATAGAATACCAAAACCATGATTCCTACAAAACAAGGAATTGCTGTATACTTTCCTGTTAGAACTCGATCGATCTTTTCACTTCGAATCCGTTCTTTACTTTCTTTTGGTTTAACAACGGTCTGTTCACATAAACTCTCAATAAAATCAAATCTCATGTCTGCGATTGCTGCACTTCGATCTAAATCTCGTTCTGTTTCCATCTGTTTGACAATATGCTCTAACATTTCCATTTCATTTTGATCAAGCTTTAATTGTTCTAAGATCAAATGATCTCCTTCAATAGCTTTTGTCGCTGCAAAACGAACCGGTATCTGTGCCTTTTCTGCGTGATCTTCAATCAAATGTATTACTGCATGAATACAACGATGCACTGCACCATTATGATCTTCTTTATCACAAAAATCCTGCCGCAATGGTTTTTCCTGATATTTTGCAATGTGAAGTGCATGTTTTACAACTTCATCGACTCCTTCATTCTTTGCCGCTGAAATCGGAACAATTGGAACACCTAGCAATGATTCCATTTCATTGACATTGATCGATCCTTGATTCCCAACAACTTCATCCATCATATTTAAGGCAACCACCATTGGAATGTCCATCTCTAATAACTGCATAGTAAGGTAAAGATTTCGTTCGATATTTGTCGCGTCTAAAATATTAATGATCGCCTTTGGTTTGTCTTCTAGTACGAAGTTTCTGGAAACAATCTCCTCACTACTATAAGGTGACATCGAATAAATTCCTGGAAGGTCCGTTACATTTGTTTCAGGATGTCCTTTGATCGCACCATCTTTTCGATCGACTGTTACACCTGGAAAATTTCCAACATGCTGATTGGCACCAGTCAACTGATTAAATAATGTTGTTTTTCCACAGTTTTGATTACCGACTAATGCATAGGTCAATTGTGTTCCCTCTGGAAGTGGATGTTCATCTTCTTTGGAATGGTATTTACCTTCTTCCCCTAATCCCGGATGCTCAAAAGTTCTCATATATTCCGCACCCTTATGACTTCTGCTTCTTTCTACAATTGGATCAATTTCAATCTGATCGGCTTCTTCTAATCGAAGAGTCAGTTCATACCCATGAATCTGTACTTCCATAGGGTCACCCATTGGTGCAAGCTTTACTACTGTGATTTCAACACCAGGGATCATTCCCATATCAAGAAAATGTTGTCTTAATGCACCATGACTGCCAACGCTTTTGATCACTGCACTCTTACCGATTTGTAATTCTTTTAGTGTCATTTTTTATATCCTTTATCTATCTTTATTGTTGTAATTGATTAGATGATTCTAACCAGTCATATTGTACCACACTTTTGATAATTTTTCTCAACAAGATAGTGCTTTATATAAAAAAATAATGATAAATCTACATACATCTTGCAAATTTATCATTATTTTATATAACAATATTGATTTTTTATTGTTATATTTTCTTGAATTATGTCAAAATATTATAACAATCTTTGTTTTTACTCAATTTCTGTCACTTTGTAATCTTTATCTTCTACTGTCTGTGTTAAGACATCATCTGACACTTCATTTGTCATAGAAACAACTGCTGTTCCTTCTTCATGACTTACAATTGCCTCTTCTACACCCTCTAAAGATTCTAAGGCTTTCTTCACAGCAGCCTCGCAGTGTCCACACATCATTCCTTCAATCTTCATTGTTTTCTTCATTGTTTTTTCCTCCTGTTTTGTTATATTTTGAACCTGAATTTCTTCAAGTACTACACTATTTTTGATCTTCTGGTCTTTGCTAGCATCATGCATTTTAAAGAGATTTAATCTTAATGCATTGGTAACAACACAGAAACTTGATAAACTCATTGCTGCAGCTCCAAACATTGGATTTAGTTTCCACCCAAGTAACATATACCAGGCTCCCGCAGCCAATGGAATTCCAATGATGTTATAAATAAATGCCCAAAATAAATTTTCATGAATGTTCTTCAATGTCGCACGACTCAAACGGATTGCTGCAGGTACATCACTCAAACGGCTTTTCATTAAAACAACGTCCGCAGCATCAATTGCGATATCTGTACCTGCGCCGATCGCAATTCCCATATCAGCTCTTGTAAGCGCTGGTGCATCATTGATTCCGTCACCAACCATTGCAACTTTTCCTTTTTCTTTCAAGTCACGAATGACACTTTCTTTTCCTTCTGGAAGAACACCTGCGATCACATGATCAACACCAGCTTGTTTACCGATTGCTTTTGCGGTACGTTCATTATCTCCTGTTAGCATAACCACACGGATTCCCATGTTCTGAAGTTCTTTGACTGCCTGAGGGCTGTCTTCTTTGATAACGTCCGCAACAGCAATGATACCAATCAGCTGTTCATCACACGCAAAGAATAATGGTGTTTTTCCCTGATTAGCAAGTTCTTCTGATTTTTTGATCATAGATAATGGAATTTTTGCATATTTCTCAATAAATCTCTGGTTTCCACCATAGACCGTCTCTTTATCAATCTTTCCAGAAAGCCCATTTCCCGCAACCGCCAAAAAGTTTTTAATTTCAAGATTGTCATGAATCTGCGCCTCTTCTGCTTTTTGTAAAATTGCATGAGCAAGCGGATGTTCACTCTTCTTTTCTAATGCATATGCAATGGAAAGTAATTCTTCTTCGCTGATACCTTCTACCGGTACCATATCTGTAACCTGTGGTTTTCCACTTGTGATCGTTCCTGTTTTATCTAAAGCTATGATCTGTGTTTTTCCTGTCTCTTCTAAGGATACGGCTGTCTTAAACATGATTCCATGCTTTGCGCCCATTCCATTTCCAACCATGATCGCTACAGGTGTTGCAAGTCCTAAAGCACAAGGGCAGCTGATAACTAATACAGAAATGCCTCTGGCAAGTGCAAATCCAAAACTTTGTCCGACAAGCAGCCAGATGATCATTGTTGCGATTGCAATACAAATAACAGTTGGGACAAAAATCCCTGATACTTTATCTGCAACCTTTGCAATCGGTGCTTTGGTTGCTGCCGCATCACTGACCATCTGAATGATCTGTGAAAGTGTGGTATCTTCCCCAACTCTGGTTGCCTCGCATTTGAGGAAACCGGACTGATTCATGGTTGCTGCCGATACCTTGTCACCTTCTGCTTTGTCAACCGGAATACTCTCTCCGGTAAGTGCCGCTTCATCCACTGCACTGCTTCCTTCTATAACCGTCCCATCTACCGGAATATTCTCACCCGGTCTTACAACAAAGATATCGCCTTTTTTCACCTGGTCGATGGGAACCTCTGTCTCCACACCATTTTTCAGGACAACAGCTGTCTTCGGAGCCAGCTTCATCAGACTCTTTAATGCATCTGTTGTCTTTCCTTTGGAATGCGCTTCCAGCATCTTTCCGACTGTGATAAGCGTCAGGATCATGGCTGCTGATTCAAAATAGAACTCATGCATATAAGACATGACGCCTTCCATATCCATCTTCACCTGTGCATCTGTCATTGCAAACAATGCATAGGTGCTGTATACAAAGGATGCCCCTGATCCCAGTGCAACCAGGGGATTCATGGTGGGCGCACCATGAAGGAGTCCCTTAAATCCATTGATGAAGAACTTCTGGTTGATCACCATGATAATTCCGGTAAATAACAGCTGGATCAGTCCCATTGCTACATGATTGTCAGCCAGAAATCTTGGCAGTGGCCAGTTCCACATCATATGACCCATGGAAATGTACATCAGTGGAATCAGAAAACACAGTGATGCGATCAGACGACGCTTCATAATCGGTGTCTCCCTGTCTTTCAGGGCATCCTCATCCATTGCTGCGCCTTTTTTGGCTCCTGCATCTGCTCCTTTTACCGAAGCACCGTATCCTGCTGCCTCAACAGCCGCAATGATCTCCGACTGGGATGCGGTTCCTTCTACTCCCATGGAATTCGTCAGAAGACTGACCGAACAGCTGGTAACTCCCGATACCTTCGATACTGCCTTTTCCACTCTGCTGCTGCATGCCGCACAGCTCATTCCTGTTACTGTATATTGTTCCACAAAAATCCACCTCACTTTTTGGCTTTATCTTCCATTTTTATATTGTAAAAATTTTCCTGCGCTTTTCACCTGAAAATCTATAACAATCCTGTTATTTCATCAGTTTCTGAAGCGTTACAACCAACTCATCGATCGTCTCATCTTTTCCCTCGCGGATATCCTCTGCCACACAGGTACGGATATGATTCGCGAGAAGTTCTTTGTTAAAAGAATTGACGGCGGCATTAACGGCGGCTGACTGAATGAGGATATCGTTGCAGTAAGCATCGTTTTCCAACATTCCTATGATTCCCCGGATCTGCCCTTCGATACGTTTTAGACGGTTGATGAGTTTTTTGCGGTCAGCTTCTGAACGGTCGGTGTGCCTGGTACAGCAGCAGGCAGGAGCGGATGGGGTGGCATTATCATTGCTGCAACAAGATTTTTCCTGAGTAGCTGCTTGTTCCTTTATAATTTCTTCTGTCTTTGTAGAGGAACTGGCATTAAAGTTATTATGATCCATAAGCAAACTTCCTTTCGTTCGAGATTTATTATATCAGATGTGAGATGACTCCCACCTCGCAGCAAGAATGCCGATGGCATTCCTGAATCGCATACCCTACAGGGGTATATTCACTATACTTGTAATATATACCCCATGAGGGTATGTGTCAAGGGAAAATATAAAAAAAGAGGGATATCAGGGAATTATACCCCGATAACCCTCTTGCTGATAAGCAAGGATACCCCGGCGGTCAGCGCTTCCGCAATCCAGAAAGCGTTCCATACACCAACGGCTCCGAAGAAATGACTCAGGATAAATGCTGCCGGAAGGATAATGACCAGGTATCTGCAGAGAGAGACGATCAATGAGGCAGTTCCTCTGCCAAGTCCCTCCAGTGCACCACATGCTGTGACGGATACAGAAGAGATCAGGAAACCTGCACAGATGATTCGGAGTGCTGTTTTGCCTGCGGCAATTGTCTGAGGATTTGTGGTAAACATGCCGATCAGCTGTCCCGGAATTGTCAGGCAGATGATTGTTCCGATCAACATGATCACACCACTCATGCCAAGTGTGACGAAGTAGATTTTTTTTACACGTTTATGTTCACCGGCACCATAGTTGTATCCGATGACCGGGCGCATGCCCTGTACAATCCCGCTTGCCGGAAGATACAGGAAAGTCTGCAGTTTGTAGTAAATTCCCAGAATCACCACATAACTCTGGGAATAGGCTGCCAGAAGTCCATTCAGTGCAGAAACCAGGACAGAAGGAAGTGCAAGATTCAGTGCTCCCGGGATACCGACAGAGTATAATCTTGCTGCCAGAGCCATGTCCGGATGGAGATGTCTGCGGCTGAGTTTTACCTGGATTGGCTGCATTTTGTAAATGATCAGATAGAAAACAAGATTGAATGCCTGACCAAGTCCGGTTGCCAGTGCAGCGCCTTCGATTCCCATTTCCGGGAATGGG
>OGRO01002502.1_pt1 | contig 14277 bp, 8 predicted proteins | sample 1553451 | NCBI WGS metagenome assembly OGRO01 (sample SAMEA2580021, study PRJEB22360) | human gut metagenome
GTCTGGGGCGGGGCTTGTGGGCATCCTCGGCGGCGTCTGGCTCGCCGGGCGCTATTATGGCGAGCTGGGCCGCATCTTTTCCCAGTATACGACGTCCCAATGGGTCTACATCGTCGCCTATGTGCTGATCCTCTGCATGGTGATGTTCGTCATCAGCATGATCTCCCGCGCCCTCCATTCGTTTCTCAAGATGGCCTATGCCGACTGGATCAACCACCTCGCCGGGGCGGCCGTGGGCGGGCTCAAGGGGTTCCTCATCTGCGCCGTCATGGTCACCCTGCTCACCTACTTCATCAACGACGCCGATTTCATTAAAAAATCCCGTATGATCCAGCCGATCAAAGAAACAATCGTCGTCTTCAAGCAGTTCCTCCCCGAGCAATATCGTAAATAATATATATAGAGAGACTTCCACGAAACAGATAAACCTGAGTAAAAGAGTGAGCCATCTCTTTCAGATGGTTTTCTTCTTTCCGTCGGAACGAACTCCCTCCGCGCAGCCTCCCCCACATGCTTTCCCCTTCCGGCTTGAACTCCCCGTTCTTCCGGGATATGTCTGTTGACGGCCCACATTTTCCAACTGCGAACCGAAAAGGGAAACCTCATGTCCGATACCACCACCGCGCCCGCCGCTGCCGACGCCGCCACGCAAGCCGCGCTCGAACGCCTCAATACCGTCATCGACCGCCTCATCGCACCGGACGGCTGTCCGTGGGACAGCACGCAGACGCCGGAATCGCTGACCGAATATGTCATTGAAGAGTGCCACGAACTCGTGGACGCCATCCGCTCCGGCAAGACCGCCGATATGGTCGAAGAACTGGGCGACGTGGCCTTCCTGATCCTGATGATCGGCAAGCTCATGGCCCGCGCGGGCGGCCCGTCCCTCGCCGACGCGCTCGAAGTCGAAGCCGCCAAGATGGTACGCCGCCATCCCCACGTTTTCAGCGACACGACCTATGAAAACCAGTCCGAACAGCTCAAGGATTGGGACCGCATCAAACGCGAGGAAAAGGCCGCTGCGGACGCCGAAGGCCCCAAGGGGACCTATGACAGCCTGCCGCGCGGCCTGCCGCCTCTGACAAAGGCCTACCGCATCCACTCCAAGGCCGACCGCGTGGGCTTCACGTGGCCCGAGGACGAGGATGTCGAAAAGCAGGTCGAGGCCGAATGGCTGGAACTGCTCGATGCGATGGCGTCCGATGACGCCGAGGCCATCGAACACGAATTCGGCGACCACATGTTCACCCTCGTCGAGCTTGGCCGCCGCAAGGGAATCAAGGCGGCCCCCGCCCTGAACGCCGCCACCGAACGCTTCCTTACCCGCTTTGAGCGCATGGAAGCCCTCGCCCGCGAGCGCAACCTCGATTTCGTCAGCCTTTCCCTCGACGACAAGGACGACCTCTGGAACGAAGTCAAAGCCGCCGAGAAGCCCGGTACGGAAAAAACGGAAGACTAACATTGAAGGGGGCGGGAAAACTTTCTGAAGAAGGTTTCCCCGCCCCCTCCAAACCTCCCCCACTCCCTTCAAAGACTTTCCCCTTTATTGAATCCCTCTTCACTTTTTCCCTGTGTAATATGGGACTGTCGTTTCTATCTGGCGACATACTGCAAGAGAATGCCGGGAAACACATATAAAGATGGAAGGAACATAAAAATGTTCTTGTAGATCCTCTTGCGATGTCCGTTTAAGCCGCTTCAAAAAGGCTGTACGAATTATCCAAAAGAAAAAGGCGACCGCTGAACAGTCGCCTTTTTCTTTCCCTCAACCCCGCAATCAAAAATATTGGGGGCTCAAAAATCCGGTAGAGAGGAGAGGGAAGGAACCCCGTTCGGGTATCTCCGTTCTTCAAAAAAGACTCCTCCCCCTCTCCACCGAACTCATTCCTACTCTTCAACCTTACGGCGCTTTTCCCAGAGCTTCATGTCCTTCATCTTCTTGCGGCGCTCGCGCTGAAGGCCCTTACAGACCAGCGGGGTATCCTTCTTGAGGCCCCACTTTTCGCGGTATTCGGCAGCGTCAAGATTATGGCTGGCGAGATGCTTACGCGTCAAAATTTTGAATGTCTTGCCGCATTCCATGCAGGTAATCGACTTTTCTTTGATGGATTTGCGGGGATCGCTCTGCACATCGGAGCTGGCAAGCTCCTCAACGCAGCCTTCACCCTCGGCAACGTTCTTGATATCGGACGAAAGACGGCGCACCATGGAAATGATTTCGTCTTCCGACATGATTCGGACGCTGGCCTGTGCTTTGACAATATCCAGTGCTTCTTTCAAATGATCATCCATCAGGGATGCCTCCTCGGAACAAAGTTACTGAAAAGGTTGTGCCATGAATCCAGGAACCTCTCCTGCATTCACTCCCCCCAGAATCCCGTACGCCTTTTCCCCCGTTATCCCCTCACCCCTGAAGTGATACGGGGGGCGGAAACAGCAAGGAACGAAACCGTTCCCCCGGCAAAGCACCCCTACCAGCCGGTCCACTGTCCTTGATGCCAATGCATCTCGCTTCCCTCTATTCCGTACTCAGGATCTCTGCACAACAAGCCATATCTAAAAAGATATTGTTCAGTATTGCACGAGGGGCCTATGCAATGCAACCGCTTTTCGTACCTTTTTATTATATACTTTCCATGAATGCCGTCTAAAAGGCAGCTATTCCATGCAGGCGCATCAAGAAGTACGGTGAAGGAAAGATGCTTGCCCGTTCCATCCCGCACAGGATGGAATCACAGCTTGCACGAGGAAAAACAGTTCCTCTCGTTTCCTTGGATAGCCTATCCGATAGGGGACAGTAAATGATGCCTTGCATTTTTCTCAAGAACATAACGTCGGCACAGTAAGGAGATGCGGCTAACAAGCCCATAAACGGAATCCCACACAGCCCTCAAACCGGGGACAACGTACAGGAGGCATCTTAAAGGAAATCTGCGGCGGGGCTCAGAACCTTTTCACTTTGAGGTGGGTATCCATCCAAAGGCGACCTGTAGGCTGCGAACAAGGATTCCATACACTGAAGCCGTTGGAAAGAGCGGGATATCTCCGTGCCGGCAGGCTTGGGAAAGGGTATTTTTCTGAAGAAACGTTCTTCCCAAGTCTTCTATCCTTTTAAAGCATATCCGCTCTACACTATTCCCCTGCCTCGCTCAGGCAAAGGAGCGCGGATCAATGTTGTACTTCTTAACCTTGTAATTGACGATCCGGTAGCTTACCTGCAAATCGCGGGCGGCCTGCAGCATATTGCCATGCGCATGTTGCAGGGCGTCAATGAGCAGTTCCTGTTCGAAGCGCGCCACCGCATCGTTGAACGGCAACGCCGCCCGGCTGTCCCCAGACGTCTGGAGGGATTGGGGCAAGTGAGCGGCGCGCAGGACGAGATCGTCGCAACCTTGTACGGCGAGCTTCATGCACTGGGCCAGCTCTCCGGCATTGCCCGGCCACGGGTATTGCAAAAGAAGTTCCTGTGCCGGTGTCGAAATGCGCTCCACTGTGCGCCCCAAGGCCTCGGCGGACGCCTTGAGGAACATATCCGCCAACGGAAGGATGTCTTCAGGACGTTCGCGCAACGGAGGCAGGGCAATGGGAAACACGGTGATACGATTGTACAAATCTTCGAGAAAGGCACCTTGGGCGACCAGTTTTTCCAAATCCGCCGACGATGAACAGATGAAACGCACGTCCACGCCTACGGGCTGCCCTCCCCCCATGCGGACCACGGACTGCTCCTGCAAGACATGCAGGATCTGCGCTTGGATGGACAGGGAAAGCTTGTCGATGTCCTCAATGAACAGCGTACTGCAATTGGCAAGCTCGAACAGCCCTTTGCGGGTCTGAACGGCACCCGGGAACGCGCCTTTGCGGTAGCCGAACAATTCGCGTTCGGCTTGTTCCTCGGTCAGCCTGTCCGCACCCGGCGATTGGAGGCGCGACGCATAAAAACGCACCAGCGGCAGTTCGTTGCGCACGCTTGCCGTATGGATGAATGCCGCCACCCGGGCTTTTCCCGTACCCGGTTCGCCCCGGAGCAGGACCGGACCGCGCCCGTGCCCGGCATAGCTGGCCTGCTTCAACGCCTCGCACATGCTCTCGGACACGGCAAGTATGCCGCCGTCCAAATCCCCGGCCACATGCGGCCTGTCCCCCCGGCGCTCGGCAAGGCGCTGCTGCCGGGCCATGTCGTCTTGCAAATACGTGGCCTGCGCCGCAATCATCCCCGCAACGACCTCGAGGAAACAGCGCTGCCGCTCCAGTTCTTCGCGTGAGGCTCTCGGCGTATCGACACTCAACACGCCAATGACCTTGCGCGCCTGTTCGCGGCCCGGCTCCCAACTCATCTGCGGAGCGAGCACCGGGACGCTGAGGAAGGCCAGCGAAGACAGTTCCTCATCGGTGCGCATAAAAAATTTGCTGAGAAAAACGGGATGCCCCTTGAGGCATTCGACGATGACCGGCTTGCCCGTGACGAAAACCTGGCCGGTAACGCCCATGCCGGGCTCATACACGACCTGGGCGCTGCGGGGCGCGCCATCGGCCACGCACAGGCGCAACGTCCGTGTTTCCGGATCGAAAATGACCAGATGCGGGCGCAGAAACCCATGCCGCTCGGTGAGAAGCGAAAGCAAGGAGTTAAGCGAAGACTGGAACCCACGCTGCGGCCCCATTCCTGCGGCGATGCGTTGCAGGGTTTCCATGTACGGGACGGGATTCATCAAACCGGCAGACGACTGTTCAGACATACGAATCAAAAAAGGGACCGGCCGAGAGGCCCGTTTCAAGTCCCTTGTGCGCTATAGGGTGCATCAATGCGAAGAGAAAAACGGAACAGTCGGCCCTCCTCATCCATAAAAAAGGCATCCGGAGGATCCGAGGCGCGTTCGCGCTTATGGCTCATGCCTCGGAAAGGGGCAAGGGGGCGCTGGCCCCCTTGTACCGGAAGCACGCCTCCGGCCCCTTTCAACAAACGGCTAAAACAGCCGCGACGAGGCGAGGACTTCGCGCCCGCGCTCGGCGGCCTTGAGGTTTACGTCAACCAGCTTGGCGGGCATGAACGTACGAATGCCTTCCTCCAGCGCTTCGAACCCGAAGGGCAGGAGGCCGGAAGCGCACAGCGCGCCGAGCAGGATGTTGTTGCCGCACTGGGCGGAACCGAGTTCGATGCCCATGCTGCGGCAGGGGAGGAACCACGCGGAGGAAGCGCGATCACGCACGGCCTGTTCCACGGCGTCCAGCCCCGGAGCGACTTCGCGCCCGGCGGAGACGGACAACGGCGGGATGACGTCCGTGCTGGAAAACACCACGCCGCCCTGCTTCAGGTAGCGCAGGCCGCGCAACGTTTCCAACGGTTCGAAACCAAGCACGATGTCGGCTTCGCCGAATCCGAGCTTGGGGCTTTTCCAGCCGCCGAGCAAAATGGTGGATTCCACAACGCCGCCGCGCTGCGCCATACCGTGGATTTCGCCAGCGACCACCTCGACGCCCTGCGCCACGGCCACGCGGGCCAGCAGCGTGGTGGCGGTAAGCGTTCCCTGGCCACCCACACCCGTCATATAAATACGAATACGATTGCTCATTTTCAGCTCCGCTTGCGGGCCCGGATAGCGGGCGTTACCTGGAGACACACCATGCAGCCGGAACACTGCGATTCATCCACGCTGACGACCGGAGCTTCGGCGGTGCCGCCGCGACGGAACGCGGGGCAAGCCAGCTCGGCCAGACACTTCAAGGCTTCCTCGCCCTGCGTGGCGACTTCGGCCACCTGCGGGCGGTTCTGCTTCAGCGTGCGGCGGGCGAACAGCATACAGGGCTCTTCCGCAATGATGACGCGGACCCCGGAACGGGCCTTCATTTCCTCAATCGTCTTCAGCGTGCCGCGCATGTTGAAGGGCTTGACCTTGGCGACGTCCGTAACGCCGATGCCGCGGACCACGCTCTCGATGTCCAGATGGTTGCAGCCCTCGCCGAGGACGGAGGTGCACACGCCGGGATTGGGCTGATGGCCGGTCATGGCGGTCGTGCCGTTGTCGAGGATCACCAGCAGCACGTCGTGCTTGTTGAACACGGCGTTGGCAAGGCCGGTCATGCCGGAGTGGAAAAACGTGGAGTCGCCGATGAACCCGACCACAGGACGATCGGAAACCATGGCGAACCCGCTGCCGGCGGATACGGAAGATCCCATGCAGAACAGGAAGTCAGCGGCGCGCAGGGGCGGGACCATGCCGAGCGTATAACAGCCGATGTCGCTGGAATAGACGGCTTCGTCACCGAAAACCTTGCGGACGGCATAGTACATGGCGCGGTGCGAGCAGCCGGCGCAGAGATTCGGAGGACGACCGGGCAGGCGGGAGACGTCGATGGCGGCACCGTCGGCGGACGGGAGTTCCTTGCCGAGCACGGCGGCCAGCGCGCGGGCCACGGCACCCGTGGAGTATTCGCCGAAAATCGTCAGGTCCGGGCCCTTGCCCACGATGGAAACGTCGATCTTGCGTTCCTGAGCGAGCGCGCGGAGATCCTGCTCAACCAGCGGCTGGAGTTCTTCGAGCACCAGCACCGTATCGCAGCCGGACATAAAGTCCGCCAACAGGTTTTCCGGCAGGGGCCACGTGAACCCGAGCTCAAGCACCTTGACGTCCTTTTCCCAACCGTTTTCGGCGAGCGCGTCGGCAAGGTAGGCACGGCTGATCCCGCTGGCTATGACGCCGATGCGCCCTTCCCCGGAAACCTTGTTCCACGGGGAGGCTTCGGCCTTGGCGCGGGCGTTCTCAAGGTGTTCGACGAGAACCTTATGGCGGCCCTGCGCCACGGCGGGCACGGGCACGAAACGCATGGGGTTGCGTTCAAAGGGCACGATGGGGGCCGGTTCGCCGAGCGCTCCGAAAGTGACCGGGCCGCGCAGATGGTTGACGCGGGTGGTCGTACGCAGCATGACCGGCTGCTGGAGTTCTCGGGCCAGCAACAAGGCTTCGCGGGTCATGTCCTTGGCTTCCTGCGCCGTGGCGGGCTCGAAGCAGGGCATCCCCATAAACCGGGCGTACGTACGGTTGTCCTGTTCATCCTGGCTGGAATGGCACAAAGGATCGTCGGCGCTCACCAGCACGAAACCGCCGGGAAGCCCCACATACGCTGCGGTGAACAGCGGATCGGCGGCCACGTTGACGCCCACGTGTTTCATCGTGGTCATGCTCATAGCCCCGGCAAGAGCCGCGCCAGCGCCCACTTCCACAGCCACTTTCTCGTTGACGGAATACTCCATGCGGTACCTGCCGCACGAAGCGAGATAGTGGAACGTGTCCGGGATCTCGGATGAAGGGGTGCCCGGATAACAGGTTACCACATTGATCCCTGCTTCCAACGCCCCCCGGACGATGGCCTCGTTGCCAAGAAGCAGGTGTCGCACGCCCGCTTCAGCAGCCAGTAACGGATGACTCATGAAAACCTTCCCTCGTGTTTGAAGCGCGGCGGGAACGGATCCGAGCCGCACGGTTTTCCGAAAGAAACGACCCCTGCGCAAACGGGCTGAGGCCTTGCGGCAACAGCCCGTTTTCTTCCCGGCGAACCGGGAACCGACAGGGTTTACGACGGAGGCCGTTCCCCTTGATAGGCGTTAGGAGGCCATGCGCGCCTTCAGTTCGGCGAACTTGGCCTGGAAATAGCCGTTGTTCGCGGCATCCCCCAAAGAGGTGGCGATGCTTTCGTAGGCGGCGAGTGCGCGGTCGAGCTTGCCCGCGAGTTCGGCGGACATGGCCTGCCCTTCCAGAATGGCGGGGCGCAGGCTTTCGGGGGCACTCTTTTCCAGAGAGTCGAAAACGGCGAGCGCTTCGGCGTATTTGCCCTGGCGCTGGAGGAGGTCGGCCTGGTTGATGGCGGCCATCATACCGATGGAGCCCTTGGGATCGGCGGCGGCGACGGCGGCATACGCGTCGGCGGCCTTCCCGTACTGTTCAAGGCCAAGGGCGGTGGTGGCGATTTCAAGCTGGACGCCGGACTTCATGGCGCTGGGAGCAGCGGGCAGGAATGTTTCCAGCGCGGCGATGCGTTCCGGGCCCTGCGTGCTGACAAGGATGCGGCCAAGCTCAAGATGGGCTTCGCGTTCCACACGGGTCTGATGCCACTGCCAGCCGCCGACACCGGCGATGACGAGCACCAGTAAAACGATGCAGGTCACGATGATGCGGCTGTTCCGGAGCACGAAGCTCAACAGCGGCGTGGCTTCGACGGCCACTTCGGACTGGATTTCGCCCATCAGACTGCCGGGGATCTGAGGCCCGGACGGACGGAGAGGATCTGCCATGATGTCTGTACTCCTTGACTCTTCCACACTCTTTTTATGTCGGACGAGGTCCGATGCACGCAGAAACGGGCTTGCCGGAGCAAGACCAAAGACAGCAAAACATAGGTTGGATCGACAGGAATGTCAAAAGAAATGTCCCGGCCCGGGGTTGCGGGAAGCCTCATGGAACCTTATACATACGTGCTACAAAGAACGCCTCAACCTCCCGCGCCACGAAAAAGGAAACGCCATGACAGTTTCGATCGAACTTCAGATGGAACAGATGGGGCAGCGCGCCAAGAAGGCCGCCCGCGTGCTCTCGGCCGCCGCTCCCGCGGCCAAAACGCAGGCCCTGCGCGCGCTCGCCGCACTGCTCATCGAACGCCAGCCTGACATCCTCAAGGCCAACGCCCTCGACGTGGACGCCGCCAAGGCCGCAAACATGGACGCTCCGCGCCTCGACCGGCTCACCCTCACGCCGCGCATCATGGCGGATATGGCCGATGCCTGTCTGCATGTCGCCGAGATGGCTGATGAAGTCGGCGTCATCGAGCAACAGTGGCAGCGCCCCAACGGGCTCATGATCGGCAAGATGCGCATCCCGCTCGGGGTCATCGCCATGATTTTCGAGTCGCGCCCCAACGTCACCATCGACGCCGCCATCCTTTGCCTGAAAGCCGGAGACGCCGTGATCCTGCGCGGCGGCTCGGAGGCCATCCATTCCAACCTCGCGCTGGCCGGGCTCCTCCACGAAGCGCTGCGCAGCGCCGGGTTGCCCGAGGATGCGGCGCAGGTCGTGGAAACCACGGATCGCGCCGCCGTCGCCGCGCTCTGCAAACTTGACAAATATGTGGACGTCATGATCCCCCGGGGCGGGGAATCGCTGGTGCGCGCCGTGTGCGAAGCCGCCACCATGCCCGTGCTCAAGCACTACATGGGCGTGTGCCACCTTTATATAGATGAAGGGGCGGATCTCGGCATGGCCCTGCGCCTCGCCCACAACGGCAAAGTCCAGCGCCCCGGCGTCTGCAACGCGCTTGAGTGCCTGCTGGTGCATGAGAAAGAAGCCGCCGCGTTCCTGCCGATGCTCGCCGGAAAACTCGGCGCCGACGGCGTGGAGTTGGACGTTCATCTCTGTAAGGACGGCGTGGAATTCCGGGCCGACGCCCGCTCCCTGCCCCTGCTGTCCGGAGCGAAGGCCGTTCCCGCGCGGCCCGGCGACTTCGGGCAGGAGTTCCATGACCTGATCCTTGCGGTCCGCGTCGTGGATTCGCTGGATGACGCGCTGGATCACATCGCCAGTTACGGCTCGAACCACACCGAAGTCATTTGCACCAACAACCACGCCAATGCCACGCGCTTTCTGCGCGAGGCCGACGCCTCCCTCACCGCCGTCAACGCGTCCACCCGTTTCAACGACGGCGGGCAGCTCGGCCTTGGCGCTGAAATCGGGATCTGCACCTCCAAGCTGCATTCCTACGGTGCCATGGGCGTACGCGAGTTGACGACGACCAAATTTGTGGCCCTCGGGACGGGTCAGATCAGGGAATAAACATGACTCCGGCTCAAACCATCGGCATCCTCGGCGGGACATTCAATCCCGTGCATATCGGGCATCTCCGGCTGGCTACGGCTGTGGCAGAAGCCTTGCGGCTCAAGCATGTGGATCTCATGCCTTGCGCCGTCCCGCCGCACAAGGCCGATTCCGGTCTGCTTTCGTTCGAGATGCGTGTCTCGCTCTTGCAGGGCGCTCTGGAAACGCCCCCAAACGCCGCCCCTTCCGATGCCCGGCTCCAGGTCAGCACCCTTGAGGGCGAACTTCCGCACCCTTCCTACACATGGAACCTGATCACGGAATGGCGAAAGAGGCATACCTCTGAAAGCCCCATGTTCATCCTCGGGGGTGAGGATTTCATGCACTTGGACACATGGCACAGGGGTTTGGAGCTTCCCAACATCACCAACTTTGTCGTAGTGCCCCGTTGCCAGGCGGATGAGGAGACGTTCCGGGCAACGATAGGCCGTCACTGGCCCAAGGCCGTCATCACCGAGCCTGATGAAAACAACCTCCTCTCGGCGGCGATCACGGACGAAACATCCTGCCTCTACCTTCCGCTGCCGCATCTGGACATCAGTGCCTCGCTGCTCCGCGCCAAATGGCTTCTTGGCGAAAGCATCCGCTACCTGACCCCCGACCCGGTCATCGACATTCTGGATACCTACAAAGAAGACGTCCGCCTCTGCTGGCGATGACATAAAAGCCTTCCCTGTGATGGGGAAGGCTTTTATGCACCAGCGGAATGTTGTCTTTTTTGAACCTTTCTCTACTGAATCCCACACGGCGGCAATACGATACAAGCCGACAGGCTTATTAGCGGACAGGCTGTATACCCTTCCAGTACAAGCATGTGATCAAAATCACACACTGGCTGCATCATACTTTCCTTTCACGTTTTATCTCGAATAAAATATACTCAATTGCATGACATTTCACGCTTCATCTCGCTTTATCCGGCCTAAGTCTATAAATCATACATAATTCATTATAATTGTTAGAAAACTATCACATAATGCGTAAACATATAAATAGCTATTCCTTAATAGATAGATTATCATTATCATATAAGGAGAGCATGACTTCTTCCGCTCAAAAAAGCGAACCATGCAATGATGCATAATCAAATTATAATGCATAAACGACTCATTTTATAACCATGTAATATACATAGCATAATATAAATATATAATTTATTTATGCATTAAAATAACCTTTATTTCATCATCTTTATGTGCTATTCTTTTTCAATCTATAGAAATATAACATGATAATTCTCAGGTACACCCTTTGCATATTCTTTTTTGAACAAGCGTACCTTTGTAACGCTTCAACAATTCCTATGGAGACTGAATGCAGCCATCCCGTCAGCACATTTTTTCCCCTAAGGGTGTAAGAATGCCCATCTTTGCTGGCGCGCGGTCTCTCTCTCTCTCTCTCTCTCTCTCTCTCTCTCTCTCTCTCTCTGGTCTAGCGTAACTTCCCTCTGCAATCCGTCAGCCTCTTTGTACGGCATTCCTTTGTTTAAGGGATGCCGTTTTTTCGCTCTCCCTCCTAGAGTCAAGCACTCTATCCATTCGTGTCAAAAGACCAGTGTGCGTGAGGCGCATCGCTGGTCTTTTTGTTACCCGAAATCCGGGAAATACGCTTTTCTGCTATCCGAATCGGGGAAAGGAACCAGCAGGAATGCGCCCGGCAATGTCAATTTTTTACAGGAGGAACATTCATGAAAAACCGTGTAAAGAAGCAAGCGCTGTCTTTCGCGGCCGTCATGGCGATGATTCTTGGCGGCGGTATGCAACTGTACGCTGCCGACAAGATCGCTGACACCGTATACCGCAATGGTAAAATCTACACGATTACGGAAACGGTGCAAGAAGCTAAAGACGTTAAGAATGCAAAAAAGGTTGACGTCGTTGCAACTCTGAACGGCAAAATCATTTTTGTGGGTTCGGAAGCGGATGCCAAGGCTCAGGGGTATCTCGATGAGAATAAGGTCAATAAGATTGTCGATCTGCGCGGCAAGACCATGCTGCCCGGTTTCGTTGACGGGCATGGGCACTTCCCGGGACAAGGTACTAGTGACCTCTATAAGGTCAACTTGAACAGTCCGTTGCTCGACGGCACTGTAGACACGATGGACAAGCTCATTGAGGAGCTGCGCAAAAAGGCCGAAACCCTTCCCGCTGGCAGCCCGATTATCGGCTGGAACTACGACGATACGCAGCTTGCCGAACAGCGCCATCCTACCCGCTATGATCTGGACAAGGCCAGCACCACCCATCCTATCTACGTTTCGCACATCTCCGGCCATATGGGGGCGGCCAACTCGCTCGCTCTGCAAAAATATAATGTAACCTCCGCAACAACGACAGAAGGTGTTGAAAAGGACGCCTCTGGAGAGCCCACCGGCGTACTCTTCGAAACGAAGGCCATGGGTCTCGTTACCCTTTCCAATGAACTCGAAACCAACGACAACTTTGGTATTGCCCGGGCATCGCAGGTTTATGCGGCGGCAGGCGTAACGACCGCCGACTGCGGCGGTGCACAGGCACAGCAAATTCCCGCATTCCAAAACACTCTGGACTCCAACCAGCTCTATCTCCGTGTCCTCGTTCATCCCCTTGGCTACTATGGCTATGCTCTGCCTAATGGTACCGTTATTGACGCCATGGGAGCGACCAACCGTAAGGCCATGGGCTGGAAGGACACCGGTGATGGCAAATTCTCGGACGCCACCGATGCAGCCAAGGTTGGCGATGACATCACAAGCTGGAACATCGGCAATACGGAAGTCCCTGCTAACTTGCCTTCCGATTATCTTATGCTCGGTGCCTACAAGCTCCTCTTTGACGGCTCTCCGCAGGGATACACAGCGTGGATGAAGTCCCCCGGCTATTATGACTGGAAGGATTATACGGCGAAAGACAGCTTCGAAAAGTCGGATTACTTCATAGGCCTTGCTGGCACGCAAAACATTGCTCCCGACGTGCTCACCGATCTCATCAAACTCTTCCACGCCGAGGGACAGAGCGTAGAGGTCCACACCAACGGTTCCGCAGCCGCCGAGGCCTACGTGTCCGCAATTGAGGACGCCGTCGCTACCTATCCTGACGTCAAGGACACCCGCCATACGTCTATCCACGGCCAAACCATGGAACGTCAGCATGTGGAACGCCTCTCTGGACATTATGAAGATCTTGAGGCGACAGCTCACATGTACCACGACCTGACCGGCGCGTACAAGGACGGCAAGGTCGATCTGACCATGGGCGGCAAGTTGCCCGCCGGCAACCTGCCCGAACTCATGAAGGCCCAAAACACCGTCAACTCCTACTTCGACAACCACACTTACTTCTACGGCTATCGCCATACCAACCAGTTCTTCGGTCCCGGCCGCGCTTACAACATGAGTCCCGCCGGTTGGAGCGAAGCCTATGGCCAGCGGTACACCTTCCATAACGACACAACCATCACGCCCATCTCGCCTTTGCGCAGTATCCAGTCCGCTGTAACCCGCGTTTCCGGCGACGCAATCGCTTCGCTTGGCCAAGAAAACCTCACGGTAAACGGCGAGGGCAAGGACCTGAACGCCACGGCTCAATATAAGGAACGCATCACCGATACTGAAACTCGTGCGTTCTGGACCTATGATCAGCGCATAAACCCCCTTCAGGCCATCCGCGCCAATACCATCACTCCCGCTTACCAGAACAAGGTTGAAGATCGTCTTGGCTCCATCGAGGAAGGTAAGCTCGCCGACTTCGTCATTTTGGATGAAGACATCATGGATGTAGCCAACTCCGAGCCTCTTCGCATTGCTAAAATGCGCGTGGCTACTACCATCGTGGGCGATGACGTAGTCTATGGCTTCCTTCCGGATACCAAGAGCTTCGCCAGCACAGTTTACGCTGGCTATGATCAGCCGTCTCTTGAAGCTGTCGTCACTATGAAGGACAGCCAGCTCATCGACGACGCCACAGCCGAAAAGGAATACGCATCTCTCGAAGCCAACGAAAAGCGTTTCGGTACATATTCCTTCACCGCCGAAGTTGAAGCTGGCTCCAGCGCGATCTTCCAGATGGATTTCCTCGGCAACGGGGAAAAGGTCGACGCGCTCAAGTTGTACAAACTAGCCGCCAACTCCAAGACCGAATACACCTACGGTCGTCCCTCGGCCAGCGAAATGGCCTCGGCCTCCGGCCAGTGGTGGATCGGCTCATTCGACAACCCCACTGTTGCCCTGCCCAGCGATACCGTTCTGGAAAAGGACAAGACTTATGTGGCCTTCTTTATCATTCGTGATAACGACGCCACCTTTGACGCGGATACGGCCGATGGTGTGATCGTCGACCCCGTATCCCTAGTTTCCACCACCGGTACCCTGCCCACCAACGGCGGCACCGCTGATCAGGTCTACGGCAACGACGACGGCGGAAGCAGCAGCGGCTGT
>OGRO01002512.1_pt1 | contig 14244 bp, 14 predicted proteins | sample 1553451 | NCBI WGS metagenome assembly OGRO01 (sample SAMEA2580021, study PRJEB22360) | human gut metagenome
CGTGACAAGCTGCTGCACGCGTATTCGGACATTGCCGCGGAGCTTTACTCTCTGCACGACCCGCGCGGCGGCAGACATCAGCTCTCCAAGCCCGCGTTTGATACCTGTACCGACCGCACGGAACTTGACCTTGCGCTGCGCAGATACGCCGAACACGTTCTTGACACGCTTACCTCCGGAACTTATGTAAACGAAGCCTCGATGCGTATCAACAAGGTATTTGAATACATTGAGAATAACTACATGAGCAACATAACGGCGCAGAACATAGCCGACTACATTCACATCTCGCCGTCATACCTCAGCAAACTGTTCAAACAGGAAACGGGGAAAAACCTTGTCGACTGGATTAACGAATACCGCGTGACGGTCGCAAAGGGCATGATTGACAGCTGCGAATACAAAATGTACGAGATTTCGGAAAAGGTCGGCTTTGAAAACGCACACTACTTCACAAAGGTTTTCAGAAAATACATCGGCATGACGCCGACAGAATACATGAATCACAAAAAGGGGATTTAAGAAAACCGCACTTAAAAACTGCGCGTGCCGCGCAAAAACACCCTTTACGGGCGGAGCCGTAAAAAAACCTCTTGCGGCTTTCGCCTTTTTTACAATTAAATACGGCAAAAATGGCGGCATTTGCAAAAACCTTTTCTTTTTTCAACATTTATTCTTGACTAATTGGGAATTTTTTATTATAATATAGGTAATAATGTACGTTCAAATTAAGAATGTATAACCATATATTTCAGGGAGGAAACAAAAATGAAGAAATTTTTATCAGTAATGCTTTGTGTTTGTATGGCGGCTTCTGTGCTTGTCGGCTGCGGCAATAAAGGAACGGGAAATACAACCGGCGGAAAAAAATGGGTTATCGCGACCGACACCGTATTCAAGCCTTTTGAATACACTGACAAAAGCGGCACATTTGTAGGTATTGATGTTGACCTGGTTGCTGCCATCGCAAAGGATCAGGGCTTTGAATACGAACTTAAGAGCCTCGGCTGGGATGCGTCAATCGCGGCGTGTCAGGCGGGTCAGGCTGACGCAATGATTGCCGGCGCGTCAATCACCGACAAGAGAAAGAGCGAAGGCTGGATTTTCTCGGACGGATATTACACAGCTACACAGTGCATGGCTGTTCTTAAGGATTCTCCGATAAAGTCGTTTGACGATGTAAAGGGCAAAACCGTTGCGGTAAAGACAGGTACGCAGGGCGCAAGCTATGCGGAGGAGCTGAAGGACAAGTACAGCCTTACTCTCACCTACTTTGAGGATTCGCCGACAATGTACCAGGCGGTAATCGGCGGACAGGCTGCGGCTTGCTTTGAGGACACGCCGATTATGGCGTCGTCAATCAAGGACGGCGAGCTTGCTCTCCAAATCGTTGAAGGCACCGAGAACGAAGGCGCACCCTACGGTCTTGCGATATTCAACAAGGACAATCAGGAATTCCTCGATTTGTTCAACGCCGGACTTAAAAACATTAAGGACAGCGGCGAATACGACAAGATAATTTCAAAATATTTAGGCGAATAAATTTTTATTACTTTATGACGGCAATCGGGACACCACCGTAGGCGGTGGTGTCCCATTTCTTTAGCGGTTTCCGCCGCCAAATCCGCGCTATGGCGCAGATTTACCGATTGCCGCGCACGAAAGGAGCTTGCCAAGTGGTAGCTATATTAAGAGATTACGGTCAGATGCTGCTGACCGCTATGGGTTACACAATGATTCTTGCACTGTACGGTCTGTTCTTCGCCTGCATAATCGGTCTTTTCTTCGGTTTGCTGAGCGTGGTCAAGAACAAATTCTGCAACGCCGTTGCAAAGCTGTTTGTGTATATAATCCGCGGTATACCGATGATTGTACTTGCGTATTTTGTATTCTTCGGTATTCCGTATGCTTTTAAGAACTTTTTGGGAATCCCCCTCACGTTCACCGCACTGCACGCCGGCACTATCTGCCTTGCGCTCAACTGCGGCGCATACATGGCGGAGATTATCCGCGGTGGAATCCAGTCGGTTGACATTGGTCAGATGGAGGCTGCAAGAAGCCTTGGAATGTCCTACGGACGTTCGATGTACCGCATAGTTCTTCCGCAGGCAATAAGGACTATGATACCGAGTATAATTAACCAGTTCATCATCACGCTGAAGGACACGTCCATTCTTTCGATTATCGGCTTCCCGGAGCTGGTAAACAACGCAAAGAACGTCATTGCAATAACCTTTAAGTCTTTTCAGACATGGTTTATTGTTGCGATTATGTACCTTATTGTAATTACCGCACTTTCCGTTCTTGCAGTAAAGGTTGAGGGGAGGTTAAACCGTGATAAACAGAAATAATGTAAAAATCCATGTTGAATCTCTTAAAAAGAGCTTTGGTCATCTGGAGGTACTTAACGATATTTCAACCGACATATACGAGGGCGAGGTTGTGGTTATTATCGGTCCGTCGGGCAGCGGTAAATCCACGTTTCTGCGCTGTCTTAACCGACTTGAGGAAATAACCGCCGGCAAGGTAATCGTTGACGGCTATGACATATCGAGCAAGAAAACCGACATAAACAAGGTGCGCGAAAACATCGGCATGGTGTTTCAGCATTTTAACCTTTTTAACAACCTTAACGTCATAAAGAATCTTATGCTTGCCCCGGTAGACCTAAAAAAAGCCACCAAGGACGAGGCGCACAAACAGGCGCTCCATATGCTCAAAAAGGTAGGACTTGAGGAAAAAGCAGAAAGCTTTCCGTCACAGCTCTCGGGCGGTCAGAAGCAGCGTGTTGCCATAGCGCGGGCGCTTTGCATGAATCCCGATATTATGCTGTTTGACGAGCCGACCTCGGCGCTTGACCCTGAAATGGTCGGCGAGGTTTTACAGGTTATGAAGCAGCTTGCTGCAGACGGCATGACAATGGTAATTGTTACTCATGAAATGGGCTTTGCCCGCGAGGTTGCCGACAGGGTAATCTTTATGGACGGTGGCTACATTGTCGAGGAGGGCGCTCCCACAGAGGTTCTCGGAAACCCGAAGGAGCAGCGTACAATAGACTTTTTGGACAAAGTTTTGTAAAATTGTTTTTGCATATTAAAAGAGCGCATATACTGCCGAAAAGCAGTATATGCGCTTTTATGTTGCCCTTTGGATAATTTAGGCAGTGTTTTTACTTTCTGCCTTTATTGCGACACATTCTTTTTGGTTTTTCAGCCATAAAACGCGCCGTACAACCGCGCCGCGCCGCCATAAATCCGCCGAAACGCGTTGTGCTGTACAACCGCACTTTACCGTACAACCGCGCCGCGCCATTCAAACCCGCCGTGCCGTACAACCGTACCGTCTGTTTTTACGGCAAATTATTTGTTTCTGTGTTCGCTTTTAAGTCTGAGCTGTGTATTCAGAATACGCTTTCTAAGGCGCAGGCTCTTCGGAGTGACCTCCAAAAGCTCATCATCGGCAAGGAACTCTATGCACGCCTCAAGGCTGAGCTTTACCGGCGGCACTAGCTTTAACGCGTCATCACTGCCGGACGCACGAGTGTTTGTAAGCTGCTTTTTCTTGCAGACGTTCACGGCAAGGTCCTCCATTTTGGGAGAGTAACCGACAATCATGCCTTCGTATACCGGTGTTCCCGGCTCGATAAACATAAATCCTCTGTCCTGTACCTTGAATATACCGTAACCGACCGCAGTTCCCGTATCAAACGACACAAGCGAGCCTGTAAAACGGCGCGTGATGTCGCCCTTGTACGGCTGATAGCCGTAAAATACCGAGTTGAGAATACCCTCGCCCTTTGTGTCGGTTAAAAATTCGTTTCTGTAGCCAAGCAAGCCGCGCGCGGGAATGAGGTATTCAAGTCGCATACGGTCGCCCTGCGGCGACATATGCGTAAGCTCGCCCTTGCGCGACCCCATTTTTTCCATTACCGCGCCCATCGAGGTTTCGGGAACGTCAATCAGCAGCCGCTCTATCGGCTCGCACTTCTGTCCGTCAATCTCCTTGTAAAGCACCTTTGGGGTGCTGACCGAAAACTCGTAGCCTTCGCGGCGCATTGTTTCTATCAAAATCGAAATGTGCATTTCACCTCTGCCGGCAACGCGAAAGCTGTCGGTTGTCTCGCCGTCCGCCACGCGGAGCGAAACATCCTTCAAAAGCTCTTTATGCAGCCTTTCGCGTATCTGGCGCGAGGTTACAAACTTGCCCTCTCTGCCCGCAAAAGGACTGTCGTTTACCGAGAATGTCATCTCGATAGTCGGCTCGCCGGTTTTTACAAACGGCAGCGGGGTCGGGTCGGCGGTTGATGTAACCGTGTCGCCGATTGAGATGTCCGTAATGCCCGAAAAGCAGACAATATCGCCTACGCGTGCTTCGGTTACGGCGGTTTTGCCCAAACCGTCTATCTGATAAATGTTCACAATCTTCGATTTATACGGCTCGTGCTTGCTGTGGTAGTCGCAAACCGTAACCTCCTGATTTTGGCGCAGCACGCCGCGCTCTATCCTGCCGATTGCCATTCTGCCCACATACTCGTTGTAGTCTATTGACGAAACAAGCATTTGCAGCTCGCCGTTCTCGTCGCCCTGAGGCGCGGGAATGTAGTCGACTATTGTCTTAAACAAAACCTCCAGATCCTTGCCAGGGGTATTGGGATCGAGCGACGCCGTACCCTCGCGTCCCGAGCAGTAAATTATCGGGCTGTCAAGCTGTTCGTCCGTTGCGTTGAGGTCAAGCAGCAGCTCCAGAACCTCGTCGCCGATTTCGTTAAGGCGCGCGTCCGGGCGGTCAATCTTATTCACAACGATTATTATGCGGTGTTTAAGCTCCAACGCCTTCTGAAGGACAAACCTCGTCTGCGGCATAGGACCCTCCGCCGCGTCAACAAGCAGAATTACGCCGTTTACCATTTTCAGAATACGCTCAACCTCGCCGCTGAAATCAGCGTGTCCCGGAGTATCGATGATATTCATTTTGATGTTTTTGTAATGTACCGAGGTGTTTTTTGCAAGGATTGTAATTCCGCGCTCCCTTTCAAGGTCGCCGTTATCCATAACGCGCTCCTCAACAACCTGGTTTTCACGGTACACGCCGCCCTGTTTAAGCATTTCGTCAACCAGTGTGGTCTTGCCGTGGTCAACGTGGGCGATGATTGCAATGTTTCTTAAATCTTCTCTTATCATAATTATCTTTCTCCCTTTTTCACAACCTTTTTATTATACACTGTTTTTCCCGATTTGTCTATAGCATTATTCAACAAATTTTTTAAAAATACAACAAACGATTTCCTTTTTAAATTATAATACGTTTTTTATCGCGGTATTTTTTCGGGGTTGTCGATGTATGCTTTTTAAAAACATAGTTAAAGTAGCCTTGGCTTCCAAACCCGCACCGCAGCGCGATTTCCGACAGAGATAGGCTGCTTGACGCAAGCAGGCGCTTTGCGGAGGAAATCCTGATATTCAGCAGATATTCCGCGGGCGTTACCGACTTAACCGACTTGAAAACGCCGTGAAAAAAGCACGGACTGAGGTTTGCGGCGGCGGCTATTTCGTCAAGCGTTATGTGCCTGTCGCAGTTTTCGCGCATGAAGGCGCACGCGTCGGAAACCGCCGAAAGATACCGCGCGTACTTTCCGGAATACCTCTCGCCAGTTTCGGTCAAAAGGCAGCCGAGCAGCTGCAAAAGTCCGCCCTGTACCGCAAATTTTGCGGCGGGGTCGGCGTTTGCGCGCGCCGCAAGCATATCTTCAAAAATCCGTATAATCCCATCCGTGTCGGACGCTTCAAAAACCTTCGGAAGCCCTTCAAGGCGCTCCCTGATTTCGGTATCGTCACAAAGGAAGTGTACGCAGTGGCACTCGAACGGGTCAATACTGTAGCGTGTGTCGCCCGGCTTGGCTATAAGAATGTTGCCTTTTTTCTGACGGTACTCCTTGCCGTTTATAACGCTGACGTTGCCCGAGGTGGCATACAGCTCAATTTCGTAATTGCACACCGTCCTCTGCGGGGTCTGACGCTTTGAAAATACGCTTTTTGAAATGTAGTAGTCAAGTTTTTTTACATCAAACAGCTCTTTCACGGTAACCTCCGATGTTTAAGTAAGATTTCTAAAAAAATAAGAATAATTACGAAATACAAGAACGGCTATACACGTTATAATAGGAGTATAACTCATTGCTTGCATTTGCTTTATTATAGCCTATAATCCGAGTTAAGTCAAGGCTTTGCCGCAAAACACAGATAATAAATCACTTCTTAGTATTAAGTCGGATAACGTAAAAATTGTTATATTATCATTATGCCGCACAGGGCGGCGGAACGGAGATTTTCATGAAAGTAACAAATATTAAAACATTTACGGTGGATTGCTTTCGCACAAACTGGGTGTTCGTTAAGGTCTACACCGATGCGGGCATTGACGGCGTTGGCGAGGCAACGCTTGAATACAAGGAAAAAGCGCTGATAGGCGCGGTGGAGCATATCAAGGACTACCTTGTCGGTCAAAATCCTCTCGACATTGAAAAGCACCGGCACGCGATTTACCGCGACGCGTACTGGCGCGGCGGCGCTGTGCTTATGTCGGCGCTCTCCGCTGTGGAAACGGCGCTGTGGGATATTCTTGGCAAGCACCTTTGCGTTCCTGTTTACCGACTGCTCGGCGGGAAGGTGAACGACAGGGTCAGAATCTATGTCAACGGCTGGTTTGCGGGTGCAAAAACCCCCAAGGAGTTCGGTGAAAAGGCGAAAGTCGCAGCCGAGCGCGGAGTTACCGCTATGAAGTGGGACCCGTTCGGCAAGAGCTATCTTGAAATCTCAAACAGGGATTTAAACACCGCGCTGGAATGTATAGGCGAGGTCCGCGCCGCCGTGGGCAGCGAAGTGGACTTGCTCATCGAGGGTCACGGCAGATTCAATATTCCGACCGCAATAAAAATCGCAAAGGAGCTTGAACAGTTCAAGCCGATGTTCTTTGAGGAGCCTGTTCCGCCGGACAGCCTTGAATCGCTTAAAGAGGTACGCGTCAAGTCGCCGGTTGCGATTGCCGCGGGCGAGCGTCTTTATACGCGCCGGGACTACAGAAAAATGTTCGACCTTGCGGCGGCGGACTACATTCAGCCGGACGTCTCCCACGCGGGCGGAATCATGGAGCTTAAAATGATAGCTGCTGAGGCGGAAAGCAGGTATATTCCGTTCGCCCCGCACAATCCGAGCGGTCCGGTCGCGAACGCGGCAACACTCCAGCTTGCTGCAAGCTGTCCGAATTTTGCCATTCTTGAAATAATGTATTCGGACGTGGACTGGCGAAAGGAGGTTGCGCACGAACAGCTTGAATACGAGGACGGATACATAAAAATCCCCGACAGACCGGGTCTGGGAATCGAGATTGACGAGGACGAGTGCGCAAAGCATCCCTACAAACCGCACACGCTCAGGCATTACAGCGGCGCTCTGACCGATATTCGCCCGGCAAAAACAGAATTTTATTTTTAATATTTAAGCAGTATATAAAAAATCAGAAAGGATTGATTAAAATGAAGAAGTATGAGGTAAAGGGTCATGTACCGAGCTTTCTGCCGGCGGGCAGCGAGTGGAAACTTGTTTGGAATGATGAATTTGACGGACCGGAGCTTGACACTGCAAAGTGGGATTTCAGGCTGAACTTTTGGGGAAAGCCGTTCGACGCGTACACCGATGAGGGAATCGTATTTGACGGAAACAGCAATATTGAGCTGCACAGGGTGCTGAAGGGCGGCAGGTATGTATCGCCGCAGCTGCAAACCGGCAGCAACTCGTTCGACATTCCCGGGGGAACACAGGACAATCCGTGGGGACAGACTTATTTTTGGCCGCTCGGCGAGCTGCCCGAGCCTAAGTTTATGCACCGTTTCGGCTATTATGAGTGCAGATGCAAATTTCAAAAGGAGCCTGAGATAATGTGGAGCGCGTTCTGGACGCAGTCACCGAGCATAGGCGCGGCATACGACCCCAAATGGTGCGGCGTGGAAAGCGACATAATGGAGCATTTCGGCAAAGGGCGCGCAACCACGGGAAATATTATGGGCGGCTACGGAAAGCAGTTCCGCGAGGACGGCAGAGTCAATTACGATTTAAAGCCGACCGATGACGGCTACCACGTTTTCGGTATGCACTGGACGCCCGAAAAATACGTGTTCTACTGTGACGGCGAGGTTGTTTCAACTGCTGACAAGGACGTATCCCAAGTGCCGCAGTTTATACTGCTTACCACCGAGGTACAGGGCTATCGCTCGAACAGCGTCAAAAAGGTCGAAAAATTTGAGGATGACGCATTTATCGTTGATTATGTGCGCGTATTTGACGAAATGTAAAATTTGAAAGGAATGACAAATTTGAATAAAGCGGTTTTTGTTACGGGAGGAACAGTCGGCAGCGGACTTGCTGTTGCCGAGAGGTTTGCAAAAGAAGGCTATGACGTTGTAATCACAAGCCGAAACGGCGAAAGAGCCGCGCAGGCTGCAGTGTCTGTCGCGGAAAAGCACGGCGTGCGCGCCTTTGGCTACACGCTTGATATGCGCGATGAGCAGCGGATAAGGGACATTTTTGCGGATATTGATAAAAACGGACTTTTTGTCGAAACGGTCTGCCTTAACTCGGCGGATATGGGTTTTGGCAGCGACCCCGCAAAGGGAATGCCGATGTTTGAATGTTCGGTAGAGGAATTTCAGCGGGTGTTCGAGACAAACTTAGTTTGAAATTTTATGATAATCCGTCAGGCAGCGCTCAGAATGAAGGAGCGTCATAGGGGCGCGATTGTCTTTATCGGCTCAAACACCTCATACCGCGCGATTCCGAACAGGATTGCATACATCGCCTCAAAGGGCGGCATAAACTCAATGTCAAAGGCTCTTGCCGTTGATTTGGGAGGCTTCGGAATACGCAGCAATGTTGTTCTGCCCGGCACGATAAAAACCGAGCGTTGGGTCAAAATGGGCGACACGCGGATCGTTGACGGCACTCTTACGCCTATCGGCGATATTTCGGATTTTGAGGATATAGCCAACGCCGCATGGTACCTCGGCAGTGACGAATCGAAAAACGTGACCGGCTCCGAGCTTATACTGGACGGCGGAATGTGCTGCCAGCTCTACCCGCAGCTTTTGAACGAACTTAAAAAATCAAGCAAGAATATTTAAAACAAAACGACCGCAAAAGGCATTTGCCAAAGGTAAAGCAACAAGCCTTTTTGCGGTCTGTTTTTTTTGATTGCAAAACTGTTTTAATTATTACTACTTTTTTCCGCGGATATTACCGCCCAAAACCGCGGCTATTTGCGGATGTCCTTTATAACCTCGTCCGGGATGACGAACTCCGGGCTGCCCTGCGCGCCCGCCGCAACCTCGTACTTGTCAAAGCAGATTACAAGCTTTCCGTCACTGTTGATATAAAAATTCTGGTTGAGTTTTATGGATTTAAAGCCTTCAAAAAACTCGTTGTCCTCCGTCTGGTACATACCGCCGTTATGCTCGTTTTCGTACTTCATCTGTTTCAGCAAATATTCGTTGAGTACGCTCACATAATCCGCGCCGTCCTTAAAAAGTCCTTTCAGCGTGAGCAGCGTGTGCGTTTTTTTGTCTATGGTGTAAAACGAGTGAACGGTTGACGATGAGCCTGCGACATTGAGTATATACACGTCAAGCGCAAGATATGAATCGTTGTCGGTTTTGATTATATAGTCGGAGGTTACGCCCATGTGGACGGTTTCGTCTCCGAACTCCTTTTTCAGTTCCTTTACATCGCTTTCGTACGCGGCGATAAGCGCGTTGGCATTGTCCTTGAACTCACGGTTCAGCCTGTCCTCAAGCTTCTTGTCAAGCAGACCCTCGATTTTCGGAGTTGCTATGCTCGCGTCATAGCCGCCCTCGCTGTGTTCGTATTTTCCGAAGGTAATAACGCGTACTATATCGGATATTACCGGAATGTCGGAAAGCGCGTAGGCTGTCGCAGGAAAGCTGTTGAGTATCGCCGCAGTGACAAGCACAAGGCTTGCCGCGGCGGCAGTCATGCTGCCAAGCACGCGTTTTACGCGAAGCGCCGCACTTCTGCGCTTTATAAGCGCAGCTATTTTTTCGTTAAACTCTTTATCTGCGCGTATGTCTGTGTAAGATTTTTTCAGATTATTCATGACCATCCTCCTCCATATACGTTTTTAGCAGCTTTACCGCGCGGTAGAAGCGGGTTTTTACGGTGTTTTCGGAAATTCCGAGAACTGCGGCAATCTCGCCGAAGGTCATGTCCTCGCAGACCTTCAGAATTACTATACTGCGGTAGTCCTCGCCTAAACAGCTTAAAACCTCGTTGGTTGTAAGATTTGTATAGTCGTCCTCGTATGTGTCAAGGGCGTGATGCTCCTCCGCCGTGAAATCGGTCAAAACGGTGCGCCGCGAGCGGTGCAGAGCGGTCAGCGCGGTATTTGCGATAATTTTGAAAAACCACGGCTTGATACTGTCGGCATTTTTCAGCCTGTGAAGGGAGTTCATCGCCTTTAACACGGAATCGTAAACCACATCCTCCGCGTCCTCCTTATTTTTCATATATGTATATGCAAAGCGGTATGCGCTGTCAAGATTTTCACATATAAATTTATCAAATACGGTCAGTTTTGACATCTCTGTTTCCTCCCTTCATACATATGACCTTTTATGTATTAAAAAAAGTTTTAAAATCGATTATATTTTTTTAAAAATCGCAAATACTATTTTTGTAATGAAAAGCCGCAGTCGTCAAGCCGAAAAAAATCGGGTTCGAGCCGATTTCCGATTTGACGGTCGGGTCGGACATTACGGCGGACTGCTGCGGATTCGGTTTAAATTCCGCAAAAGCCGCAAGCTGTGCGTATACCGTCTGCCCGCAAAAGGAATACGTACATTTAAAATATATTTGCGGGCGGAAAGGTAAGGAAAAGTATTATGGAAAATTGTAATTGCGGAGTATGCTGTAACGTCCATGAGTGTATGCACCACGCGGGCGCGGACAAGTGCGAGCTTGGCACAATCGAGGTAACAAACGAAAAGACAGGCGCGGACTCGGTAGCGGTACCTCATTTTTGTAAGAGCTACGAAAAGAAATAATCTGTTTTAAGATAAAAAGTGCGCGGCGCGTTTATGCGCCGCGCACTTTTTTATGCAGAAAACTTTTACACTTCCGACCGCGGCGGGATTTTGCGGTTTAGTCACACAGGAGCCGAATACGCCCGAAAAGGCATAATTCGGCTTGTCATCCTTGCAAGACTAAACCGAAAAGAATAATCTTAACCCGCCTAAAAGGGCATAATTCGTCATATTTCGGTTTGTCATCTTTTCAAGTACGCACGGCAGCCGAACACGATATGCCATGCGATTAAAAAATCATCATCCTTTTAAACGCTCACACCGTAAGACTTAATGTCCTATCAGCCGTAAAATATCGTTCCATGTCGCAACTATCATAAGCGCGATAAGCAGCGCCATGCCGATAAAGTGTACCATGCCCTCCTTTTCGGGCGGAATCGGCTTGCGGCGCACAGCCTCGACAAGCACAAAGAAAATTCTTCCGCCGTCAAGCGCGGGGAACGGAAGCAGATTCATCACTCCGATATTTACGGAAATCAACGCGGCAAGGTAGAGCAGCGCGATAAAGCCGTTCTGCTGATGTGCCGCGGTGTTCATGGTGCTTACAATTCCGACGGGTCCCGACACGTCCGCAACCGACGCGCCGCCCGTGAGCAGCATTTTAAGCGATACAAACACCAGCTTTACCGTCCACAGCGTCTGGAAAAACGATTCGCGCAGAACGCCGAATACACTCATCGGCTTAATCTCCGCGGTAAAGCCGATTAGGTACGCGGCGCTGCCGTCATTTTGCTTTGCCGCGTACGGAGTGAAGGTCTTTGTCAGTCTTTCCGAGCCGCGTTTTACCGTTATATCACATTCGCTGCCGTCACTTTGCTGCATTATAAAGTCAATGTCGCGTTTGATGTTTACGCGCTGACCGTCAACACTTATGATTCTGTCGCCCGGCTCCAAAAAATCATAAAGCGGGGAGTAGTCCATGACCTTACCGACCGTAGTTGTCGGTATTCCCACGCTTTTGTAATAGAGCGAGACAAAAAGCGTACATATCAGAAAGCCGAGAATGATGTTCATTGTCGCACCCGCGGCAAGAATCACAAATCTTGCGTACCACGGCTTTGCGGAAAACGAGCCGCTGTCGTCACTCGCCGCGTCCTCGCCCTCCATGCTGCAAAATCCGCCCATAGGTATGGCGCGGATTGAGTATTTTGTTTCTCCCCTTTGGCGCGCAAAAAGCTGAGGTCCCATGCCTATGGCAAATTCGTGTACCTTTACGCGGAAAAGCCGCGCGGTCAGAAAGTGACCCAGCTCGTGTACAAATATGATAAGCGAAAAAACAAGCAATGCAAAAATCAGTGTACCGATCATATTCATTTTTTATATTACTTCCTTTCGGTTGGTCACGCCCCAAAACAGAACTCTGATTTCCGCGGTTTCTGCCGCGGCAGAAGCTTTGGAGCGCCGACGATTTGCCTACAGGGTATATTTTGCCCTGATTTCTCTGTCAGTATTTATTATATCATCAACAGTAGGATTCGGTATATTTCTGTAATCGGAAAGTGTTTTTTCGACAAAATCGGCAATATCCAAAAATCCGATTCGGTCGTGCAGAAACGCGTCAACCGCGATTTCGTTCGCGGCGTTCAGCACGGTCGGCATAATTCCTCCGTCACGCCCCGCCTTTTTTGCAAGCGCAAGACAGCGGAAGGTTTTTTCATCCGGCTCGAAAAACGTCATTTTTCCAAGCTCGCGGAACGACAGCCGCTTGTCGGGCGACGGAAGTCTGTACGGATATGTGAACGCGTACTGAATCGGGTGCTTCATGGACGGGAGCGAAAGCTGCGCAATTATGCTGCCGTCAACGAACTCCACCATAGAATGAATAATGCTTTCGCGCTGAACAACGACCTCTATATCGTCAATGTCAACGCCGAAAAGCCACTTTGCCTCGATTATTTCAAGACCCTTATTCATCAGCGTTGCGCTGTCAACCGTAATCTTTGCGCCCATCGACCAGTTGGGGTGACGGAGCGCGTCCTCCTTTGTGACACCCGAAAGCTCCGCGCGGGTTTTGCCGAAAAACGGACCTCCGGAGGCGGTGAGCAGGATTTTTTCAAGCTCCGCGCGGTTTCCGCCGTGAAGGCTTTGGAAAATCGCGGAGTGTTCACTGTCGACCGGGAGCAGCCGAACGCCCTTTTCGGCAACGGCGTCCATAAATATACCGCCTGCGGTAACAAGAGTTTCCTTATTGGCAAGGGCAATGTCCTTGCCCGCGCCGATTGCGTGAAGGGTCGGAACAAGACCCGCAAAGCCGACTATGGACGAAAGCACCATGTCGGTTTCCTCAAGCGCTGCAATTTCAATCAGACCCTCCTCGCCGCAGAGAACGCGTATATCCGTGTCCGCAAGGCGGACGGAAAGCTCCCTCATTCCGCCTTCGTCAGCCACGGCAACCGCTTTGGGGCGGTATTTCCGCGCCTGCTTTTCAAGAAGGTCAATGTTGGTTTTCCCCGAAAGGGCAACCACGTTTATTGTCTTTATCCCCCGAAGGTCGTCAACAACCTCCAGCGCCTGTGTTCCGATTGAGCCGGTCGAGCCGAGGATTGAAATGTTCAGGGGCGAATTTTCGTTTGTAATGTTCATCAAAGCTTTCTCCTTAGGCGATATGTCCTGTACCGTCATTTTTTTACGTTCACCTCATAATGCGTTAAAGAATAACGGTAAACACGCTGTTTAAAAGGAGGTAGACGGCGGGCGCAACCATAATCACGCTGTCGCACCTGTCAAGAATGCCGCCGTGACCCGGAAACAGCGTTCCGTAGTCCTTTATGCCGTAGTGGCGTTTTATAATCGATGCGGAAAGGTCGCCAATCTCGGATATTACCGATATTATAACCCCCATAAGCGCAAGACTTGCAAAGCGCACCGAGAAATTAAACGCGTATTTTAAAATAAGTCCGTACACAATATAGAAAACCACACCGCCGAGCACGCCGCCGAACGCGCCCTCGATGGTTTTTTTCGGACTGATTTCGGGGCAGAGCTTGTGTCTGCCGAAAAATATGCCGACAAAGTACGCGCCGGTATCGGCAAGAAACGCGCCGATAAATATCAGCCAGATGAGATACTCGCCGTTTTGCGACTCTCTGACAAGAATT
>OGRO01002517.1_pt1 | contig 14223 bp, 6 predicted proteins | sample 1553451 | NCBI WGS metagenome assembly OGRO01 (sample SAMEA2580021, study PRJEB22360) | human gut metagenome
TGCACAGAAAGTAGTTTCAGAGTTCAGTCTGAAAACAGCTGAGAACACCTATCTCACTGCCAAAGCACAGCTGACGCAGGCCGAAGCCCAGGAAGTGAACGCACGCAACAATCTTTCCTATACTGAGGTGAAAAGTCCCAGTGACGGAGTAGTGGGGGCATTACCCTATCGCGTGGGTGCATTGGTAGGTGCCAACCTGCCGTATCCGTTGACTACGGTCAGTGACAATTCGGACATGTATGTCTATTTTTCCATGACTGAGAATCAGTTACTTGCCCTTACACGCCAGTATGGTAGCATGGATGAAGCTCTGAAAAATATGCCGGAAGTGGAACTGATACTGAATGATAATTCGGTATATAATAAGAAAGGTGTCATAGAATCCATTAGTGGAGTTATCGACCGTCAGACGGGTACTGTAATGGCACGTGTGGTATTTCCTAACGAATCACGCCTGCTTCATAGCGGAGCATCCGGTACGGTAGTGGTGCCCAGCATCTATAAGGATTGTATTGCCATTCCGCAGGGAGCCACTGTGCAGATGCAGGACAAAGTTGTGGTATATAAAGTAGTGGACGGCAAAGCAGTCTCTACACTGATCACTGTAGCCGGAATTAACGATGGGCGCGAATATGTGGTGCTCAGCGGATTACAATCCGGTGATGAAATTATATCGGAAGGTGCCGGATTAGTGCGTGAGGGCACACAAGTAAAATAAGAAGGGAGACAAATTATGAAAGGAAATGTATTTATAAAGCGGCCGGTGATGGCTATCTCCATCTCCGTGCTGATTCTGGTCATAGGGCTTATTTCGCTCCTTACGCTGCCGGTAGAGCAGTATCCGGATATTGCACCTCCCACAGTATATGTAAGTGCTCAGTATACGGGCGCTGATGCCGAGGCGGTAATGAACAGCGTCATCATGCCGCTGGAAGAGAGTATCAATGGTGTGGAGAATATGATGTATATCACTTCCACGGCATCTAACTCCGGCCTCGCTATTATACAGGTTTACTTTAAGCAAGGTACAGACCCTGATATGGCGGCAGTGAATGTGCAGAACCGTGTAGCTAAGGCACAGGGTTTGCTGCCGGCCGAGGTAACCAAAATCGGTGTAAGCACGCAGAAGCGTCAGACCAGCTTCCTCCAAATTGGTGCTTTGGTCTGCAATGACGGGCGTTATGATCAGACGTTCCTTGCCAATTATCTGGACATCAATGTACTACCTCAAATCAAACGCGTAGAGGGAGTAGGAGATGTAATGGAATTGGGAGATACATACAGTATGCGTATCTGGCTGAAACCGGAACGGATGGCGCAATATGCCCTGGTTCCTTCGGATATTACTGCCGTGCTGGGTGAGCAGAACATTGAAGCTCCTACCGGTTCGCTGGGTGAGAGTTCGAAGAATGTCTTCCAGTTTACCATGAAGTATCGCGGACGATTGAAGAGTGTGGAGGAATTCCAGAATACCGTAATCCGTTCGCAGAGCGACGGTTCTGTACTCCGCCTGAAGGATGTAGCCGATGTACAATTGGGTACGATGACTTATAGCTTCCGCAGTGAGATGGATAGCAAACCGGCTGTTCTTTACATGGTATTCCAGACGGCAGGCTCCAATGCAACCGCTGTGAATAAGGAAATTACTGCCCAGATGAAACAGATGGAAAAGAGTCTGCCGGAGGGAACAGAGTTCGTCACGATGATGAGTTCCAACGACTTCCTTTTCGCTTCTATCCACAATGTGGTAGAAACATTAATCATCGCTATTATTCTGGTTATTCTGGTGGTGTATTTCTTCTTGCAGGACTTAAAGAGTACGCTCATTCCGTCCATATCCATCATAGTGTCGCTGGTGGGTACGTTTGCCTGTCTGGTGGCTGCGGGATTCAGTCTGAATATCCTGACACTGTTTGCACTGGTGCTTGCCATTGGTACGGTGGTGGACGATGCCATTGTGGTGGTGGAAGCGGTGCAGTCCAAATTTGATGCCGGATACAAATCTCCTTATCTTGCCACTAAAGATGCGATGGGTGATGTGACGATGGCTATCATCTCTTGTACCTGTGTATTTATGGCAGTGTTTATTCCTGTAACATTTATGGGAGGAACTTCCGGTGTATTCTATACACAGTTCGGTATCACGATGGCAACTGCCGTAGGTATTTCCATGATTTCGGCTTTGACGCTATGCCCGGCTTTGTGTGCTATCATGATGCGTCCGTCGGACGGGACCAAGAGTGCCAAGAGTATTAACGGACGGGTACGCGCAGCTTACAATGCCTCGTTCAACGCTGTGCTGGGTAAATATAAGAAAGGTGTGATGTTCTTCATCCGTCATCGCTGGATGGTGTGGGCTTCGTTGATAGCCGCTATCGCGTTGTTGGTTTATCTGATGAGCACTACCAAAACGGGACTTGTTCCTCAGGAAGACCAGGGTGTCATCATGGTGAACGTCAGTATCTCACCGGGAAGCACGCTTGATGAAACAACGAAGGTAATGGATAAACTGGAAGATATCCTCCGGGATACGCCCGAAATAGAACATTATGCCCGCGTAGCAGGCTATGGACTTATATCCGGTCAGGGAACTTCTTACGGTACAATCATTGTGCGCTTGAAGGACTGGAGCGAACGAAAAGGAAAGGATCATAGTTCGGATGCTGTGGTTGCCCGCCTCAATGGACAGTTCTACGGTATTAAGGAAGCGCAGATATTCAGTTTCCAGCCTGCTATGATTCCGGGGTATGGTATGGGTAACTCCCTCGAACTGAACCTTCAGGACAAGACGGGTGGCGATATGGAAACATTCTACCAGTCGGTAATGCAGTTCCTCGGCGCACTGAATCAGCGTCCGGAAGTAGCTATGGCTTACACGGCATATGCCATCAATTTCCCGCAGGTATCGGTAGAAGTGGATGCGGCTAAATGTAAGCGTGCCGGTATTTCTCCGGGAGCAGTGCTCGATGCATTGGGCAGCTATTGTGGTGGTGCGTACATATCTAACTATAACCAGTTCGGTAAAGTATATCGTGTGATGATGCAGGCTTCGCCTGAATACCGCCTGGATGAGCAATCTCTGGACAATATGTTTGTACGGAATGGTACGGAAATGGCTCCGGTAAGTCAGTTTGTAACATTGAAGAAAGTGTTGGGACCGGAAACAACCAATCGTTTCAATCTGTATAGCTCTATCTCTGCCAATGTAAATCCTGCCGAAGGTTACTCTTCCGGTGAAGTGCAGAAGGCGATTGAAGAGGTGGCAGAACAGACTTTGCCTACGGGCTACGGATATGAATATGGTGGTATGGCACGTGAAGAAGCAAGTAGTGGTGGTGCACAGACTATTTTCATCTATGCCATTTGCATATTCCTTATCTATCTGATTCTGGCATGTCTTTACGAAAGTTTTTTTGTACCGTTTGCCGTTATCTTCTCCGTACCGTTCGGATTGATGGGATCATTCCTGTTTGCCAAGTTGCTCGGGCTGGAGAATAACATTTACCTGCAAACAGGTGTGATTATGTTGATTGGTTTGCTGGCCAAGACGGCTATCCTGATTACGGAATACGCCATAGAGCGTCGTCGTAAAGGAATGGGCATCGTGGAATCTGCCTATTCTGCCGCACAGGTCCGCTTGCGTCCTATCTTGATGACGGTACTAACAATGGTGTTCGGTATGCTTCCGCTGATGTTCTCCTCCGGTGCAGGTGCCAATGGTAACAGTTCGCTGGGTACAGGCGTTGTGGGCGGTATGGTTGTCGGTACACTGGCATTGCTCTTCGTAGTTCCCGTCTTCTACATTATCTTTGAATTCTTACAGGAGAAAATCCGTCCGCCGATGGAAGAAGAAGCAGACGTACAAGTGTTGCTTGAGAAGGAGAAGAGTGAAGCTGAACGGAATAATAAATAAATGAAAGAAAAGATGATGTATCAAGGTGACATATTTTGGGTAGAGCAGTTGATAGCGTATTGTATTGCTGCTATTCTATGGTGCATTATTGATAAAATCAATTCTAGGAAACATATTAAAGATACTGAAGAATGAAAAAACAAATCATCACATTAGCTGTCACCGGCCTGCTGCTGAGCAGTTGTGGCATCTATACTAAATACGAGCCCGTTACTTCCATCCCCGACCAGCTTTATGGCGGGGAAGTAGTGACCGAAGACACCGCCAGTCTGGGTAATATGGATTGGCGGGAACTCTTCACCGATCCTTATCTGCAATCCCTCATTGAAGTGGGATTGCAGACCAATACTGATTATCAGTCTGCCCAGCTTCGTGTAGAGGAAGCACAGGCAACACTGATGTCTGCCAAACTTGCTTTCCTGCCTGCCTTTGCTCTTGCTCCGCAGGGAACCGTGAGCAGCTTTGATACGCAAAAGGCAACGCAAACTTATTCGTTGCCCGTCACTGCCAGTTGGGAGTTGGACGTCTTCGGCCGTATGCGCAATGCCAAGAAACAGTCGCAAGCTCTTTATGCTCAAAGTGAGGATTATCGTCAGGCTGTCCGTACCCAACTGATAGCCGGGATAGCCAATACCTATTATACGCTGCTGATGCTCGACGAACAACTTGCCATTTCCCGGCAAACGGAAGAAGCGTGGAAAGAAACCGTGGCGTCTACTCGTGCCTTGATGAATGCCGGAATGGCGAATGAATCGGCCGTATCGCAGATGGAGGCGACGTACTATCAGGTACAGGGCTCCGTGCTCGACTTGAGGAAGCAAATCAACCAGGCAGAGAACAGTCTTGCTCTTCTGTTGGCTGAAACACCCCGTCATTATGAACGTGGTAGTCTGGCACAGCAGCAGTTCCCCACCGACTTTTCGGTAGGTATTCCGGTGCAGATGCTTTCCGGTCGTCCCGATGTCCGCAGTGCCGAGCGTTCACTCGAAGCAGCGTTTTATGGTACCAATAAGGCCCGTTCGGCTTTCTATCCCTCCATTACTTTAAGTGGAAGTGCCGGCTGGACGAACTCTGCCGGAGTGATGATACTCAATCCGGGCAAGTTTCTGGCATCTGCTGTAGGATCGCTGACGCAACCGCTCTTCAACCGCGGACAGGTAGTTGCCCAGTATCGCATTGCCCGTGCACAGCAGGAAGAAGCCGTACTTGGCTTCCAGCAAACCTTGCTCAATGCAGGCAGCGAGGTGAACGATGCATTAACGGCTTATCAGACCAGTCAGGGCAAGAAACTTCTGTTGGATAAACAGGTTGCTTCTTTACAAACCGCCCTGAGAAGTACTTCCTTGCTGATGGAGCATGGCAATACCACTTATCTGGAAGTACTCACAGCCCGGCAGACATTGCTTAGCGCACAATTGTCGCAGACTGCTAATCATTTTACCGAAATACAAAGCTTAATTAACCTATTCCAAGCGTTGGGAGGCGGGCAGAATTAAAACTGTATCATACTCTCTTTCTGTTACTTTACTTCTATGAAAGGAGAGCTGCCCGGAAGGTGTTCCGTGGCAGCTCTTTTCAGTATTCCTCTTTGTACTTACTTGGGGAACAGCCGAATTGTTTCTTGAATGAAGCTGTGAAGTAAGATTGACTGCAAAAGCCTGTAACATCTGCAATATATGTCAGTTTCTCATTCCCTTCTTTAATCATCTGGGCAGCCCGGTTCAGTTTGTAGGTCCGGAAGAAAGAGTTAGGACTCAATCCTGTCAGATCCTTGACTTTATAATAGAATTTGGAACGACTGATTGAGAAGATATTAAGGATTTCTCCTAAATCAATCTCTGCCTCACTTAAATGGGATTCCATGTATGAATATAATTTCTCCATGAAGATACCATCCTGCGATTGTAGTATAGGCTGTTCCTGGATATCTATTTGAGTAGATGAAGTAAGCACTTTGCGTATTTTCTCACGATTTAGAAGTGTTGATTTGATGAGTGCCGTTAAATATCGGGGCTCAAAAGGCTTCACTACATAAGCATCTGCACCTGCCGAAAGACCTTGTACCTGATGTTCCGACGAGCTTTGTGCGGTTAGCAATATGACAGGTAAATGGCATGTGGTTGCATCACTCTTTATTTTGTGGCAGAATTCATATCCATTCATGCCATGCATCAGGATGTCACTGATTATTAAATCCGGCTTTATATCGCCAATTTCTCCGATGGTTGTATTCGGATTTGTTCTGCATTCCACAACGTAATCTTTCAACAACAGTTTCATGAAATTGAGAATTTCCGTGTCGTCATCTACTACCAGGATTTTAGCAGCTTGGTCGTCATCCGGTTGATAGGGTGGGGATATCAAGTTCAGTTCTTCTCTTACATTTTCCTGTATTTTTGTTATAGCATTACTCCCTTTGGGAGAGTCGACCTGCTGATTGTTGTCATATAAAGCCGGATTCATAGGAATAATAAAGGTAAAAACAGAACCGTTGGGCGCATTGCTGCTGCATTTGATGAAGCCATGGTGCAACTCAACCAATGATTTTGCATAAAATAAGCCTATGCCGGTTCCCCATCCACTTTGGTAGTCAGGATGTTCAATCTGGTAAAAACGTTCAAAAACAGCTTTCTGCTTATCCTCGGGGATACCAATTCCCGTATCTGCGACTTTTATTTCCAACCATTCATCCGACTTAACTTTCATACTCATGGGAAATTCTGCATGGGCTATATCCTGGGTAATGACCTGTATTCCGATAGATATGCTTCCTTCTTCCGGGGAGTATTTCAACGCATTTGAAAGTATGTTAGTCAATATCTTGTCGAATTTGTCATCATCCAGTAAGAGATTGATTGTTTCGGACTGAATGGAACGCCGGACATTTATTTTCTTTTGCTGGAACCCCACAATAAAGCGATCTGCGCAGGCATTGAATAGGGGAATGACATTGGTTTTTGATACTTTCAGTCTTAAGATGCCATTCTCCATTTTATTGAAATCCAGTAGTTGATTGATTAGTTTAAGCATACGTTCGGTATTATGTCTGATTACCTGAAAAAGACTGGACGAACTTAGGCTGTCTTTCGGATTCTCTTCAAGCGTCCGGAATGCTCCGTATATCATGGTCAATGGAGTTCGGAACTCATGAGAGATATTTGTGAAATACTTGATGTTCATCATGTTGGCATACTTCTCCTGTTCACGTTGGACTGTTATTTTTCGTATCTGATCCCTGTTCTGCCTAATACGGCGGTAGATCCTCCATCCGGTATATAAGCAGATCAACAGACATAAAGGGTATACTCCGAATAATAACCACTTCTGGGCCCAGGGAGCAGGCTCTACGAATACGTCAACTGTTTTTGCATCAATCACATCTCCATTTTCATTGATTGCTCTTATTTGCAAAACATAGTGTCCCGCAGGAATATGCGAATAGTAAGCATAATCTTCATTTTCCAGGGAATGCCATTGCTGGTCTAAACCTTCCAGATAGAACTCCGTTTTGTATTTATTCAGGTTTCCATAATCTAATGTTGTATAATAAAAGTATACTCCGCTATTGTTATTGGTAAGGCAAACCTGAGCAATGCTATCTCCTTGCATTTTAACTCTCTTATGCTCATATGGCTTCAATAGCTGTTCGTTAGAAGAAATATATTCGATTTTAATCTTGCAGGTTTCGTATGGTTTTATCTCTTTAGGGTCGAATAGGGTGAGCCCTTTGGTTCCTCCAAATATCAACTCGTCACCCTGCCCATGAATTGCACACATGGGAACATAGGAATCATTCATAATTCCATCTTCTTTGTAATATGAGATAAACCGTTTGTTGGCTGTGTCGAAGCGTATTAAGCCATGTAAGGTTCCTATCCATATATTCTGTTGGCAGTCTTCTATTACACTGCACATCTGCCCGCAGATGTTGGTGTCATTATAGAAACTTATTTTTTTCGAGGTCAGGTCGATGTGCATTAATCCCTGTCCGTATGAAACTCCCCATGCATTGCCGGTGTGGTCAATCATCAGATCCATACATACGATTCCTGTGCTCCGGGAACGGGGAATTTCTATTTCCTCTATTGTCATCTTATTGGAATCTACTATATAAATGTTACCTGCGTATGTACTGACAATAATGCTGTTAGAATCTATTTTTCTGATAGTGTTCACAATTCCTATATTTTCCTTTATAGCAACAGGTGTTTCCGCTCCTTTGCTGAGATAATATAGATTATGATTGCTCTCGAACCATATATTTCCTGTACCGTCTTCTCCTACCGTATAGCAGTAATAAGGATAGATTTTCAGACTTTCAATCTTATTTTCATCATAAACTTTACATTTTATCAGATTGCGGTTGGTTACCAGCCATAGCAAGTTTTCGCTGTCGACAAAGCACTGGTCTATTTCTTCTTTAGAAATAAAAGAAGAGATATCTAATCGGAAGATGCGCTGATCAGCCAGTACATGATAGAGTTCACTGTGAGATACTATTATATAGTAATCATTATTTGTTCCTCTGAAAATATTGGTGATATCCTTGTTACGGAAAAACTCGATGGTTTCAGTCTCTTTTTTAAATCGCGATTGCTGATGATATAATACTTGGTACCCATCTCTTTCGGACCCTATCCAGACATTCTGGTGGGAATCAACATATACAGTTGAAATATCATCCAATGGTATGTGGAAGGGAAAGTCTGTATGGTTTTGGTCGATGATTGTCATTTTTACAGTATCCCATAGATAGAGTTGATTGTTTTTGGCATATAGTAGCATAGAGGAACTGTTATAAGGAGTAACTCTTTTGATATGCTTATTCTTCAGCACCATAGAAACGCGTTCAATGGAATCATTGATTACCCGGCGGAAAGTATTAGGATCTATAATGAATATTCCCTGGGAAGTATGGTAGAACAGGTCCCCATTTGGAAGTAATCCGGCTACATCCGAAAGGTCATCTATCCGGATGGATTTAATCAGACTAAAATCTTTAATGGAGTGACAACAGGCTTCTCCGTCTCTCCATATCCAGAGGTTATCATTACGGTCGGCTAATGGTAAGAAGCCGGAAAGCCGTTTAGTACATATTTTATTCCGCGCATCATACTCATAGATATTGGTGCCGACATCTGAGATGCTGAGAAAGATTCTTCCATCGCTTGTTTCTGTAATCCCGTTGGAGTAGGGGTATACTCCTTCTTTAAAGATAGTTTGAAAACTTCCGTCATTGTTGTAGACCGAAGTCCCGAATTCTGTCAGTACGAATAGTTGTCCCCTGGAAGAACAATACATCTTCAGGACTGCGTCATTACATAAGCTGGTTGTATCTTCTGTGCTTCTGTAGTGATAATAGCGCTTTCCGTTGTATTGGTAAACTCCACCTGGGGTACCAATCCAGATGTATCCTTGTTTGTCTTCAACAATATCTTTAATCTGATTATAACCGATCTGGGGTTGGCGGGTGATTGCGACATCCTTTTGTCCCCGTTCGTCAATGCTGTTGTGACAAGACAGAAAAAGAATACATCCCAAAATATGGGATAGAATTTTCATTTTCATAGTATACAAATATTTGAGGCAAAGTTACAATATATGGTGAGTTAAGCAAAAGAAATATGCCCAATTGGATTTTGATTATACTCATTCGGACTGTGATTACAGATATGTGGACCTTGGTTATAGAGGTTTGGAGAATGGTTACAGTGATATATCAGATATGCATATAACTTTGCCAACAGAAAAATGAAATGCAGAATGTGCGATAATAGAAACTTTTTTTTAACCTTATTATTATGATGAACTTGAAAACAAGAACCCTGAAACAGAAACTGGCAATGCTGGTTATAATGTGTCTTTTGAGTATGACGGATACGTGGGCACAATTCAGTTCTTCTCCGGATGTGGAAGTGAAAAATAATTCGTTTTATATTGATGGGAAGAAATTCTTCATTAAAGGTATCGGCTATGAAATTGGAGCATTGCCGGGGGAACTACCGAATGAAAGAAAATTCAATCCCGACCAGTTACATTTCGATATCCGGCGTATTTTATCCGGTGGATTTAATACTATTCGTACCTGGGCTGCGTTTACAGAACAGGAACTGGAAGTTCTTCGGCAATATGATATAAAAATAATTATGGGTATCTGGATTGATCCAGCTGGTGACTTTTCAAATACACAATTCGTCGATAATGCCAAAACGATAGTTAATGATGTGTTGAGTTATTCCAAGAATTACAATAATATAATAGGCTATTTAATCATGAATGAACCCCATCCCACGGCAGTTCTGGGAGCTGGGTATCAACATACTGTGAATCTATGGACGGAGCTGGTCAATATCATTCATTCGCAACACCCCAACCGTCCTGTCAGTATAGCCAATACTCCGAATGGTACTTATATTCACCCGCATATATTCGATTTCAGTGCATATAATGTATATATCTATAATCCGGTCACGGTTAATTATCTTCATGGTTATAGAAACCATATTGATTATCTGCAACAACTTAACTCATCGGATCATCCGTTGATAATAACCGAATATGGACTGTCCGTTTCGCCTACTGGTCCGGGCGGTTGGGGATATGGTGGTAATAGTTTGTCCGAACAGGAGTCGGGAGATGTATATATGTATAAGTCTTTGGTTGATGGCGGGGCAAATGGTGCCTGTATATTCAATTATAGTGATGGCTGGTGGAAAGCTGATGATGAATTTGTGCATAGTGATTTACCGGAAGAATGGTTTGGATTGATTGAATATAGCAGTTTGTCGGATAAGCAGGGGCATGAACGCCCGGTTTGGAAAGCTATACGGGATTTCCAGTCCGCAATCATTGCACAGCCGAGATCAGAGGAAATATATATAGATAAAGTTCCTGTTGAGATATTCTTCAATGATACAATTAAAAAAATCAAGGTTTTACTGGAGGATAAATTGATTTATCAAAGAGATATGACAGATGACTATTTGCTGGACACTCTTGAAATTGATTATAAAGATGTCAAAGATGTGAGATTGGTGTTTAATTGCTATGACGATAAAAACAATCTGATAAAAACAGAAGAGAAGAGTATTTTGATCACTGCAACTGAACTGACTTTACCTACTCTTCAACTCTCTGTGAATAGCAATTGTTGGCAAACCAACCAGGTTAATGTCACATACAAGGTTACTAAATCTACAGATTTTACTGTCAGTCCGACATTTGACTATGTCTATTATCCGCATATTGGATTTGATTACGGGCAGAAATTCAGTTCGATTATAGGCAACCAGAACCAAGTTGAAATATCCGGTCGGCATAGTATATCCGGAAATATAGATGTTTTTACAGTAGGAGCTGCGTTTAATATCTATTATAATGGATTTCAAAAGCGTATTTTTAATCAAATGACGATTTCCCGGCATGACCTTAGCACAGGTGTGGAGGAAAATACATTTGTTGAATCTTCTTTGGCTATCCGGATTCTGGGTGATCCGCATAGTGGAAGTCTGACTTTGGTTAGTTACGCGGACTTGCAACTTAGCCATGTGGAAGTGGTGGGTATCAATGGGCAGGTGATTGCAGCATATCGTGCCGAAAGTTCAAGGCTCGAATTGCCTGTGGGAACATTAGCAAAAGGATTGTACCTGGTCCGGGCTTATGATATGGAGGGGAGGTATACGACCTGTAAGATGTTGCTGACATGATCCCGTTCCTTTTTATATAAGATGTAAGGGTAATTGTCTGTTTCCATGAAAGTAGAATTTTAAGTTGATAATCTTTAATTTATTATTTATATGAAAAAATTATTGTTGGTTTTATTTTTGTTTGTATTTACCTTGGGGGCTGTATATGCTCAGACTGTTCAGGTAAAGGGCTTGGTGATAAGTGGTTCGGACATGGAACCATTGCCCGGAGTAAATGTAGTGGTGAAAGGAAATACTTCTATAGGAACAATCACTGATGTAGATGGTAACTTCTCCTTGTCGGTTCCTTCTGATGCAGTTCTTTCAGTGACTTATATAGGTTTTAAATCTCAAGATGTTTTGGTGAAAGGGCAAAGAACACTTAAAATCGTTCTTCTGGAAGATACTGAATCTCTGGATGAAGTGGTGGTGGTGGGCTACGGCGTTCAGAAAAAAGCCAATCTGACCGGTGCTGTAGCTTCTATAAAAAGTGATGAATTGCTGAAGGCTAAGTCTGCTAATTCTACTAATATATTGGTAGGGCAAATTCCTGGGCTTATCTCGAAACAAGCTAAGGGCGAGCCAGGAGCAGATGATGCTTCTTTGTATATACGTGGTATTGCAACTTTCCGGGGAGATACATCTCCTGCATTTATTATTGATGGGGTAGAACGCTCTTCGGCAGATTTTGCACGTATGGACCCTAATGATATTGAGTCCGTTAATGTGCTGAAAGATGCGGCTTCGGCAGCAATCTTTGGTATGCGTGGGGCTAATGGTGTAGTGGTTGTAACTACTAAGCGGGGAAAGCAGGATAAAACGAGCATTAAATATTCAGGGAATGTCTCTATACAGTCTCCTACAAAGTTGCCGGAATTTGCCAATTCTTATGACTATGCACGTCTGTATAATACATTCATGGGGCAAGAGATATACAAGGAAGATGAATTGATAAAATTCAGAGATGGTACAGATCCTGATAATTATCCGAATACGGATTGGTATAAAGAAATGCTGTCACGAAATGCCATTCAGCATCAACATAACCTGTCCGTGTCGGGTGGTACGGAAAAAATACGCTACTATGTAAGTGCCGGATTTCTCAGTCAGGGCGGACTTTGGGAGGATATAGATTATAAACGCTATAATCTGCGTAGCAATATTGATGCTGATATTACCAAAACAACCCGTTTGGGAGTGGATGTTTCGGGAAGAATGGAAAAGACACTGAATACAGGATCGGCAGAAGGTATCTTTGCCGGGTTGGTACGTAACACTCCTGTTTTATTATGCCGTTTTCAGGATGGTACTTTTGCAGTGCCCGATGCTACTCATACTAATATTGTTGCTGCTAACCAACCTGGAGGGAGTTATAGCAAGGGGAATATATTCGTAGTAGATGCGCGGGTTGATCTGGAACAGAAACTGGATTTTATAACTTCCGGATTGTCTGTTAAGGGGACTGCTTCTTTCAGTAAGAATATATATAAGAATAAATCTTGGAACGTATCTCCTTATGTGTATACTAAAGATGCGGAAGGAGAATATGTCCTGAAACCACGTTCAAGTGCCAGTTTAGGATTAACTCAGAATGGTTCCGAATACCAGGAATATCAGTTGCAGTTTAATTATTCCCGCTCTTTTGGAAATCATAATGTAACCGCAATGGCTATGGCTTTGGCCAGAAAAGGAGATTTTGACGGCTCTAGCATGAATAGGATATCTTTCGACTCTGAGATTTTGGATCAGATGAATGCCGGAAACTCAAAAGACCAATCATTGAGTGCGTATGACAGTAAGACTGCACGTGCCAGTTACATGGGGAGAATCAACTATAATTATGCACAAAAATATCTGGCTGAATTTAATCTGCGCCGGGATGGCTCCGAGAATTTTGCGCCGTCCAAACGGTGGGGTACATTTATGTCTGCATCTTTAGGTTGGGTACTTTCGGAGGAGAAGTTCTTTGAGAAACTGAAGAAAACGGTAAACTTCCTGAAAATAAGAGCTTCCTATGGTACCTTAGGTAATGATAATACGGGTGGTGTGGCTTTTCCCTATTATAGCCGTTTTGAATTGTATTCAGGTGCTACTGCAAGTAATTATCTTCCTAATAACCTGGGCGACTACGTCTTTGGCTCTCTGTTGACGAAAGGCTTGGTACCAGGCGCAGTGGCTAATGCTATGGCTACTTGGGAGAAATCGACCAAAACGAATATCGCGATGGATGCTACCTTGTTTAATCGATTGAACCTGACTGTAGATTTCTTCATGGAACGGAGAACGGATATTCTGGTTCAACGATATGATGAAGTTCCGTCTTCTTTCGGTGGAACACTGCCTTTGGAAAATTTAGGTGAGGTGAAAAATAAAGGTGTTGACTTTTCATTGAGTTATCATCAGAAAGTCCGTGAAGTGGATTTTACATTAGGAGGCAATTTCACATTTGCCAGAAATAAAATTGTAGAAATGGCTGAGGCTGTAGGTACTTCTGAATATATGCGTAAAACGGGCCGTCCCATTAATGGCTATTATGGATATAAGACAGACGGCATCTTCAAATCTCAGGAAGAAATAGATGCGTACGCGAAGCAAGAAGTAGCAGGTACAGGCTATGTTACCCAA
>OGRO01002518.1_pt1 | contig 14222 bp, 11 predicted proteins | sample 1553451 | NCBI WGS metagenome assembly OGRO01 (sample SAMEA2580021, study PRJEB22360) | human gut metagenome
GCGAGATCGGAGACGGCCATCTGGTTGAACCGTATCTAAAAGCGCTGTTTCGTGAAATCGAAGCCTGTGCTGAAATGGCACGGGAAATGGGGCTGCATGTTCAGGTGGGCTATATCGGCGGCGGAACGCCGACAACCCTGTCGGCGGAAATGCTTGACAGGCTGTTTGACTGCCTTTATTCGCAGACGGATTTGTCAAAAATAAAGGAGTTCACGGTTGAGGCGGGCAGACCCGACACGATAACCGAGGATAAGCTGAAAACAATAAAAAAGTATAACATAGGCAGAATAAGCATAAATCCGCAGACGATGAATCCTGATGTGCTGAAAGTGATAGGGCGCAATCATACGCCGGAGGATATAGAAAAGGCGGTGTACCTTGCGCGCGAGTGCGGAATTGAGTGCATAAATATGGATTTGATTGCGGGACTGCCGAGCGATACGCTTGACAGCTTTAAGAGTACGGTCGAGAGGGTGGAACGGCTGAAACCTGAAAATACCACCGTACATACAATGAGCGTAAAGCGTTCGTCAAAGCTGAACGAAACGCTTGCGGACTACAGCCTTACGGAGGGGGATACGGTTTCCGACATGGTGGATTACGCGTTCCGCAGTCTGACGGAGAAGGGAAAACACCCGTACTATCTGTACAGACAAAAGCATATGCTTGGGAATCTTGAAAATGTGGGTTATTCTCTGCCCGGTACGGAGGGACTTTATAACATATATATAATGGAGGAAATGCAGACGATAATTTCGCTTGGCTGCGGCGGTGTGACAAAGACGGTTGACCGCGAAACCGACCGAATAGAACGCATTTTCAATGTAAAGGAACCTAAGGACTATATAGAGCGAATCGATGAAATGCTGCACAGGAAGGACGTATTGATAAAAACAGAATAATAAAATTGTTTTTAGATGTGTAAAAATATTAAAAGGGAGATTGATATTATGCGTTGTTTGTTTTGCGGAAATCTTGAAAGTAAGGTTATTGACTCGCGTTCTGCCGATGACGGAACGACAATACGCCGCCGCCGCGAATGTCTTGCGTGCGGAAAGCGCTTCACCACCTATGAGAAAATAGAAACGATTCCGATTGTCGTAATCAAACGTAACGGTATGCGCGAAACCTTTAACCGCGACAAGGTGCTGAACGGAATACTCCGCGCCTGTGAGAAACGCCCTGTTACGCTTAAAGAGATTGACAATCTTATCGATGACGTAGAGTCAAAGCTGTATAATATGCTGGAACGGGAGGTTTCGTCCGAAAGAATCGGCGAGATGGTTATGGAAAGACTGCAAAAGCTGGACGATATTGCGTATGTCCGTTTTGCGTCGGTTTACAGACAGTTTAAGGATATAAACTCGTTTATGGACGAGCTTGCAAAAATGATAAATAAGTAAAAAGAGCGGGTGCGGCAAAATGCCGCACCCGCTCTTTTTTAGAGCCTGACAGTTGTCAAGCTCTAAAAAAGAGGTTTTAAAAGGGAATATTGTGCAAATATGCTAAAAAAATTATATTTTTATTGAAAAAATACTTGACAGATTGCTGTAAATTTATTAAAATTAAAGTGTATATGATTTTAGCAATATAAATTATATATGTTACGCGAATGTATTTCTTTGTAAGGTTTTAGTCTGCTGCCCGGAAAGCGGCGCGGATTGAGCTTGCGGCAATGCCGCGATATAAATAATTCATTATGATTTAATCGTCAAATAAAGCAATAAGGAGGTGTGTAGTATAGACGGATTAGAGATAGCAATTCTTGTCGGCGTGGTTATTATTGCCGTTATCGGAATGTTTCTTGCCTTCAGGTATGGTTATTCGTACAGAAAAAAGGTTGCGGAAACGAAGATTGGCAGCGCCGAGGATGAAGCAAAAAGAATTATAGACAGTGCAAAATCAAAGTCCTTAAAGGACGCTGAAAATACAAAGAAAGAAAAACTTTTGGAAGCTAAAGAGGAAATACATAAAGAACGTAACGAACTTGAAAAAGAAATAAAAGAAAGAAGAAACGAGCTCCAGAGGCAGGAACGCAGAATTCAGCAGAAGGAGGACACAATCGACAAAAAGACGCAGATTCTTGAAAAGAAAGAGGATCAGCTCCAGATGAAACTCAACGAGGTTGACGACATTCGTGAGGAGGTCGAACGTGTTAAAAAGCTTGAGATGACGCAGCTTGAAAAGGTTGCGGAAATGTCGGCTGACGAGGCAAAGACAATTATCCTCAGACAGGTTGAGGAGGACACAAGGCATGAGGCGGCGATACTTATAAAAAGTATCGAGGATCAGGCAAAGGAGGAAGCGGACGCAAAGGCCCGCGATATTATTACCGGAGCGATACAGCGCTGCGCTGCCGACCATGTTGCGGATACAACTGTTTCGGTTGTGCCGCTGCCGAATGATGAGATGAAGGGGCGCATTATCGGACGCGAAGGAAGAAATATTCGCGCGATAGAAACTCTTACGGGTATCGACCTTATAATTGACGATACTCCGGAGGCGGTTATATTGTCGGGATTTGACCCGGTACGCCGCGAAATTGCAAGACTTGCTCTTGAAAAGCTGATTGTTGACGGACGTATTCATCCGGGCAGGATTGAAGAAACTGTTGAAAAATCAAGACGTGAGGTTGAGAACATTATCAAGCAGGAGGGTGAACAGGCTACCTTTGAAACAGGGGTTCACGGTCTGCATCCCGAGCTTATCAAACTGCTTGGACGTCTTAAATACCGTACAAGCTACGGACAGAATGTGCTGAAGCATTCGATAGAGGTATCGCATATTGCCGGACTTATGGCATCGGAGCTTGGTGCGGACGTAACGCTTGCAAAGCGCGCGGGTCTGCTCCATGACATAGGTAAGGCTATCGACCATGAGGTTGAAGGCTCGCACGTTACAATCGGTGCGGATATTGCAAGAAAGTACAAAGAGAACGAGAAGGTTGTTCATGCGATTATGGCGCATCACGGCGATGTTGAGCCTAACTCGTGCGTTGCGTGCCTTGTACAGGCTGCGGATACGATTTCGGCGGCACGTCCGGGCGCAAGACGCGAAAATATCGAGTCGTATATTAAAAGACTTGAAAACCTTGAAGAAATTGCAAATTCGTTCGCGGGAGTTGAGCGTTCGTTCGCAATTCAGGCGGGACGCGAAATCAGAATTATGGTTAAACCCGATAAGGTAAATGACGCGGAAACCGTTATACTCGCAAAGGATATTGTTAAAAAGATTGAGGATACTATGGAGTATCCGGGTCAGATTAAGGTTAATGTTATCCGCGAGATGAGAACGGTGGAGTATGCAAAATAAGTAACGGTAAAAGGCTGCATAAAATGCAGCCTTTTTCTGAAATACGGCAAATTTAAAATAAGCTGACGGAAGGTGTATTGCAAACATGAGAATTTTGACTGTGGGAGATATAGTAGCGTCTGACGGACGTGAATTTATATATAACAATCTTGGAAGAATAAAAAAGAAGTACGGCGCGGACTACTGCATAGCAAACGGCGAGAATGCGGCAACGACAAACGGAATTACCGTTGATATTGCCGATACGCTCCTTTCGTGCGGAGTTGACGTGATAACCCTCGGAAACCATACCTTTGCAAACAAGGAGTACAAGGCGGTACTCAGCGATAACCCGCGTGTTATCCGCCCGATAAACTATCCGCCGGAAACGGAGGGAATGGGATATTTTGTCGATGACCTCGGCAATGTGAGAATTGCTGTCATCAACGCAATGGGCCGCGTAAATATGGAGCCGCTCGACTGTCCGTTTAGGACAACCGAGAAGTGTCTTGCGGAGATAGGCGAAAATGCTGACATAATTCTGATAGATTTTCACGCGGAAACAAGCAGTGAAAAGCTGGCTTACGGATATTTCTTTGACGGAAAGGTCAGTGCGGTGTTCGGTACGCACACCCACATACAGACCGCGGACGAGCGGGTACTCGGCGGCGGTACTGGGTATATAAGCGACCTCGGTATGACAGGTGTGCGGGATTCGGTGCTTGGCGTAAAAAAAGAAATAATCATGGATATGTATTATACCCGCAAAAAATTCAGATTTGAAAAGGCAGAGGGCGCGGTCTGGTTTTCCGGCGCGGTATTTGATATTGACGAAAAGACGGGAAAGACAACCTCGGTCGAGCGGCTGTATTTTCCCGCGGAGGATATTGGGTAGATGATAACGGTATGCTGCGACGATAGAAAATACTTTAAAAGCGAAATCTTAAGCGGAATAAGCGGCTTGAAACACGCGTTTGCGACCGCCAACGGCGGGTTGAGTACGGGAAAAATCGAGGGACTGAACCTCGGTTTTAACTGTGGTGACGACCGCGAGTCAGTTTTGGGCAACTACAGACTTGCGGCGCGGGATTTGGAAATTCCGTTTGAGAAAATTATCGCGTCAAAACAGACACATTCCGCAAATATACGCATAGTGACCGGGCGTGATGCGGGAATCGGAGTGAGCCGCGCGCAGGATATGACCGATGTGGACGGACTTATGACGGATTGCGCGGGACTTCCGCTTGTGATATTTTATGCGGACTGCGTACCCGTGCTGCTTGCGGACAGAAGGCGCAGAGCCGTTGCGGCGGTACATTCGGGCTGGCGCGGAACTGCGGCGGGGATTGCCCCAAAGGCGGCGAAAATGCTTTGCGAGGTCTATGGCAGCCGTCCGGAGGACATATGCGCGGCAATCGGACCGTCAATAGGCAAATGCTGCTTTGAGGTTGGCGGCGAGGTCGCGGAGGTTTTTGAAGAAAAATACCGTTTTCCGAAAGAGAACGGCAAGTTCACGGTGGATTTGCAGGCAAAAATACGAGATATGCTTGCGGAGTGCGGCGTACCCGCGCAGAATATAGATATTTTCGGACTTTGTACGGTGTGCAGCGGCGAAAAGCTGTTTTCCTACCGCCGCCAAAAAAGCGGCGCGGGGCGCATGGGCGCATTTATAATGCTTGAATAATCTGATAAGAGGTGCTGTGTATGGCTACAAGCAAGGAGTATATGGAGTTTATTCTGGGGCAGCTGTCGGAGCTGGAGGGAATAACCCGCAGAGCTATGATGGGTGAATATATAATTTACTATAAGGGTAGGATTGCCGCGTATGTATGCGATGACCGCCTTTTGATAAAGCCTGTTGACGCCGCGGTAAAATATATGCCATCGGCAGTATACGAGCCGCCGTATGAGGGCGCGAAGGATATGCTGCTTGTCGATAATGTTGATGACAGGGAATATCTGACAGGACTTTTTAATGCCGTTTATGACGAGCTGCCGGAGCCAAAACCGAAAAAGAAAAAGTAACGGCTGAGGTCGGATAATACAACGCGAAATCGGAATACTCTGTATTAAAGGGACGGACTGGAGTCCGCCGAGGAGGAGAAATAATGAAAAGAATGTTTGCGGCGCTGCTTGTATTCGCTGTTTTGGCAACGGCGTGCGGCTGCGGCAAAAAAGATGAAAAGAACAGCACGGCGGAGAGCGATACGACCGTAAAAAAGACGGAAACCAAAAAAGAGCCGTCGGACGGAATAATCTCCGTTTTCTCATATAAGCCGGACACGTTTTGTCCGATTTTAAGCAATAACGAGGCAAATGTTCAGATGCTTGAAATGATTTTTGACAGCCTGATAACCCTCGGCGATGATATGCAGCCCAGGGCAAAGCTGGCGGAGTCGTGGAGCGCGTCAAAGGACGGAAAGCAGTGGACTCTGAAGCTGAAAAACGGCGTTATCTGGCAGGATTCCTCGGCTTTTTCGGCAGAGGATGTTGTGTATACGGTGCGCAGCATAATGTCGCATACGGACAGCTGCTATGCGGCGAATACCGCAAATATCGCGGCGGTGAAGGCGGAGGGCGCGGACAGCGTTGTGTTTACGCTGAAAATGCCGAACCCGTGCTTTGTAAATCTTTTATATTTCCCGATAATAAAGAACGGAAGCATCGGCGCGGATTTGCAGCAGTTCAGTCCGATTGGAACGGGCGCGTATATGCTTGAGGACAGGAACGAGGGAAACGTGTACTACCTTGCGGAAAACCCGTCATGGTGGGGAGGAAAGCCCGCGTGTAAACTGATAAAGGTAAGAATGCTGCCCGATAAGGATACCGCGCTTTATGCCTTCGGCTCGGAAAATATCGACATAGCTGCGGCGGAAAACAGCGACTGGGGAAAGTATGTTGACGCGACAGAATCGTCATATGCGCAGATAAAAACGCCGGTTTATCACTTTGTGGGGATAAACAACAAAAACAGCATACTGAGCGAAAACGGAGTGCGCAGCGCACTCTCGTACGCGATTAACCGCAAGGAAATCTGTGAAACGGTGTTTTTAAGCGGCGGCGTTTCGGTAAATGCCCCGATACGCCCGGAGTGGTATGCGTACGGCTCGCAGACGGAGGACTTCCGCCGCGATCTTAACGCGGCAAAGAAGGAGCTTGAGGACTGCGGGTGGGAGCTTGTCGACAACAGCTATTACAGGAAAAAGAGCGGAAGAAAGAGTATACGGCTGAAGCTTGATATATTGATAAACGAGGACAACGCGGACCGCGAAAACATATCACAAATAATACAAAATAATTTTGGTGAAATGGGGATAGAAACAACGGTTACAAAGGCGCCGTTCGAGGAATATGAGAAACGCATAGCAAACGGAAAATTTGATTTGTTTATCGGCAGCTGTGTAATTCCGGCAGATATGGATTTGAGCTTTTTGCTCGGCGACGGCAATCTGTGCCGTTTTGAGGATGATGAAATGAAGTTTGTGCTTGACGAGCTTAAAACAAAGTCGGACAAGAACGGAATCGTCGAATCGTATGCGGAAGTAATAAATCTGTTTAATCAGCTTAATCCCATGCTCGGACTGGCTTTTCGTGATAAGGTAATGATTTACGGAAACAGAATTGAGGGCGAGGTTAAGCCGTCATACTACAATATATATAACGGTATTGAAAAACTGGTAAAAAAATGATGTGCGAAGGACGGACGAAAGCCGCGTTAAATATAGTTTTGCAAGGAGCGGAGAGCGGATAACGGCAAAAGGTTTTTCGGAGGTGAATACGGCATTGAACGGTAAAAGGAAAATAATTCATGTGGATATGGACGCGTTTTTTGCCGCGGTAGAGGTGCGCGACAATCCGAGCCTTGCCGGAAAACCGCTGATAATAGGCGCGCTTCCGACAGAACGCGGCGTGGTTTCGACGTGCAGCTATGAGGCAAGAAAATTCGGAATACGTTCCGCAATGAATATAAAAGAGGCGTACCGCCGCTGCCCCGACGGAGTGTTTATGCACGGAAATATGCACAAGTACGCGGAGGCGTCCTCCAAAATTCATGAAATCATGCTGAAGTATACCGATGTAATTGAGTTTGTTGCTCTTGACGAGGGGTATATGGACGTTACTGCATCGGAAAAACTGTTCGGCGGCGCGGAGAAAATCGGCAGGCAGCTTAAAGCCGAAATCTTCGAGAGCGTCGGAGTGACCTGCTCGGTAGGTATTTCGTACTGTATGATGGGGGCAAAGCTCGCAAGCGAGGAGAAAAAGCCGAACGGCTTTTTTATAATTCCCGACAGTGCGGCTCTTGTTTCGCTGATAGCCGACAGACCTGTGGGCGTGATTAACGGAATAGGAAAAAAGACGGCGGAAAAGCTGAACGCGATAGGAATATACACTGTTGCGCAGCTTGCGGCACAGACGGAAACGGCTATGGTCAGAATGTTCGGCGTTCACGGTGCGGAAATCCGAAGGTTTGCGCACGGCGATGACCGGCGCGAGGTGATTGCGGACTCCGCGGCGAAGTCAATAGGCAGAGAACATACCTTTCAGACCGACATAACCGACAAGGAGGTATTGCGGGACGCGCTGCACCTGCTTTCGGCGGCGGTTGCATACCGCGCGAAAAAGAGCGGCGTGTGGGGAAAAACCGTAACTCTGAAAATAAAACTGAGCGATATGCGCAGCATTACGCGCGCGCGGAGCGGGGACGCGGTAAACTCCGCAAAGGAAATCTATGCAATTTCGCGGGAAATTTTGGATAAACAGAGTTTTTCCATGCCTGTGCGGCTTATCGGAGTGAGCATTAGCAACCTCCGCGACAGCAAGGAGGAAAAATTCCGTCAGCTTTCGCTGTTTGACGAAACGGACGCGGCGGCTGAGCGGTCGCGAAGGAGCGAGGCTCTGGACGATGTGGTTTTCAGTCTGAACAATACATACGGCAGGGGAATTTTGCAGACGGGCAAGGAGCTTGAAATACGAAAAAAATTCAGTAAAAACGGAGCAATACCGCCCGAAAGGGATAAGGACAAAAACGGACATGAAGGTTAGACGGCTGCCTTTTGAGTCCGTTTTTTGTTTTGCAAAGACAAAAAGGAATACGCCCAAAATAAATATATGCGGCTTTAAAATTTATAAAATTTTTTTCAAAAATGTATTGACAAAATAAAAACCGCGGAGTATAATAACAGTAACGATTGAACAATTATTCAAATGAAAGGATGAACAAACGTGCATGAGAATATTTTCGATGAGATGAACAGAGAAAACGCCGAAACGAATGCGGCGCTTATCAGACAGGTAGCGGACACAATGCCCAAGGATGAGGTTCTGTACGATTTGGCGGAGCTGTACAAGGTATTCGGGGATTGCACGCGCATAAAAATCCTTTACGCGCTTTTCGAAGCGGAGATGTGCGTGAGCGACATAGCGGAGCTGCTGAATATGACGGCGTCGGCAATCTCGCATCAGCTGGGCGTTCTTAAAAGGGCGCGGCTGGTCAGATACAGACGCGAAGGCAAAACGATGCTGTATTCGCTTGCCGACGATCACGTTCGGACAATAATTGGTCAGGGTATGAATCACATAGAGGAATAGAAAGGGGCAAAAAACAATGAAAAAGAGATTTGAACTGGAGAATTTGGACTGTGCGCACTGCGCGGCAAAGATTGAGGACGCGATAGGCAAGCTTGACGGCGTAAACAGCGCAACGGTGAACTTTATGGCGCAAAAACTGGTACTTGACGCGGATGATGAATGCTTTGACGAGATTTTGGCAAAGGCAAAAGAGGTTACAAAGAAGATTGAGCCGGACTGCGTTATAAAATAAGAATAATATCAAATGTATGGGAAGTGAATGACGGATGAACAAGAAACAGAAAAATGTACTTTGCAGGATAATAATATGCGGCAACATATCTGCTGCCGTTGCAGGAACTTATAAAGGATGTTTTATTTGTTGCGTGTTACCTGATAATCGGTGTTGACGTGCTGAAAAAGTCGGCGGTAAACATCAAAAACGGTCAGGTGTTTGACGAAAACTTTCTGATGATGATTGCGACCATGGGCGCACTTTTGACCGGCGAATTCGGCGAGGCGGTTTTCGTAATCCTGTTTTATCAGGTCGGAGAGCTTTTCCAAAGCATTGCGGTCGGCAGAAGCAGAAAATCCATTTCCGACCTCATGGAGATTTGTCCGGAGTTTGCTTACATCGAGAAGGACGGCGACTATGTAAAGGTTGAGCCGGAGTCGCTGCACATAGGCGATATTATAGTAGTCCGTCCGGGCGAGAAGATACCTATGGACGGAACGGTTGTTTCCGGCAGCTCGGGCATAGACACGTCAAACCTTACGGGCGAGTCGGTCCCGCGGCAGATTGCGGAGGGCGACAGCGTACTCAGCGGTTGTATAAACCTCAGCGGTGTGCTGAAAATCCGTGTGGAAAAGGAATTTTACGATTCAACGGTATGCAAGATTATGGAGCTTGTCGAGAATGCGACCTCGGCGAAGGCAAAGACGGAGAATTTTATCACAAAGTTTGCAAAGTATTACACGCCCGCGGTGGTTTTTGCTGCGCTTGCAATGGCGCTTATTGTACCGCTGTTTAACGGACAGTGGAGCGAAAGCCTTCACAGCGCGCTTGTATTCCTTGTAATATCGTGTCCGTGCGCGCTTGTTATATCGGTACCGCTCTCATTCTTCGGCGGTATAGGCTGCGCGTCCAAAAACGGAATACTGATAAAAGGGTCAAACTACTTAGAGGAGCTTTCAAAGTGCCGCAGCATGGTATTTGACAAAACGGGAACGCTGACCCGCGGCAGCTTTGAGGTTTCGGAGGTAATCCCAAGCGGAATAAGCGAAGCGGAGCTTATCGAGATATGCGCGTATGCAGAGAGCTGCAGCAAGCATCCTATTGCGCAGTCGATAGTAAAGGCATACGGAAAACCGTTTGACAACAGCAGAATATCAGACGCGGAGGAGCTTTCAGGCAGGGGTATGCGGATAACTCTTGACGGCAGCGAGGTACTTGCGGGTAATATCAAGCTGATGAAGGAAAACAGTATCGAGACCGAGGGCGCGGAGGACGGCACGACCTGCGTCTATGTGGCAAAGGACGGTAAATATATAGGAAGAGTTACCATTGCCGATGTGATAAAGGACGGCGCAAAGACCGCGATAGAGAGCCTGAGACGGCTTGGCGTAACAAAGACGGTAATGCTGACGGGCGACAGAAGGGCGGTCGGTGAGAAGGTCGGCGGCGAGCTTGGACTTGACGAGGTCCATGCGGAGCTTTTGCCGGCTGATAAGATAAGCGAAATGGTTAAGATAACCGAGCAAAACGAAAACGGCGCAACCGCAGTTTATGTCGGTGACGGCGTAAATGACGCTCCCGTTCTGGCAAGAGCTGACGTGGGAATTGCAATGGGCAGCATGGGCTCTGACGCGGCAATCGAGGCGGCGGATATTGTTATCATGGACGACGATATACGCAGACTGCCGCTGGCACTCAGAATCTCGGTAAAAACAATGCGGATTGCAAAGGAAAACATTGTGTTTGCCCTTGCGGTAAAGCTCGCGGTGCTGCTGCTCGGCGCGTTCGGCAAGGCTACCATGTGGGAGGCTGTGTTTGCGGATGTCGGCGTTTCGGTTATCGCTATTCTGAATGCGATGCGCTGCCTCGGAATAAAAAATAAATAAGTCGGAAAAAATTCGGCTGCCGCACTTTTTCGGAAGTGCGGCAGCTTTTTTTGCGTGGGCGGGGAAAACAGTTTTAAAACTTTTTCAAAAAATCATACTTTGGGATGATGACAAAACGCGTATAAACTGGTAAAATAGAAAACAGAAATAATATGCGCTGTTTTTGTGCCGAAAAGGCTAATTCAAATGTCTTTACAATGACGCGAAAAAACGTAAACATATTACGGAAAGGATGTGATACTGATGAAAAAAGCGATTGCAATTAAAAATGACAGCCTTGAAAGGTTTCAGACCTTTTTTGAAAAGGGCAGAATAGTGATATTGCACGCACCATGCGGCTTTGGCAAAACCACGCTTGTAAACGAGGTGCTGTGCGACAGGTGTGAAAAAATTTTAAAAATCTCCGCAGACAGGATTTTAGACGGCATCCGCGACCCCGACAAATGGGAGGTGCTTGTTGTAGACGATTTGCAGACGATACATTCCGAGGAGGAAGAACAGTTGCTTTGTGCGCTTGTGCGCGACAATCCGAACAAGCGGTTTGTGCTGCTGACGCGCGGCGCGATTCCGGGATGGGTTATGCCGTTTCGGCTGACGGGGCTGATGTTTGAGCTTTCTGCCGAGGATATGTTTTTTGACCGCGAAACAGCGGAAAACTTTTTTGACAAATCCGCCGTCAGACTTCAGGACGGGGAGTTTGATGCCATAATGCGGGATTCGTGGGGGTATCCGCTTGCGCTCACGCTTATTGCGGAGCATATGAAAAAGGGCGAGCCGTACGGCAGCAGCCTGCTGGGCGAGGTTACCCATGAGATATATATGTACTTTGACGAGATGATTTATAAGCGGTTTGATTTGCCGACGCGGCGGTTTTTGCTGGAGCTTGCGCCGTTTGAAAGGCTTACTGTGGAGCTTGCGAAAATGGTCAGCGGCGATGCAAACGCCGGTAAAATTCTGACAGAGCTGCAAAACGATTCAAGTATGATGCTTTATGACAGTCCCGACACGTTCCATTTCTGGCCGGTGTTCCGCGAATTTCTTATGTGGGAGCAAAACCGCGAGTATACGGAGGAACAGCGGCGCGCGCTTTACAGCCGCTGCGGTCTGTTTTACGAGCTGCATCAGGAATATGCCGAAGCGCTTGAATACTATATGAAAAGCGGCGAGAAAAGCAAGGTGTCCGAGCTGCTTATAAAAGCGACAAACCTCCACCCCGGAATGGGTCACTATGAGGAAATGGAGAGCTATTATATGTCGCTGCCCGATTCCTCAATCGCGACAAGTCCGGCGCTTATGCAAGGAAAGAGTATGCAGTGCGCGCTCCATGCCGACTATGCCGGCTCGGAGAAATGGTACAGCCGCCTGAAGGATTTTGCGGCGGTGCGCAAAAGCTCGGACGCGGCGGCAAAGGAGGCTAAAAGCCGACTTATATGGCTTGACGTTGCGCTGCCGCAGCGCGGAGTGACGGGACTTATAGATACGATAAAATCGGCGTTTAAGCTGATGACGGACAGAGAGATAGAGCTGCCGTCGTTTTCGGTCACAAGCACATTGCCGAGCATAATGAACGGCGGCAAGGATTTTTCGGAATGGAGCAAAATTGACGATTTGCTCTATGCAACGGTAAAGCTGCCGGTTACTGCGGTGCTTGGCAGGGACGGAATAGTCCTTCCCGAGTGTGCGGTTGCCGAGAGCAAGTTTGAAAAGGGCGAGGACGTATCGAGCAGAATGCTCACCCTTGTGTCGCGTCTCAGCGAGGTGCAGAGCGGCGGAACTCCGGACATAGAATTTGCGCTTGTCGGACTTCTGGTGCGCAGTCAGGCTGACAGCGGCAGAGCCGATGATGCAAAAAACACTCTTGCCGCGATGAAGGCGCGATTTTCGGAGAGAGGTCTGGACCGCTTTATGCCGAACATAAACGCGATGATGTGTCGCATAGATATGCGGCGGGCGGATACCGAGCTGACAAAAAAGTGGTACTGTGACGAAGCGCCGCGCGATTCGCTTAATATGCACATACTCAAAAGATACCAATATTTTACAGAAGCAATGGCGGAGCTTGCGCTCGGTGACGAAACGGCGGCAATGCTTACGCTGTCGCCGCTTGAGCCATACTGCGAAAAGTGCGCAAGGCATATCGATATGATACATCTGCGTGTTCTTACGGCGATAGCAAAAAATCGGCTCGGTGACGATTCGTGGCGCGGCGATATGGAAAGAGCGGTTTCAATCCCGCGAGAATACGGCTTTGTACGCACAATAAGCACGTACGGCGCGGCAGTGCTGCCGCTCTTGACGGAATGCGCTCAGTCGGCTTTTGTCAAAAAGGTAACAAAGGCAGCAAGGGCGCAGGCGGTGTATTATCCCGATTTCCTTAAACCGAAAAAGACCTCCGCGGAAAAGCTGACGAAGGCAGAAATGCAGGTTTTGCGGCTTGTATGCGCGGACAAAAGCAACTCCGAGATTGGCGAGATACTCGATATAAGGCTTGCCACGGTTAAAAGCCATGTAAGTCATATACTTCAAAAGCTCGGCGCAACGCGCCGCAGCGAAGCAAAAACAATAGCCGAAAGGCTTCATATTATATAAACAAAAAAACAGGAGGGTTAAGTAAGTAATGAAAAAAAGATTTCTTAGCTTGGCGCTGGCTGCGGTCATGGCTGTCGGAATGTTGCCGATGACAGCCGTGCAGAACGCTGCGGCGGCAACGGAAAGCGAACAGAAAAGCGCCATAGACCGTTCGGCGTATGAGGGGTTGGGTTTTACCGGTTTGGATGCGGAAAATGATGACAATTCATTTTTCGGCACGGCAAACACGGTACTGATGCCAAAAAAGGAGCTTTACCTCAACTATAACGGAAGCAGTAACTACGGTCAGCTGCTCCGTTCCGGTCTGAATATGTACAACGGCGGCGGAGGCCTTCGCGAACGCGGAGCGTATCAAAGATACGGTCAGTATAAAAACGGAGACTGGGCAAACCTGAAGGATGAAAACGGCTACACCGGCGGTCAGCTCGGCGGCACAGAGCTGTACCGTGACGTAACGAGCAAAAACTCGCATAAGCGGCGCGCGTACGCGGAGTCGGTGGCGTTTAATCCCGGCGGCGGCAGGGATTCCAATGTCGCAACGGTGTACATAACCACGGTAGACGGAAACAGGAGCAACCAGAAGATTTCATTGGAAATTGCATCGTTTACCAATGAGGGCAAAACAAGAAATACAACAACGTATACCGTTACCA
>OGRO01002524.1_pt1 | contig 14200 bp, 8 predicted proteins | sample 1553451 | NCBI WGS metagenome assembly OGRO01 (sample SAMEA2580021, study PRJEB22360) | human gut metagenome
GGATGAATTCGTTCCAGGGAGCGTAACTGATTAATGGCGCACACTCCGTCATGCCATAACCGATGGTGAACGGGAACTTGATGCGATGGAAGAATTCTTCCACTTCCGGGTTCATGGCAGCACCGCCGATAATGACTTCTTTGAAACGGCCGCCCAAAGCATCTATCAGTTTCTTCCGGATTTGCCCATAGATTTGTCCGTCGAGCAAAGGAATGCTGAGTGCCCATTTCATAGTCTTTTTATTTATGATAGGTTGAATGACATTCTTATAGATTTTCTCGATAACGAGTGGCACGGTAATAATCAAGCTGGGTTTTACCTCTTCGAAGGCCTTCATCAGAATCTTTGGAGAGGGGACTTTGCCCAAAAGTGTGACGTGAGTACCCACGGCAGTAGCTGTAAGAAAGTCGAAAGCGCAACCGTAGGCATGAGCCAAGGGTAAGAAGGAGAGTACTTTATCTCCCTTTTTCAACAACTCGGTGCGGATACCGAAAGTGACATTTCCTGCGAGATTGTTTCCTGTCAGCATCACGCCCTTACTGAAACCGGTGGTGCCCGAGGTATAGTTCAGCAGCATTACCTTATCATTGGAAAGAGTGGTATACTGCACGTCTTCCCGATGGAAACCTTTCGGATAAGTTATGTGCATTTCTTCATCCAGGTGTTTGAGAAAACGATTGATTGTTTCACCGTCGCGCTGATGCAGGCAACGGAAATCGGAAAGGGAGAATACGGCACGCAATCCGGCCAGGCGTTCTTCTTCCAGATGTTCCCAGATGGAATCGCTCGTAAAGAGGAAAACAGACTCGGAGTGGTTGACGATATGATGTACATCATTCGGATTAAAATCTTGAAGAATGGGAACAACGATAGCTCCGTAAGTGATGGTAGCCATATAAGCGATGCACCAACGGGCATTGTTCTTACCGATAATAGCAATTTTGTCGCCCCGGCGCAAGCTGCAATGTTTGAATAGCAAGTGCAATTTGGCTATCTCTTGCGCCACTTGTCCATAGGAATAACTCTCGTCTTCACCGTAATCGGTATAGCAAGGAAGGTCCCAGTTTTCACGGAAACTCTGCTCGTAGAGTTTAATAAAGTTCTCTTGTATCATTGCACGAAAATTGATGATTTGTGCAAAAGTAGAAAAAATCTAATAATTATATGTAACTTTGTAGCAGAAATGTGTTTAGAATAGATATGATTGATACCAATATATTTCAAGATAAGACAGCGGTTTACTATACATTAGGTTGTAAGTTGAACTTCTCGGAAACCTCTACTATCGGTAAGATTTTGCGGGATGCAGGTGTGCGTACGGCACGTAAAGGCGAGAAAGCAGACATCTGTGTGGTGAACACTTGCTCGGTGACGGAAGTGGCGGATAAGAAATGCCGCCAGGCTATCCATCGTCTGGTGAAGCAACATCCGGGGGCTTTCGTGGTTGTGACCGGATGTTATGCCCAGTTGAAACCCGAAACCGTTGCAAAGATTGAGGGTGTGGATGTGGTGCTTGGTGCCGAACAGAAAAAAGATTTGCTTCAATATCTCGGCAACCTGCAAAAGAATGAGTCGGGAGAAGCTTATGCTTCGGCGCTGAAAGATATCCATTCGTTTGCACCGTCGTGCTCACGTGGCGACCGTACCCGTTATTTTCTGAAAGTACAGGATGGTTGCGATTATTTCTGCTCTTACTGTACCATTCCTTTCGCCCGCGGGCGGAGTCGCAATGGAACAATTGCATCCATGGTGGAACAAGCCCGCCAGGCTGCGGCCGAGGGAGGAAAAGAAATTGTGCTGACGGGTGTCAATATCGGGGATTTCGGTAAAACTACCGGAGAAACTTTCTTCGATCTGGTGAAGGCGCTGGATGAAGTGGAAGGCATTGAGCGCTACCGAATTTCCTCCATAGAGCCCAATTTGCTGACTGACGAGATCATAGAATTCGTTTCTCATTCCCGCAGTTTCATGCCTCATTTCCATATTCCGTTGCAGTCCGGTAGTGACGAAGTGCTGAAGCTGATGCGCCGGCGATATGATACGGAACTTTTCGCTTCCAAAGTGCGGAAAGTGAAAGAAGTGATGCCCGACGCTTTTATCGGCGTGGATGTGATTGTGGGCACACGTGGTGAAACGGATGAATACTTTGAGCAGGCCTACGAATTTATCAAAAGCCTGGATGTGACCCAGCTTCATGTGTTTAGCTACTCCGAACGTCCGGGGACGCAGGCATTAAAGATAGACCATGTGGTAACTCCCGAGGAAAAACACCGTCGGAGTCAGCGTCTGTTGGAACTTTCGGACGAAAAGACGCATGCATTCTATGCCCGTCATATCGGACAAACCCTGCCTGTGTTGTTGGAACGTTCCAAGCCGGGAACTCCTATGCATGGCTTCACTGCTAACTATATCCGTGTGGAGGTTCCCCACAATGATACATTGGATAATCAGGTGGTGCCTGTTCGTTTGGGCGATTTTAATGAAGACGGAACGGCGTTGCAGGGAATGGTGCTATTATAATAAGGTATAAGAAAAGTATGAAATCGAAACTTGTCTACTGGCTGACTTACGCTGGCATGTGGCTTCTGGCTCTGCTTCCTTTCCGGGCACTTTATATATTGTCCGATGGGGTTTGTTTTTTGATGCGTCATGTGGTGCATTATCGTCGTAAGGTAGTTCGTAAGAATCTGAAGAATTCTTTTCCTGAAAAATCCGAGGTTGAACTGCGCGAGATTGAGCGTGAGTTTTATCGCTATATCTGCGACTATATGCTGGAAGAAATAAAGATGATGCGTATGTCGTTCGAAGACCTTTCCTGTCGTATGGAGTATGGTAATACTGAAGAATATCTTGCCATGCTCGAAAAACATGGAGGCATCGTTGTACTCATTCCCCATTATGCCAATTTTGAGTGGCTGACGGCGATGGGAGCCTTCATGAAGCCGGAAGACGTACCGTTGCAAGTGTATAAACCTTTGCGAAACAAGTATATGGATGAAATGTTCAAGATCATCCGTGCCCGTCATGGTGGCTATAATGTACCGAAACATTCCACTGCCCGCGAAGTAATCCGGTTGCGCCGTGAAGGGAAGCATGTAGTGATCGGACTGATTACTGATCAGTCTCCCAATCGCAATGAAGCCCATCACTGGACAACTTTCCTGAATCAGGATACCGTATTTATGGATGGTGGTGAACGTATTGCCAGAATGATGAATTATCCTGTTTTTTATTGTGAATTGGAAAAACGGGGTAGAGGATATTGCAAAGCATACTTTGATCTGTTGACTGAAACCCCGAAGCAAACTGCCGAGGGAGAAATAACCGAACTATTTGTGCGTCGCTTGGAGCAGACCATTCGCCGTGCTCCTGCTTATTGGTTCTGGTCGCATAAACGGTGGAAACTCACACGGGAAGATTTGAAGAAACAGCATGAATAAGATAGCAGTTGTCATATTAAACTGGAACGGGTGCGATATGCTCCGCTCGTTTCTTCCTTCCGTAGTACGCTTTTCTGAAGCGGACGGTGCGGTAGTGTATGTTGCCGATAATGGTTCTACGGATGCATCTGTTGATATGCTTTGTCGTGAATTCCTTACCGTCCGATTGATTCTGTTGGAAGAAAATCAAGGTTTCGCTGATGGTTATAATATGGCATTGCAAGAGGTCGATGCCGAGTATGTAGTACTTCTCAATTCAGATGTGGAGGTGACGGAACATTGGCTTCAGCCACTGGTTGACTATATGGATGCTCATCCTGAAGCGGCGGCTTGCCAACCGAAGATACGCAGTTGGAGGCAGAAGGAGATGTTTGAGTATGCCGGTGCGGCGGGTGGTTTTCTTGATCGTTACGGCTATCCGTTCTGTCGTGGTCGGATTATGGGTGTGGTAGAAGAGGATAGGGGACAATATGACACTATCATTCCCGTCTTTTGGGCTACAGGTGCAGCTTTGTTTATCCGCCTGAAAGATTATCGTGAAGCCGGTGGATTGGATGGACGTTTCTTTGCCCACATGGAAGAGATTGATCTTTGCTGGCGGCTTCGTGCACGTGGCCGCCAGATTGCCTGTACCATGTAGGCGGTGCTACGCTGAAGAAAGAGAATCCCCGAAAGACTTTCCTTAATTTTCGTAATAATCTTGTCATGCTTTACAAGAACCTGCCATCCAAGGATTTTGCTTCCGTGATGCGTACCCGTGCAGTTCTTGACTATATAGCTGCATTGAGTTTTATACTTAAACTACAGTTCCCCAATGCATTGGCAGTTCTTCGCGCACGGCGTGAATATCGTTTGTTACGTTCTTCTTTTACTCCTGCACGTGAAGAGAACCTGAAAAAAACTTCCCTTTCCGTGATACCGGAATGGACAAAAAGCAGTATCTTGGCACAGTATTATTTACGTGGAAAGAAATTTTTCTCGCAATTATAGCTTTTTCTTTTTACCGATTGTTTATTATTTAAACGTATTGCCTTATGACAAAATTAGTTAGAAAGATTGGACTGGTGGCGCACGACGCCATGAAGAAAGACCTCATAGAGTGGGTTCTCTGGAACTCAGAATTGCTCATGGGGCACAAGTTTTACTGTACAGGTACTACGGGAACTCTTATTCTTGAGGCTCTTAAGGAAAAGCATCCCGATGTTGAGTGGGATTTTACCATTTTGAAATCCGGTCCTTTGGGTGGTGACCAGCAAATGGGATCTCGCATTGTGGATGGCGAGATTGATTATCTTTTCTTCTTCACTGATCCTATGACGTTGCAGCCGCACGATACGGATGTGAAAGCGCTGACTCGTCTTGCCGGTGTTGAGAATATCGTTTTTTGCTGTAACCGTAGTACGGCAGATCATATTATTTCAAGCCCGCTATTCGTTGATCCGACGTATGAACGCACTATTCCGGATTACACCGGCTACACCAAACGATTTGAAAATAAACCGGTGGTTGCCGAGGCAGTGGAGTCTGCAAAAAAACGGAAGAAAAAGAGAGGATAAAGGAGACGGTTGGTTCTCCGATAAGGATAAAAAGAGGGGAAGAACTTCACATCGGAAAGTCCTTCCCCTTTTTCTATGTGAAGCTTCCGGATGCTTATAACAAAAATACAGACGACTTATCCGCTTTATTCTCTACAGAGTTTATTTTGAAAACAGAAGTGATAGTATTTCCCATCGGCAGGGCGATACAGGCTAAGACACTTTTTTTAAGAGGATAAGGTTTAAGGATAGAATAGGATAATCTTAACGGTGCAGCTATTGAAGTGTCATTTATAAGCTGTTTTAGCTATCTACATGCCACAACAGAACGCTTGGAAACAATCAGAAAGATGGGAAGAAAGCCGTATGAAAAACATGCTTTGCTTTATTGTTTTTTTTCTTTTGCCTGTAGCTAAACTTCGTCCCGCAGTTGTGGGCTCTACGTTTTCCAGTTGAGGGCTGTGCAGCCTGCAATTGCGGGATGGACAGCCCACAACTGCGGGACGAAGTTTAGCTGCGGGCATAATGACATTAACCTGAATGCTTTTTGGGAAAAAGTAAGGAGCATATCAAGTTTTATATCTATCATTTGACTTTCTACATAATGAGAGTATGGGGCTTATCATCCCTTAATTCCTAACGAAATGCTAACTTTATTCACTCATGCGACGAATAAAAGAGATATTTGCATCAATTCGGATAAAGGTTGCATAATGTATATTAAGCGCTTGTGAATTAGTGAATTACAAGATTAAAAGCACGCTTTTTGAGCCGTTTTACGGTGTAGAATGAAACTTTCCTACACCTTCCTACACCACTTCCTACACTACCTATTTATCTGATAATCAGATAAACATAATAGCCGGTGTAGGATGTAGACAATATTGATAAAAACTCAACTGTGTGAGATTTCCTTTTATTGCTTACTGAGTTCATTTTAATAAAAAAAACAGTGGGAGTGGGTTAAGCTCTTTCACATTGCACTTCCACTCCTGCCGCATCTAAGTCTGCACCCATGGGTGGATTACGTTTAGCGAGTTTTAGCTCAATAGCTTTAACGGTGGGGAAAGTACGGAACAGGCGTTTTATGATACGTCCGCAAACATGCTCCAGCAATTTAGAAGGTATCTCCATCTCAGCCTTCACATTTTCGTATACATCGGCATAACTGACGGTATGTGTCACGTCGTCAGTCTCGGCTGCACGTGCAATATCGACTTTCAATTTCAGATTAATGACAAACTCATTACCTACTTCCCGCTCTTGCTGACCTACACCGTGGTAGGCAAAGAAACGGACGTTATCAAGGAATATATAACTGTTCATATCAAATAGAATATTCGGTGAATGACAAAAATAAGAATTACCTCCCAGTAAACAAAGAAAACAGGTGTATTCTTCCATAAACAAGCGTTTGATTTGGAAAATGAGTTACGTAGTCAGCCCCATACCCTTCAGGGGATTGGGGATAAGGCGATGGCATTTTAAAAAAAAGGCACCTGCTATGGGTGCCTTTTTCTATTATAAAGATTGAGAGTATTATCCTTTTCGTCCGGTTTGTTCTATCAGTCCTTTGATCTTCTCGTTCAGACTTTCCGCTTTCATTAGTTGTTCCAGTGTCAGGTGCATACGGTAGCGCCAGTAATGTCTGGGGTTGGCAGGCACGTTGATGCGCTCTTCCTGTACATTGGGGTTGCGCCATTTTCCGTCCATAGCCATCCAGTCCTGCAAGGAGAGGATGCACAGGATGGAGTTGCTGTAAAGATGGTTGCGTACCACTTGCTCGCAAAGTTCCGGAGTGGCAACGGCAGGTGCAGCGCCGTAGTGTCCCAGCATGGTGTTGTAGTACCGTTGCGTTTGCTGGAAATCTTCTTCCCACCAGCCGCGCAGCGTAGACATATCATGCGTAGAGATGGTGCAAACCGAGCGGTACGGATACCAGTCCGGATGTCCGAATTCCTGTGAAGGATCTTTCGGCATGCGTTGTATCTCCAGGCTAAGGATGCGCAGGTCGTTCATCACCCAAGCTACACAATCGGGGATCATGCCGAGGTCTTCACCACATACCAGCATACGGGTGGATTGCGTCAGTTGCGGCAACTTCTTCATGGCTTGTTCGCGCCAGAACTCGTTGTGGCGATGATAGTAATACTGATCGTACAAACGATTGAACGCCGCCTTTTCCCAATCATTCAGAGCACGGTAAATGTAATCGTGTTGTACGCCGATGCGCGGATGGAATTTGTGCGGGTCTTCACGGTCGGGCACAAACAGTACGTCACTGATTAATGCGTACAGGCCATCGCGTATCCACATGCTGTCTTCGTCCGTCTTTCCGGCAAAGTAAGCCTCTACTTTGCGCTGTGTGTCGAACTCGGGACGCATGCGATATATTTCCCATGTTTCCGTAGGCTCTATGAAGGTCCGCTTTACATAATCAGTATGCGGGCCGAACATTTGTCCGAGGAAGTATTCATGGATATAGGGTTTCGTGAAGAAATCTTCGCGGAATGCCATTCCGTAGCCTTCTATTTCTTCGCGCGTCATTGGCAGGGCGGGAACAAACTGGCCCAGCAGTCCGTGTACGGCATGCATCGGGATTTCCCAAATGCGGAAGAAGCCGAGGATGTGGTCGATACGGTAGGCATCGAAGTATTCCGACATCTTGCGGAAACGCTTCATCCACCAGGAATAACCGTCTTTCTCCATTACGTCCCAGTTGTAAGTAGGGAAGCCCCAGTTCTGACCGTTCACGGAGAAGTCATCGGGTGGTGCGCCCGCTTGTCCGTTCAGGTTGAAGTAGTAGGGTTCTGTCCATGCTTCTACGCTGTTGCGGCTGATGCCGATAGGAATGTCACCTTTCAGTACTACACCATTGGCTCGTGCGTGTTCCGTTGCAGCCAGCAGTTGCAGGTGCAGGTGGAACTGGATGAAGAAGTAGATGGCGATATGCGAATAGTCGGCAGATTCCGGCTGGCATAACTTTTCTATTTCTTCTGCTTTGTATTCTGTGAATTTCGGCCATTCGCGGAAGTTGGGTGTCTTGTAGGCATCGCGCAGATAGCTGAATACAGCGTATGGCTGTAACCATTCTTTGTTGTTTTCGAAGAACTTCCGGAAGGCATCGGATGCCAGAACTTGTTCGCCTTCCTGTTTGTATATCAAGCGGAAGAACTCCCATTTTGTCTGGTTTACTGCTTCATAGTCTACGGTAGGCAGGGCATTCAGCTCTTTCTGCCGTTTGTTGAATTCTGCCATTGCCTTTTTGTCCTTCAACGTACCCATCTGTTTCAGATCGGCATACATGGGGTGGAACGCATAAATGGATATGCTGTTGTACGGATAAGAATCCGTCCATGTATGTGTCATGGTGGTGTCGTTGATAGGCAATATTTGTACGGCTTTCTGGCGGGTAAGCACCGCCCAGTCTATCATCTGTTTCAGGTCGCCAAAGTCACCTACGCCGAAGCTCTTTTCGGAGCGCAGCGAGAAGATGGGCACGGCTACTCCGGCACCTTTCCAGTCGGGTAGGGCGAAGTAAACGTAACGGTCACCGATCACCAGTGTTTCGTTAGCGCCTATCTGCGGATCGGCCATGTAGCGGTTGGGGTTGTTTTCCCATGCCACGGCACGACGCTCTTTCTTATTATAAAGGATGAATTTATACTCCAGCGGGAAGCTGATTTTCGATGCGTCTACTTCAACCTGCCATTCCGGGAAGTTGGCGTCGCTCATCAGAACGGCTTTATCCGCGTCCCAATCTCCCAGAACTTTCTGGTTGCCGCAAATGCCCAGACAGTGATCATTGTCGATGCATGGAGCATACGCCTTGATCAATAATCCTTTCTTGTGGCTCTTTGGAGCGGCGTTACGTTCGGGATGTGCAAGCAGGGACTCCGTGAAAGCAGACGTGTAGAAGTATTGCTGTTCGGGCAGATTCTTCCAGCAGTCTTGCAGGCGGTAGACTTTCTTCTTGTCAGCCGATACATAGAGCGTGCGGGGAAGGCTGTTCCACTCCGTACGTGTATCTTTGCCGTCGCGATAAATGTGATAACTGTATTGTACGATGCCGTTTTCAGGCGCTTGAATGTCCGCATCTAAAGTCCAGTGAATGCCATCCACTGTTTGTAAAGGTATGGCTTTACCGGGCTGATTGTTGCCCAGTTCAAGAATAGATCCTAAGACTCTAACCTCTTCACCCCAACTTGTGCGGTACTCGATATGAAAAGATAGTATCATATAATATTAGATTTAGTAATAGCTGCATTGACTATGCAAGTATAGACATTATTCCGCATAATCAAGCAGCTACCGCTATCTAAGTTTTTTAAATTCCTATGCAAACGTTTGTGCTTGCATTTCGCAGATATGTTTTTATCCGCAACGTGAAGCTCCGCAAGTGGTACAAATGAGGCAACCTTCCTGATATACAAGTGTTTCGTTGCCGCAGTTCGGACATTTCTTGCCTTTGGCTTCTGTGCCGTCCGTTATGTATTTCTTCAATGCGCGTTCCACACCGTTCTTCCAAGTATTGATGCTTTCGCTGTCCAGTTGCAGAGAGCCGACCAGCTTGATAACCTGTTCGATAGGCATACGATAACGCAATACTCCGGAGATCAGTTTGGCGTAGTTCCAATATTCCTTGTTGAACTTTTCGGACAGACCTTCAATGGTGACTTTATATCCGCGTTTGTTCTGGAACTGGAAGTCGTAACGCTTGCTGCCGTCCTTGTCCACCTTCTTAATAATGTGTCCGGAAGTAACGTTCTTCGGCAGAATAATGCCTTCATCGTCGTCCTGAAGACCGGTGAAGATTTCGTAAGGATGTCCGTCCAGCAAACCGACGAATGCCACCCACTTTTCTTTATTATTCTGGAAACGTACGATGTCGGCATCCAGAACTGTCGGGCGGGTTTCTACTACCGTAGGCGGTTTGCAAGGAGGCATTTCTTCTTTCTTATCGCTCTTGGCAGAAATGAGTACGCCCGAACGTGAGCCGTCACGATAAACCGTACAACCTTTACAACCGGATTTCCATGCCTCTACATACAGGCGGTTTACCAGGTCTTCATCCACATCGTTCGGCAGGTTGATGGTCACACTGATGGAGTGGTCTACCCATTTCTGGATACGTCCCTGCATCTTGACTTTCATCAGCCAGTCTACGTCGTTTGAGGTTGCTTTATAATAAGGTGATTGCTCAACCAATACGTCGACCTCTTCTTGTGTGTAACGTTTAGAAGGATTGTGTCCTTGCGCTTCCATCCATGTAACAAACTTGGGGTGGAAGACAATATATTCTTCAAAAGCATCTCCGGTTTCATCCACGAAGTCTACGTGTACGTTAGTGTCGTTCGGATTTACTTTACGGCGACGCTTGTATACGGGCAAGAATACAGGCTCGATACCTGAGGTAGTCTGAGTCATCAGACTGGTGGTTCCCGTCGGTGCAATGGTAAGGCAGGCAATATTGCGGCGGCCGTATTTCTTCATATCCTCATACAACTGGGGATCTGCTTCGCGCAAACGATTGATGAACGGATTATTCTTTTCACGTTCGGTATCGTAAATTTCGAATGCACCACGTTCTTTTGCCATTTCCACTGATGAACGGTAAGCACTCAGGGCAACGGTCTTGTGTACTTTTTCAGAGAATTCGGTAGCTTCTTCCGTACCGTAACGCAATCCCAGTGCAGCAAGCATATCACCTTCGGCAGTAATACCTACACCGGTACGGCGTCCTTGTCCACTCTTCTTATAAATCTTGTCCCACAATATACGTTCTGTATGTTTCACATCTCCGCTTTCGGGGTCAGCATCAATCTTTTCCATGATGCGTTCTATCTTCTCCAATTCCAGATCGATGATATCGTCCATAATGCGTTGAGCCAACGCTACATGTTTCTGGAACAATTCAAAGTCAAAGTATGCATCCGGTTTGAAGGGGTTTACCACATAAGAATAAAGATTGATAGCCAACAAACGGCAGGAGTCATACGGGCACAAGGGAATTTCACCACATGGATTGGTGGAAACAGTGCGATATCCCAGGTCTGCATAACAATCGGGTACGGATTCTTTTAATATGGTATCCCAGAACAATACACCCGGTTCTGCCGATTTCCATGCATTGTGAACGATCTTCTTCCACAAATTGGTTGCATTGATTTCCTTCTGTACAGTTGGTTCAGCGGCATTGACAGGATATTGTTGAATATATGGAGTACCTGTGATGGCAGCGGTCATAAATGCATCGTCCAGTTTCACAGATACATTGGCACCTGTTACTTTGCCTTCCGTCATTTTAGCATCGATGAACGCTTCTGAATCGGGATGTTTGATAGATACACTTAGCATCAGTGCGCCACGCCGTCCGTCCTGAGCAACTTCACGTGTAGAATTGGAGTAACGCTCCATAAATGGCACCAGGCCGGTGGAGGTTAAAGCCGAATTTTTCACCGGAGAACCTTTCGGGCGGATGTGCGACAAATCGTGTCCTACACCACCACGGCGCTTCATGAGTTGTACTTGTTCTTCGTCTATTTTGAAGATGGCACCATAAGAATCCGCCTCTCCATCTACTCCGATCACGAAGCAGTTAGACAAAGAAGCTACCTGATAGTTGTTACCAATTCCGGTCATCGGACTTCCCTGCGGAACGATGTACTTGAAGTGGTCGAGCAGATCGAATAGTTCCTCTGCACTTAATGGATTAGAGTATTTAGCCTCGATACGGGCTACTTCATTGGCTATTCTCCAATGCATGTCTTTCGGAGACTTCTCGTAAATATTTCCGAAAGAGTCTTTTACTGCGTACTTGTTTACCCAAACACGCGCAGCTAACTCGTCGCCCTGAAAATATCGTAAAGATTCTTCATAAGCTTCCTCGTAAGAATAAGTTTGTTTTTCCACGATTCTTTTTTCCTTAGATTTATTTTTTAATAAGTAAGAGTGTAGAAGTGATACCTATCATTAACAAATGCGATTGCAAAGCTAAGAATGTTTTTTATTATAGCAAAATAAAAACAGAATAAATTATGAACAGGTTATGAGATTTCCATTTTTGAATAATAGATTGCTGATTTATAAAATATTAGCATTATTGTGTGAACAAAAAGTTTCCAAAAAAGAAAATTGTTTTTAGACTTTGATTAAACAGGCTAATTGATTTTAGAAAACGTAGATAAACTTTAAACTCGTTATTTGACAACAAATTGCTATTCTTTTTCTATATTTGCAAAAAAATAAAAGAATGGAAATCCTAAAACAGAGAAGAACAATCCGCAAATATCAACAGAAAGATATTTCTTCAGATTTGTTAAATGATTTGCTTGATTCTGCATTTCGAGCCTCTACAGTCGGAAATATGCAGGTGTACAGTGTAATTGTAACGCGTGATGCAGAACGGAAGGCTAGGTTGGCACCGGCTCACTTCAATCAGCCGATGGTGAAAACTGCACCTGTGGTTTTGACGTTTTGTATAGACCTGCGCCGTTTTACTAAATGGTGCGAACAGCGAAAAGCAACTCCCGGGTATAATAATTTAGAGTGGTTCGTAACCGGCTCTGTAGATGCCCTGCTGGCAGCACAGACTTTTTGTGTGGCTGCGGAAGAAAAAGGATTAGGTATATGTTATCTGGGTACGACGACTTACAATCCGCAAATGATAATCGAAGCCCTGGAGTTACCGGAATTGGTGTTTCCTATTACAACAGTGACGGTAGGTTGGCCTGCCGAGGAGCCTGCACAGGTAGATCGATTGCCGCTGGAAGCTATTGTGCATGAGGAGACGTATCATGATTATACTCCTGAAGATATAGATCGCCTGTATGCCTATAAGGAATCTTTGCCCGAAAATAAGCAATTTATTTTTGAAAACAACAAAGAAACCTTGGCTCAAGTCTTTACGGACGTACGTTATAAGAAAGAAGATAACGAAGTAATGTCGGAGAATCTTTGGAAAGTAATAAAAAAGCAGGGTTTTTAACCCTGCTTTTTTAATGATGCTTGGATATCATCTATTTCTGCGCGGAAAGTTTTGTCTACTTCCCGTAATTCTTTAATGGTTTTGCAGGCGTGCAATACGGTTGCGTGATCTTTGTGGCCTATTAATGCGCCTATCTTAGCCGTCGAAAAATCTGTATAGGATTTAGCGAGAAACATGGCTATCTGGCGTGCCTGTACCACTTCGCGTTTTCGTGATTTAGTATGGATGGTAGCAGTATCCAGTGAGAAATGCTTGCATACCACGTTGATGATGTCATCAACGGTAATAGATTTACTTTCACTTTTTACTACCTTCCGTACAATGCGTTGCGTCAGTTCCAGATCAATTTCCTTATTATATATAGTAGAATGTGCCATGATGGAGATGACGATACCTTCCAGGTCACGCACACTGTCACCCACATTTTCTGCAATATAATCGATTACTTCCGGAGGGAACTGTAAACCGTCACGATGTATCTTATTGCGCAGGATGTTCTTGCGTAATTCTACGGTTGGTCTTTCCAGTTCAGCTACCATACCCCATTTGAAACGGGTGATGAGTCGTTCTTCCATGCCTTGCAATAATACGGGAGCACGGTCTGAAGTCAGGATAAGCTGTTTACCGTTTTGGTGTAAGTGATTAAAGATATGAAAGAATGTATTCTGTGTTTTGGTAACACCGGCAAATTCTTGAATATCATCGATAATCAATATGTCAATTGATTGGTAGAAGTTGATAAAATCGTTTGTAGTATTGTTACGTACAGAGTCGGTATATTGTACCTGGAACAGATGTGCCGATACATATAGCACTCTCTTGTCCGGATAGAGTTCTTTGATTTTTGTGCCTATAGCATTTGCAAGGTGCGTCTTTCCCACGCCCGATGCTCCATAGAAAAACAGCGGATTGAAAATTGTTTTCGCCGGGTTTTGAGCGACAGCTTCTGCTACGCTGCGTGAAAGTTTGTTGCTATAGCCTTCTATAAATGTTTCGAAGTTGTATTCAGGATTCAGATGAGGATCTAAATCTGCAATAGGAGCTTGCGGTATTTCTCTGCCGATTACCTTTTTCTGTGGAATAATAGTGCGGGGAGTAGATTCGAGATTGACGGTAGTACGTGAACTCTTATCCACCATAACATTATACAATAACTTGGTGCCATCACCAATAACTTTATATAGAGTTTTACGCAACAAGTCAACAAACTTGTCCTCCAAAAACTCATAGAAGAACTG
>OGRO01002529.1_pt1 | contig 14189 bp, 8 predicted proteins | sample 1553451 | NCBI WGS metagenome assembly OGRO01 (sample SAMEA2580021, study PRJEB22360) | human gut metagenome
TATGTTCCCTCCTCTGATACGTATATTGCCAAGGATTCAGCCATCAATGATGAGATCGACAAGCTTCGTCTTTCCGCTACTGCTGCCATGTCCGAAAGGCGTGATGTGATCATTGTATCTTCTGTTTCCTGCATTTACGGCCTGGGTTCTCCTCAAGAATTCCAGGACATGATGATCTCTCTTCGGCCTGGCATGACCAAAGACCGGGATGAAGTGATCCGGGAACTGATCGATATCCAGTACACCAGGAATGAAATGGATTTTCACCGCAGTACCTTCCGGGTACGTGGAGATACTCTGGAGATCTTCCCTGCCAACTACTCTGACAGTGCGATCCGTGTAGAATTTTTCGGCGATGAAATCGACCGGATCACAGAGATTGATGTGCTTACCGGTGAGATCAAAAGTGTGGAAAGCCATGCGGCGATTTTTCCGGCGTCCCATTATGTTGTGCCTCAGGAGCAGATCCGCCGTGCGGCAGATGCCATCCTGGAAGAGATGAAACATCAGGTGGAATATTTCAAAAGTGAGGACAAGCTGATCGAGGCCCAGCGAATTGCCGAGAGAACCAACTTTGATGTGGAAATGATGAAGGAAACAGGATTCTGTTCCGGAATCGAGAATTATTCCAGACATCTGACCGGGCTTGCACCGGGGCAGCCGCCGTATACACTGATGGATTACTTCGGAGATGATTTTTTACTTATTATAGATGAGTCCCATAAGACAGTTCCCCAGGTTGGCGGTATGTATGCCGGTGATCAGAGCCGTAAACAGACACTGGTGGATTACGGCTTCCGACTTCCGTCTGCCAAGGATAACCGTCCATTGAGCTTTGATGAATTCGAGAACAAGCTTGATCAGGTAATGTTTGTATCTGCGACACCGGGAGAATATGAGTTTGACCATGAACTTCTCCGGGCAGAGCAGATCATCCGCCCTACCGGACTTCTTGATCCGAAGGTAGAGGTGCGTCCGATCGAAGGACAGATCGATGATCTTGTAGCAGAAGTAAATAAGGAAATTGAAAAGAAAAACAAAGTCCTGATCACGACTCTGACCAAACGTATGGCAGAGGACCTTACGGATTATATGAAGGATCTGGGAATCCGTGTCCGGTACCTCCATTCAGACATTGACACTCTGGAACGTGCGGAAATCATCCGCGATATGCGCCTGGATGTGTTTGATGTGCTAGTCGGGATCAACCTTCTGCGAGAAGGTCTGGATATTCCGGAGATCACGCTGGTAGCGATCCTGGATGCAGATAAGGAAGGCTTCCTTCGTTCGGAAACATCCCTGGTACAGACTATCGGCCGTGCTGCCCGGAACAGCGAAGGCCATGTGATCATGTATGCAGATAATATGACAGAATCCATGGAAAAAGCAATCTCGGAGACAGAAAGAAGGAGAGCGATACAGGAGGCTTACAACAGGGAGCATGGCATCACTCCAACCACGATCAAGAAGGCGGTCCGTGATCTGATCGCTGTTTCGAAGAAGGTGGCAGAGACAGAAGTGAAGCTTAAAAAGGATCCGGAATCCATGAACCGAAAAGAACTGACGAAGGTGATCGCTCAGGTAGAGAAGCAGATGCGTGCTGCGGCAGCAGACCTGAATTTCGAGCAGGCTGCTGAGTTGAGAGACAAGATGCTCGAATTAAAAAAGAATCTGGCAGAATTAACGGAATAGGCTGCAAAGCAGCTGACAGTACAACACCCCTGGCTGTAATAGCCAGGGGTGTTGCCGGGTATGCTCGATCTGTTTTTAGGAAAAGCTTATTTTGTAGTTGAAAAGCCCAGGGAGCGCAGGGTGATGCCGGAGCCCTTGAGAAGATCAGCCCAATATGGAACAGCCATATCCAGAGTGTCGTTGGCAAGCTCGGAAGCATCTTTTTGTGTCAGGACCTCATAAGGATCTGTAAGCTTCTGGAAGTGGAAGGATAAATTAGAGGATTCATTCCTGATGGCGGAAAGCGGAGCGGAGCTGCTCATAGTGGCGATCAGTGTACCGGATTCATCATCAGGAAGTATGCTCATGTAAAAATAAAAGTTTAAGGAAGCCGCAGTAGAATTCATCGGGAAAGTCAAAGTAATATCACTTTTTAAATCATCATGGCTGGAAAACCGGAAATAGAATTTAAAACTGTTGTTTTTTGGAATGTATGTGATACTTCGATATTCATCTACGGAAACCTGCATAGAAGAAGATGAACCCAAACCGCCTAAATCCATATCGATTTTTTTTGATTCATCGTGTGTGTTAAGCTCGATTTTTACGCTTCCATCACTGGCCTTTTTGCCTTTGCTCAGAATGTGGTTTTTTAATTTTATGCCGGGCTTCGGAGCTGCGGTAGGGGTTGGTTTTGCCGGAGCAGCAGTAGGGGCTGGTTTTGCCGGAGCAGCTTTTTTCTGGATTTTAACCTTGCAGACAAAGCGGATTCCGTTTACCTGAGCAGTAATTGTAGCATTTCCTGCAGATTTTGCAAAAAGCTTGCCAGCTTTGTTTACAGTGACGATTTTGGAATTGCTGCTCTTCCAGGTGATCTTCTGATTGGTACCACTAAGCTTCAGCTGATATGTCTGACCAACTTTCAGAGTTATTGAGGTTTTGTTCAGTTTCGGGGCCTGTACAGTGACTTTGCAGGTGTATTTCCTTTTGGAAACGGTTCCTGTAATGGTGGCAGAGCCTTTAGCCTTTGCCTGGAGCTTGCCTGCTTTGTTTACAGTAACGATCTTGGAATTGCTGCTCTTCCAGATGATCTTCTGCCCTTTTTTGAGACCGGTGATCTTCAGTGTTCTGCTCTGCCCCTTGATCATGGTAAGCTTGGAAGAACTGATCCTGGGAGCGGCCTCTGTAACACAGACTGTGCCAGGCAGAATTGCCGATTCTGACGGAAGAATGGCCAGTACAAAGACTGTTATCAGAGATATCAGGATTTTTTTCCATTTTTTCATAGCGATCCCTCCTTCGAAAAAATATGATGGTTCTCTTTATTGATTGATTATAAGTAAAATTCCGGAGAAGGGCACTGGCATTTGTGCCAGTAACTTTGTTATAAAGAAGAGAAGAAGTTATGTATGCTGTTCCCGATAGGCGGAAGGTGTGATCCCCATTTTCTTTTTGAAGCTGGTGCTGAAATAATATTGATTGGCATAACCACATTTCAGGCTGATCTCTTTCAGACTCATAGTAGTCGTAGTCAGGTAACGGGCGGCTGCGGAAATTCGCTGAGATGTGATAAAGTCACTGAGACTGATTCCCTGATTTTTTTTGAAAAGAGCACTTAAATAAGCAGGGCTTACATTGGCAGAGGCAGCAATATCATTGAGGCAGAGCGTATTGTCAGTGTAGTGTTCGTTGATATAGGAAATCACCAGTTCACAGAGCTTCTGGTGATAATCATTCATGGAGGAATCAAGCTTCCGACATAAAAGATGGCACAGATCCTTCAGCCATTGACATAGCTCTTCCGTATTATGAAACTCATTTATGTGGTTGTAAACATACAAAATTTTAGCTTCAAGGTCATGCGTATCCAGATTTAATTCATAGAAAAATTTCAGGATCCGGCCAAGAAGAGAATAAATCTGTATGAAAGCGAAATTCTTTGTGCGAAATTTCTGGGTAAGCCAGTCGGAAAAATTCTGAAACCAGAGATCTATGGCAGAGGTATCCTTTTTACAGAGAAGCCGGATCAGTTCATCTTCCTTTGTATCTGAAAAATCTGCAACAGACAGATCGGAACCCAGGGCCTCTCTTCCGTCAAAGATATTCTGATGCGGGAAAAAGAATCTGTATTCCAGTGCATGTACGGCGCTTTTATAAGAATGGTTCAGGTTCCAAAAATCCTGGACAATTGTTCCAATACCTGCGTTGAGAGAAAGCCCCAGTGGCTGGCAGGCATCTGCGATTGATGAAATAAGTCCGCTGGTAAGCTGGCGGAAGCTGTTGGACTGACAGCCGCTGTGTCCCAGAATGCACAGATAGCCATCCATATCCGGGAGAAGATACACAAAATCAAGAGAAGCGGTTTCCTCAGTTATCAGATCCTGAAGGTTGAAAAGCTCCATCTGAAACTTTTCAATCCCGTAAACAGCTTTTAGATCCGGAGCATTTTCAAGCTCCAGAATAACAACTGTATAAAAATCATAATTCAGCTCCAGGTTCAGATACTTAAGATAAGGCTTCAGTCGGTAGGCTGCTTCAGAAGACGGAAGGTGTGTGATCTCGCGGAAAAATTTTTCCGTAAGAAGAGGCCTGCTTTGCTTCAGAAGCTGGAGATTTTTCTGTTCCTTTTCCATCAGTGCAAAAGCGTTTTTTACCTTCTGGATAAGATAGGCATAATCCAGAGGCTTTTCGATATAATCCAGAGCACCGAGGAGCAGAGCGCGTCTTGCATATTCAAATTTATCATAGGCACTGATCAGGATGATCTTCACCATAGGATTGATCTCAAGAGCTTGACGGCTCATGGAAATGCCGTCAAGATCAGGCATTTCAATGTCAGAAATGATCAGATCTGCCGGTTCTTTTTTCATGGCTTCGATAGCAGAGGTTCCATTGTAGCAGACATGGATGATCTCTGCATTCAGTGTTTCCCAGTCTATGTTTTTTTCGATACCTTCTGCAGATAAGTAATTATCATCTACGATCATTATTTTTTTCATCGATATCTTCCTCCATCTGTTCGAATTCAATGGTGACGTATGTGCCGTTTCCGGGGTTGCTGCGGATCCTTACGGAACCGTTTCCGTATAATGGGTTGGAAATACGGGAACTTACGTTGGAAATTCCAAAATGCTTCTCATAATCAATAACATTATGCTCAATAGCATGGCGCAGCTGTGCAAGGGTTTCAGAGTCCATGCCGGCACCGTTGTCCTCAATGGAGATCACAACCGTATCATCGCCATAAAGAACATGGATCGAAATGAAAACAGCTGGTGTGCCCGAAGAAATCCCGTGCAGAATGGAATTTTCGAGAAATGGCTGAAGTGTAAACTTGCAGATCAGGAAATTTTCGATTCCATCTTCTGCTTCGATCTCCCAGTCCAGATTATCTTTATGACAGAGCTTTTCCATTTCCAGATAAAGCCGGGCAATTTCCAATTCATCTTTAATAGGAATAAGTTCCTTTGATTTACGCAGGGTAAGACGGTAAAAGGCAGTCAGATTTGCAATCATCTGATCAGCAATGTCAAGCTTTCCAAGGGACTGGCAGGTACGGATCGATCCCAGGATATTGTAAAGAAAATGCGGATTGATCTGTGACTGGAGCAGCTGGTATTTCAGACGTTCTTCGTTTACGGAAAGATTTACAATGGACTTCAGGTTTCCGGCTATTGTGTGCTGCATATCTTCAAAGGTGATGCCCAGTCTGTCAATCTCATCATACCTGGAAGGATCATCCGGGTGGGGAACAGTAACGATAGATAGATGTTCCGGGTCATATCCCAGCTGAAAGGCTTCCATTGCATAGGAAAGTGCAGTGATCTTCCGGGTAAGATTTTCGGAAAACAGGATAACGATGATAACAGTAAGGAGCAAGAAAATAAGGACAGTGATCAGTAAGGCACGGATCAGGATGTGCGTGTTGCCCTGAATATAGCTTTCCGGGATTTCGGTAACATGAAGCCAGCCATTGCTTAAGGTGCAGCAGTTATAATATTTGTCGCCGCTGTGAAAAGAAGAATCTGCATTTCCTTTGAGTTTCTGAAACTGTGCTTTGGAAATTCCGGATAAATTCAGTGAGGATGTATTTTTTGCTGCAATCTCTCCGTGATCTGTGAGAATGTAGCTGTATATGCGGGAATCCAAAGCAGCAGGCTGCAGATAAGTGGTAAGCTCTGAGGTGTCCAGAGCAATGCCGTAGGCGTATTCCAGAATACCGGTGGCCTGATTTTTCAGTGCCCGGACGCAGAGGATCACATCGGCAGATGATTTTTTTGTGGACAGTATTTTAGGCAGAGGCATATTGGAAACCGGTATCCAGACAGAGGAAAAGCCTGAACCGGAAACAATATTTTTATCCAGACCATATGCAGAAAGCTCATCTGTGGAAAAGAAGTACAGGCTTTCTTTTGAACCGAGCTGATCGGGCTGCAGAAAAACATATATATGGAAGAAATCGAATGTGGATTTATACAGCGAAATATTGTTTTTTACAGTGGTGAATTTTTTCAGTGCATCTACCTTATTAGAGGAAGGCTGATTTAGGGAGTACATTTGAAACTGTATGGTATCTGCTACATTTTCAACCTGACCGAGGCGGTCGTTCAGCTGAGAGACCAGCTGCTTGTCAGTCATTACGGCAGAATCGATGATACGATCTCTGGCAATGTTATAGGAAATGTGATAGCTGATGAAGGTCAGGGAAATCAGAGGTACCATAGTTGCGATCAGAAATGCGAGCAGGAGCTTATAGCGAAATGAGGAAAAAATGGGTGGGATACATTTGTGGAATTTCATAGTACATACTCTCCTTTATGTCAAAAACAAATTAATGAAACCGAATCCAGCTGTGAAAAAAGCCGTTACAAATATAGATTATATAAAAGGATTATAAAAAATTAACAACAAAAATACAAGAGAACGAAAAATAATATAAATAAATCATAAAATATTGTATTTAGAATGAGGGGGCTCTCTGGTATCCTTAAACCATCAAAAACAGGTGTGGACAAACACGAAAATGTCCAGAAAGGAAGAAAGATATGAAGAAAAAAGTAATGAGTGCAGTTTTGGCAGCAGCGATGGTTGTGGGTATGGCAGGTAACGTGGTTACTGTTTCCGCAAAGGAAAAATATGATCTTACCTTATACAGCGTCAACACCACAGACCCGGATTTTGAGGACTGGCTTGCAAATGTGGAAGATGCCACGGGCCTGAACATTAATGTAATTGCGGCACCTACAGATACAGATACCCGTCAGCAGAAGATCACCACAATGCTTTCCACAGGAGATGCTTCCGTGGATGTCATTCAGATCAACGATGAGATGAGTGCGGCATTTAAAAATTCCGGATGGCTGGAAGGACTGAACGATACAGTAATGACAGATGATATCGCTGATCAGTTTGCCCAGGGATATGTAAAGGATATGATCACAGATAAGGACGGAAACATCGTCGGTGTTCCAGGCTATACAGGATATCTTGCATTCTGGGTAAATCAGGAGATCATGGATGAGGTCGGAATCAAATCCATTGATACAAAAGAGGATTTCATGAAGTATATGAAGGCTGTTTCCAAGGACGGAAGATTCGGCTACGGCGGTTCCTGGGAGAAAACTTATGCATTTAACGAGCTTGCACAGTTTGTAAACATGTTCGGCGGCGATTATTTTGACTGGACCAAAGAGGAAAACAAGGAAGCAGTTCAGTTCCTTCACGATCTGGTTGCTAATAAAGAAACATCCATCGAACAGATTGCAGATAAATATGACCAGATGAATCCGAAGATCAATGACGGAAAATACGGATGCTGGTTCATGTGGGGCCTTGGAACAGATTATGCAAAGGCAGATATGCTTGGCGCAGATAAGATCCACATGGAAATGGTACCGGATTTCAGCGGCAAGGGAGAGCGTGCGATCTTTACAGATTCCTGGAGCTATGTTCTCAACAAAGCATCCAAGAATAAAGATGCAGCTGTGAAATTCCTCCAGTATATGGCTGATGAAGGCGGAATGGAAGCTTCCTATAAAGCATTTGACAGATATCCTGCAAGAAAGGATGTTGCAGAGAAGGTAGTTCCGGATTCTGACCCGGCAAAAGAAATGTACAGCAGATATGCAAATGAATGCAATGTACAGGGACGTCCGATGGTGGCACAGACAATGGAATTTATCAGCGATATGGGAACAATCTTCCAGTCCTGTATGAAAGACGAGATTACAGTTGATGAGTTCTGCAAGAAGGCTCAGGATGTGGTAGATATGTATAAGTAAAAGATATAAAAAAACAGCAATGTAAAGCAGAGGTAAAAGTCTGCTTTACATTGCTTGATGAACAGGGAGGAAAGTTCCATGACAATAAGCAAAAAAAATATGAAGTGGATACCATGGCTTTTGATCCTGCCGGTTGTACTGATTCGAGGTTTTACAACAGTATATCCCATTCTGATGACTGTGAAAAACAGCTTCTTTAATATCAGTATCCTTGCAGGTATCAATGAATTTATAGGCTTCAAGAATTACCTGAAGGTATTTTCTGATCCTAAAGTGCTCACATCGATCAGCTTTACGGCAATATTTGTGGTTGCTTCCATGATCTTTCATGTGATCCTCGGAGTTATCCTGGCACTGATCCTGAATATGAAATTCAAAGGCCGCCGTTTTCTGAGGACCATCGTGCTGATCCCGTGGGCTATGCCTGCAGTAGTAGCCGGTATGGCTGCAAAATGGGCATTTAACAATGATTATGGTCTGATCAATGATTTTATCCGCTGGTTTGTACCGGGTTACCAGAACAGCTGGCTGATCAATACAGGTACTGCAAGAGCAGCGGTAATTGCAATGGACCTGTGGAAGGACCTTCCGTTCTTTGCAATTCTTGTACTTTCCGGACTTCAGTTTATTTCCGGCGATATCTATGAGGCAGCAAAGGTAGACGGTGCAAACGGGATCCAGAGCTTTTTCCGGATCACACTTCCGCTGATCGCAAAAAATGTCCTGACTTTATGTATTCCGTTCACACTCTGGAGACTGACAACCTTCGATCTGGTTTATTCCATGACATCTGGAGGCCCTGGAGAGGATACTGCGCTGATCGCATACAGAATCACAACAGAAGCATTTACAAATCTAAACGTAGGATATGCTTCGGCGCTGGCTATGCTGCTGTTTGTTGTAATGGCGATCTTCAGCTGGCTGAATATACGTGTTATGAATAAGTTTGACAGTTAGGGGGAATTATCGTGAAGAATACAGGAAAATATAATGTTTATCATGGAGTGGTAGCCGTTGGAAGATGGGTTCTGTTTGCAGTTGTGGCTTTTCTGATCCTGTTCCCGGTTTACTGGATCTTTATTTCTTCGATCACACCGTCAGGAGAACTGTTTAAAACACCGATCGATTATCTTCCGGATCATCCCACACTGGAAAGCTATAAATTTCTGATACAGAATGTAGGACTGCTTTCAAAGATCGGAAATACAGTTCTGATCGTAGGCATTACACTTGTGATCAGTACCGTGCTGTGTGCAATGGCTGCCTATGGCTTCTCAAGATTTAACTCAAAGGGAGTTTCTGTTGCATTTGCGTTTGTTCTGGCTACCATGCTGATCCCTGAGGTTGTCACAGCCCGCCCGCTGTATGAGTTTATGCAGAAGGTAAAGCTGTATGATACATATCCGGGACTTATCCTTCTTTATATCAGTACCGTTATACCGTTTACGGTTCTGATCCTCAGAAACTTTGTCGGTGAGATCCCGATCTCACTGGAGGAGGCAGCTGCTATTGACGGCGCATCTTTTTCACAGAGACTGTTTACGATCGTTCTGCCGCTGATGAAGCCGGCAATCGCTACGGTTTGCATTATCAACTTTATTACCTGTCTGAATAACTTTTTCACACCGTTGTTTTATTCAAATGGTATTCAGGTACTTTCTGTTTCCATCGTACAGCTTCCGTTACGTGACAACATGTATGGAGTTCCGTGGGATCTGGTCAGCGCCATGGGATGGATCATCCTTCTTCCGATCATTATCTTTGTAGCTGTTTTTGAGAAACAGATCATGGATGGTATCATGGCAGGTGGAGTAAAAGCGTAAATATAATATTTTTAATTTCCAAAAGAGAGGAGAAAACAGATATGTATCAGGCATTTACAGGCGGACTGGGAGGGATCGCACTTGCAAAGCATGGAAAAAGCCGTGCGATCAACGCAGAAAATCCTCATGGAGAAAAAGGCAGAGGCGGTATGGCTGCAAGTCATCTGGGACCGTCCAGAAAAGGAAGCCCGTGTCTCAGGGATATTGAGCCGGGAACTGTGGTAACTCTGGCAGAAATGGAAGGACCGGGACAGATCAATCATATCTGGATCACCGTTGATAACAAGACTACAGAGGCAGATTGCTTTGTACTGAGAGATCTTGTAATCCGTATGTACTGGGATGACGAGGAAACTCCTTCCGTGGAAAGTCCTCTGGGTGATTTCTTCTGCTGCGGATTCGGAAGGGAATGTTTTGTAAATTCTGTTCCGGTGGCTGTTGTTCCAAACAGGGGCTTTAACTGCTATTTCCCGATGCCGTTTAAGAAGAAAGCAAAGATCACACTGGAAAACCAGCATGCAAATAAAATCCCGGCTTTCTTTTATCAGGTAGATTACTGTCTCTATGATGAGCTTCCGGACGATATTGCTTATTTCCATGCGCAGTGGAGAAGGGAACGGTTGACAGAAAAAACAAAAGATTATACAATTTTGGATGGAGTAAAAGGAAAAGGCCATTATATAGGAACCTACATGGCACTTACCACACTGGAACGTTACTGGTGGGGCGAGGGAGAAATGAAGTTTTATATTGACGGAGATGAGGAGTATCCGACCATCTGTGGAACAGGAACGGAAGATTACTTTGGTGGTTCCTGGAGCTTTGCCAAACAGGTGGATGGAAAAACCGTGGAACAGAATTATAACACGCCGTATCTGGGATATCCGTATTATTCTGCCCATGACGAGCTGATCCACAATTTTTATCATAATGATGACTGCCCGCCAATGAGAGGCTTTTACAGATGGCATTTACAGGATCCAATCTGCTTTGAAGAGGATCTTCGCGTTACGATTCAGCAGATAGGCGTCGGATACCGTGGCCTGTTTGAACGACAGGATGATGTGGCAAGTGTAGCGTACTGGTATCAGACACTTCCTCATGCACCGTTCCAGCCGTTGATGTCAAAAGAGGATAGATGGCCCAGATAAAAAGGGTGGTAGAGATTGAAAAAACAGGTATTTTGCGGGGTATTTGCCCTGGCTCTGGCAGTGACAGGATGTGGAGTCCAGAAGAAGGAGGCTGCATCTGATATTGTGCCGGAGAACAGACAGGAACTGACGATCCTTCATGTGGATGCAGGCACAGAAGGCTTTGATTCTTTTATCAGCCAGGCGGAAAAAGATCTTGGAATAAAGATCCATATTGAAAAATGTCCGGCCAATGCGGACAATCGCCAGGCCAAAATAGCAACTCTTCTGACATCAGGAGATGATTCTGTTGATCTGATCACAGTAAATGATGAGATGATATCCGAATTTAAACATAAGGGATTTCTTCTTCCGTTGGAAGATACGGTTATGACAGAGGAGACAGCGGCGAATTTTCTGCAGGAATACCTGAAAGAAATATGCATGTCAGACGGACATATTTTTTCGGTACCGTTCAGGATGGATATCATGGCATTCTGGGTGAACCAGGAATTGCTGGATCAGGCTGGTCTGGACAGACTCTCCTGTCTCAGTGATCTTGAGATCCTTCAGAAAAAGCTTCAGAATACGGGAAAATATGCATATGGGGATGCATGGGAGATTTCTTACATATATAATAGTATCAGCGAGTATGTCGATTTTTTCGGAGGAGATTATACAGACTGGACGGATCCGAAAACAAGAGAAGCGGCAGAATATATGAAGCGAATGCTGGATACAGGGATGATATCAGAGGAGAATCTGATCGACCAGCATGACCAGCTGAATGAAAAATTTATAAACGGCCAGTATGGATGTATGTTTATGTATACCGGTGTGTTGAGTACTTTTCAGAATGCAGGCGTGTATGGAAAAGATAAGATCCATATGGCACCATTTCCGGAATTTGACGAGAAGGTGACCAATATCGCAACCTGGCAGTATGTACTGAATAAAAATTCTGATCATAAAGAAGCAGCTCTGAAGTTCCTTCAGTATGTGTCCGGATATGAGGCCAGCAAAAATTACGGACAGCTGACAAAAATGTGTCCGGCAAGACTGGATGTGATCGAGGATAAGAATTTTGATCTGGATGGCATTGAAATGATCCGGCAATATCTGAAAGATTATAAGCTGAAGGCAAGACCACTGTGCGCCGATTCCATAGAAGCTGTTTCGACTATGGGTACGGAATTTCAGAAATATGTGCTGGGACAGAAAACAGAAGCGGAATTTTTTGCCGGGGCACAGAACTGCATAGACCAGTATTACAAAAAAGCATCGTACTGATGCTTTTTTTGTTTTGAAAAAATAAGAACTTTTTTTCAAAACATATTGACAAATATTTTACATGGTGATATCTTAAAGACTGTAGATGTTAGCACTCCACTAAAATGAGTGCTAACAGATGTAAAAAAAGAATCAACATCCGTCAGGAAAGAATAAAAAGGAAAGGAGATGGATTCATGGAAGAGGTGTTGAATGAGCGCAAGCAAAAAATCTTAAAAGCAATCATCAAGACCTATATGGAGACCGGAGAACCGGTTGGTTCCAGGACCATTTCCAAGTATGCGGATCTCAATGTCAGTTCCGCAACGATCCGAAATGAAATGTCAGACCTGACAGATATGGGCTATATCGTCCAGCCTCATACCTCAGCAGGAAGGATTCCTTCAGATAAGGGCTACAGACTTTACGTCAATGAGTTGATGAAGGAGAAGGAAGCGGAGGTCGCAGAGCTGCGAGATCTGATCATTGAGAAGACAGATAAGATGGATAAGGTGCTTAAGAAGGTTGCGAAGGTTCTTGCTTCCAATACCAACTATGCTACCATGGTTTCCGTTCCGCAGTACAGCGGCAACAAGATCAAGTTCATCCAGCTGTCGAGGATGAGCGAGCTTCAGCTTGTGGCAGTGGTTGTCAGTGACAACAACACAGTCCGGAACCAGATCATCAATCTGGATGAGGAAATGGACGACCAGACGATCCTGAAACTGAATCTTCTTCTTAACACCAATCTCAATGGGATCCCGATCCAGGATATCAACCTTGGGATGATCGCCAGACTGAAGGAACAGGCAGGCAGCCACAGCGGTGTGGTGGCAACGGTTCTGGATGCAGTGGCAGCCACCATTCATGTGGAAGAGGAAGATATGGAGATCTATACTTCAGGTGCAACTAACATTTTCAAGTATCCGGAGCTTGCCGATAAAGAGAAGGCAACGGAGCTGATCTCCGCATTTGAGGAGAAGCATGAACTTGCCGATCTTGTAAAAGAACAGATGTCAGATGGAGAGAATACAGGAATTCAGGTTTACATCGGTGATGAGATGCCAATCCAGACCATGAAGGACTGCAGCATTGTAACTGCCAGATATGAACTGGGAGACGGAATGTACGGAACCATCGGGATCATCGGTCCCAAACGAATGGATTATGAGAATGTAGTGGACAGTCTGAAGGAACTGAAGAATCATCTGGATGACGTTTTGAAAAAGAAGAAAACTTAGAAAGGCGGTAGAAAAAAAGTGTCGGAGGAAACAAAGAAAACATCCGAAGAGCAGGAAGCGGAGAAGGAAATCCCCGTAACTGACGGAGATCAGGAAGAAGAAAACCTGACACCGGAGGGAGAAGATCTGCCGGAGGAAGAAAACAATACTCCAGGCGAAGAAGCTGCCTCAGAGGATAAAAAAGAAGAAAAATCAAAAACTTCCTTCTTCGGAAAGAAGAAAAAAGATAAATCTGAGCAGAAGGTGGAGGAACTTACCGATCGCCTGAAGCGTACCATGGCTGAATTTGATAATTTCCGTAAAAGAACGGAAAAAGAAAAATCCAGCATGTACATCATCGGAGCAAAAGAAATCGTTGAAAAGATCCTGCCGGTTGTGGATAACTTCGAAAGAGGTCTTGCACAGGCACAGGAAGGCGATGCTTTTGCAGATGGAATGAAAATGATCTACAAGCAGCTTACCACAACACTGGATGAGCTTGGTGTGAAGCCGATCGAAGCAGTGGGAAAGGAATTCAACCCGGATTTCCATAATGCAGTGATGCATGTGGAGGATGAAGAGGTTGGAGAGAACATCGTGGTGGAAGAATTCCAGAAGGGTTACACTTACAAGGATTTCGTAGTACGCCACAGTATGGTGAAGGTTGCGAACTAACTGACAACAAACTTTATTTTAACAGATACAGACTAAAACAGGAGGAAAAAATCATGGGAAAGATTATTGGTATTGACTTAGGTACAACAAACAGCTGTGTAGCCGTAATGGAAGGTGGAC
>OGRO01002537.1_pt1 | contig 14151 bp, 14 predicted proteins | sample 1553451 | NCBI WGS metagenome assembly OGRO01 (sample SAMEA2580021, study PRJEB22360) | human gut metagenome
TTATTCCAAACTATCGAAAACAGTATAAAACACATTCAATTGAAATCAACTTTTAATTATTGATATATAGATATTTATGTATGTAATTCGATGGTTTATATTTTGGTGGTTTTTGCCGTTTCAAAACCGGCTCCGGGTACAGGAAAAGCCGCTTAATCAATTGATTAAGCGGCTTTTGACTTTTATCAAGGTGTACTAAAAGTGTACTTTATGACAGAGAAAGGAGAAAATTATCTTTTTAAGGGCATTTGTTTGGTTTCGGTCAATTCATTATACTTATCGAGTATTATTTGCTTATCCTTATCTGTTAATCTACCAAAAATGCAGTCTATCAAATGCGAACTACCAAAATCCAACGAATCGACAGTTGATGAAACATTCATTCCTTCATTTATTTGCTCCTTAACAAATACGTAATTATTCGGGTATTTCGATATACTGCACCCTTTAAATATTAACCGACTTGCATAACCATTCAATTTAAAGTTGTTGAATACTGATGCACTAAAATCAATGCTTGACAGAATTTCCGTATTAGCAAAAGATGTATCCATAAACGTACATGCATAAAAATTCGTAAGCAGAATTTCTGAATTTCTAAATGTACAATCTCTAAATACACACCCGATAAATATTGCTCCAGATATAGTAATATCATCAAAATTGACGCTTACAAATGTACAGTCGGTACAATAAGGGGAAATGGAGTGCTTTTCTAAGGTGGTGAAAGACTTAAAAGTAATGTTTTCAAATTTTGTATGAGTGAACTTAGTCTTTGATAATTTTACTCCATTCATGCTATTTCCCTCAAAAGATATACAGAATAATTCTGCACCAGACAAGTCCGCATAGTCCAATACATTATTTTCGATACTGCCAAAGTGAGAAAAACTCAAATCAGCTCCTTTAAGATTACAGTTTTCAATTTCTTGATTTGCTAAATTGGAATGGCTTAAGTTGGCTCTAAATGTCGCATATGGATTATTTGGAGTGTTTTTGAATAGATAGCCAATTATTGTATTAACAATAGTTGCATTAATGTTTTCCCCGATCTTTTTATAGGTGTTTGTTTCTGAACGAATATAACTGCACAAAATGTTAAAAACCACCTCTGCATACTTATTGCTATCTTCTTTGACAATCTGATTTAATTCTGCAACCCCTCCTAATATTATGGGTTCTTTATCATCTCCCAAATGTTCGATAGCATTTTTAAATCTATCATCAATCTGGGATTTTAAAGTCAATCTAAGTTGTTCTTCTTGATTCTTAACGTTCTTTTCTGTCGATTTTGCTCTTTTATTGTTGATATATAGTCCATACAAAAGACACCCTCCCCCTAAAGCACTAAGTATTAATTTCACCAACTCTCCTGTACGGTCGCTTTGCGATGGGAAAAGGAATGATGCAATATCACAGAAATAGAAACATAATACACCTAAAAAGCTAAGTGTAATTAATAATATAAGCGTTATTTTGAGTTTGCTCATTTGCTCAATATTTATCTTCATCATTTATTGGAATGCAATCGTATGGTAATACAATACCATCAGGCTCTTTCATTTCTTCACTAAGGTGAACTGACATCGCCAGATACATGATCGCCGCTCTTACTAATTTAACAACCTTAATACATTTAAGTTCAAATTGCTCTCTTTCGATGATAAGTGTTATTCCGTCATTCGTTTCTCCGAATTCGCCCCATTCTACGACCTTAAACGATTTATGCTCAATAAAGTTTCTAATTTTCGCAATATCGTTAGCCTCAGGATCGACAACGTCTAATTCTCGGGAAAAGAGGTCTCTACTTAACCAGTATAAACCTCGGAGAATCCAGTTTTCGGATTTGATTATTTGTTCTCTCAATCCTATTACCCGGCCTTGTTTATCATGATTATGCCAGATTTTACTAAAACTCACTTTTTGTGGCGGCAAGTTAATCTGGTAATATTTATTGATAAATAATGCTATTTTATCCAAGACCGAATAACACATTCTGAACCCCGCTTTTAACCTTTCTACATTCAAGGAGTAATAGGAATAGTCAAGAGTATCGACCAAAGAATTTCCCTTATCTGAAAAATGGGTGCCATCTCCAAATAAACCACTATGAATCAAATATCTGGCAGAAATATACTCTTGTTTGATTTGATTAAATATGTCGTGATATATCATCGGCTCTTTGAATTTCATGACCATCGGAGGTAAACCCATGCAATCATGAGCCACAACAGGCTTACGATATATATCATTGAGTGGATTTAAAAAAGTGTATTCCGCAATACCCATTGGCGATATTCCTGTTCCTCCGTTGTATCTCCTAAAGAATGATCATCTAAATTAAATTTGCAGGATAGGTTTGTGAGTCCTACCACTTTCTCAATACTTTCAATCAAATTGGAAAAATCTTTTTTAGCGTCTTCATATACTTCGTTGGATTTTATGGCCTCTTTCAAAGTATTATATGCAAACTGGAAAAAGATTATTTGATGTGTTTCATCGAAAATAGCTTTCCCGTAATGAAATACACCAAATCCCAAATTACCTGTTGCCATTCCAAAATCAGGATTACATTCCAAGGCTTCCTCCCAAAGAATAATTGCCTCTGAACATCGTCCCAAATGACTAAATGTGTTACCTAAATTTACCAATAACTCACTTTTCAGAAAATTGTCATCATGATCGTTGCAATAACTTAGTCCCAAGCGAATATTGACAATTTCGTTGATTAGGCTTTCATTGTCATACCCCACTTCATTAGGATTCGTCGTTTGGTGTAACCGATACGCCCAACCATTTGCGACATTATAATGAAATCGGGATTTCTCAAGAGCATCTAAATTGTCAAGATTTAGGGTCTTAGATAAAGATAATCCCTTTTCAAGCAATGTCAAGTCTGCATTCTCTCTTCCTGCTTCAAAGAGTATCCCCAAAACACTGATAGCCTCGACAGGAGTAAATGCCGATAAGTCAAGTAAATTCAGTAGGTCAGTATATGTGTATTCCCTTGTCATTAATAGCCCGAAAGATATTTAGAATTCAATAGCATAAAGTTACATTTTTTGTGCGTTTATATGTCATAAAATTGACATCATTTTTCAACCTCTTTTAGTGTTCAAAAAAGAGTGATTTTTTCTTGGTTTTTCAAACCTCTTTAGCGTTAAATAAGGTTATTCCTTTACTTGCTCTTTTATTATCAGTCGTTGGTATATTTTTCCCTCAAAAACATACTCTTCGAAAGTACCTATAACAATTCCCCAAGAACCAATATGCAACGGTTGGTTGTTTGGATATACGAACCTTACATTGGCCACCAGATAATATTTCAACGTACTATTTTTATTTGCGCTGTTGAGGTCTATTACGTTATTAATTTGTTCCGTAGTCGGAACGCCGTTATCGTAGTCATTCAATTGAAAACCTCCGGCAAGCCGGGTACATTCCGGAAAAAAATAATAGATAACAGACATCACCCCATTTTCTGGATTGCGACCACCAATAGCATGGGAAGCAAAATAAAATTTGCGGGTATATTCTTTGCCCGGTTCATATATAGTTTGGGTTATATCAGTTTCCGGGGTTGGATGATCGTTTTTCTCACACGATACGACCGCGAATAAACACAAGACGAAGAAAAGGAGACATAAGTATTTATTCATTGCTTTGCGGGTTTTGCGAGGCGTTAAAATATTCTAACATGGATTGTACGTTAGCTTTTCGCAAATAGCCTTTAGTTCCGCTTTCTCCGGTAACGCCTATTTTCTTAACACCTAACTCGTTTCGGTAAAATAGTTGATTCTCACTTCGCAACCCGGAATTGAACGAATCCCCCTTTTTCATGGTACCGAACGTGTATAGTAGCTTGTTTAGAAACTCGATCGTTTCCGGCCTGGCTCCTACTTCCATTTTGACCCATTCGTTTAAACGTGGATATGCTTTATCATCTAAAAGGATAATGTAAACGGTATCGGAACCCATCGTGTTTTCTATTAAAAACGCCTGTCCCAGATCACAGTTGACAACCTTTTTAGAATTGACGGTTTCCGATCTTTCGAAACCTTGTGCCCTGACTGAGAATGCCCCGATCAGTACCAAGACGGTTAGAATAATTGATTTTTTCATGGTGCGTTATTTTATGGTTAAACATTTCAATCCCACACCAATAAAAAAGGCGCGGGCCAAACTCATCTGTGTAAGAGGTACGACCAAGCACCCACAAGCCAAATAAGTAAGCCCACGCCAAACGTGAGCGTTAAACTTATCATTTGAGGCTTGTATAAAATTGGTCGTTTTCTTACACCCAAATAATAGCAAACGCTATAAATATTTCTATCGCAAAGGTAAGTAAAAGATTGTGTTCACGGTTATTTTCTTCGAATTTGCTTTTAAATCGACTTTGATCGGCGATTGGACTATTCTTGCATTAAGATATTTTAAAGCGTTATACAAGGCTAAAAACAGCGTCTACGCAAAAACTCCGTGGCCTCGTTTACTTTCCGATCAAGTTCAGTTATCAATTCAGATGGTTGGCTAAGGATAGGAGAATTACAGGCGTTAATAACCGCTTCTTTTAAATCCGATTTTTGTTTTGAGGTAATGACTTTTTTTGCTTGTGATTCCTCGAAAAACTCAATCAACTGCATTTGTCCTCCAAATTGCTCTGCGAGGAAGCCTATGGCATAGTTGTATAAAGAGGTTTTTGTTTTTATACTACCAATATCCCCTCCCATATCATTGATTTTTTGAATTTTCCAATAATACTGCTCCCATATGGAGATACAAGCATGGTAAAACGCTTCCGTGCACAACATATCAGCGGTAATAAACTTTGTGTTAAAATTACTTGCCGATTTTCGGAGCAATCTAAGCTCTAACCTTAGAACATGGCTATTGATATATTCTTCCGGAACTATATCTCGCTTGTGTCTTGGAGCTTTCTTCTTATCATACAGTACAAATTGCCTTAATGAATTCGAATAATATAAAGACCCCTCGGATGTAGGAAGCCTTTTATGATGCAAAATTGTTCCCAAATGGTTGAGATATATTTCTGGCTTATGATCAACGATTATATTGTGTCCAATGTCAAGTCTTGTGATTTGCGCCTCGCCCATTGGCAACCCCAATATTTCGCTAATCCTATCGAGGCATTGCCGAATGTCATTTAGCGTCATGGTGCGGAAATTGTCTCCATAAAACCATTTGCCCCAACTCGCAAAGCCAACTTTGACATAATAGTTGGTTATTTGGACTTTCAAATCGTGGTTCTTGGTGTTGTGCCAACTTTTTAAATACCCTTCATAGCCGTTAAGCCCATCTCTAAACGTCTTTGGTCGGCAGTTATGAAGATTCTTACAAACGGCCTCCATATCGGGAATAATCATCCGTAATATCATATTAAGTGTGTCTATCACGGTTACCGATTCAGTAATAATTTCCGGGTTAATATATAGGGTTGAGGCACGATAAGCACACCTCAACCCTATTGAAAAATTATTGATTTGTACGCCGCCCTTTGCGTGGACTCATGCAATAGGTTTGGGCTTTGGAGTATATTTCATCCTGTGTGCTGATCCGGTTTTGCTGTAACCATTGATCGAGTTCAAATCGGTTGAAATAGCACAATTTCCCGGCGGGCTTGTAATGAGGGATTTTTGCACTACTGGTCAATTTATACAGATAGCTTTTACTGAATCCTGTATATTGCGCTGCTTCTTCAAGTGTTAAAACTTCCTTTTGGTTTACCAGACTGTTTTCAATTCTGTCAAGTTGTTGTTTAATTTCTTCTGTGCTCATGATCGTGATAACTTAAACGGTTAGTTTTTTATGGGTTGGCCTTACCCTTTTTGCGTGAATCACGATTACAAAAGAACATAAAAGAAATTTCATAAAGCACTAATAATCAAACGAAAAAGCGACTTTAACAAGGTCGCTTTCTGGTCGCGGTATAGTCGCTAATTATATCTATCAATACGTTATAGTGTCGATAAAAAATCGGCTATCTTATCGGATTCTGTACTTCCCACTATTTTATTTTTTGCCAATTTGAGCTCATTCCCTTTTTTATCGACACAACATTTCTGTACGTACTGTTCAATTGCGGCAAATTTAACGCCCTCCTTTTGTAAACCCGATAATAATTCTCTGAGTAGTTGTTTGCTCCCAATCCAAATCACTTTTTTATCATAGTCCTCTGTTTGCAGGAATCTACACAAGGCTTCTGGTGTCGTTTGTTGGTCGATACAGTTAATGCTAAAAAGTAGCTTATAAAGTTCCTCGATTTTATTTTGTGCAACATGGCGAAACAGGGTATTTACTGTATTGTATGCTGTTGAGGTAGTGCTCAACGGGGTTATGTAGTCGCCGGTCAGTTTAGAAACACACCACTTGTGCAGCATTCGGCAACTCCCTATACGATTTTGGCTATGTGACACCACCAATGCAAACTCAATCTCATCGGTAGTATAACGTTCAAGGTATTTTGCCAAATGACGCTCCATAAAGCCATTGATATATGCTTGTTTATTGACGCCATTGGTTAAGTCCACTCCATCAATTACAGTTGCATGAAAATTCTGCCTAAACCAAAGTATCATTTCATCGTCGGTCATGTCTTTGCCAACATCAAATATTTTACACAATAGCCTAAAAGGAATATTTGTGTGTCGAATTTTCGGCATATCGGGTTCGTGTGCCTCAATCCATTTGGAAACAGCTATGTCCACATAGGATGATTCCTCTAAATCATTTTGACGAATCTCCGACCACCATACCAATTCAAAGGTTTCAATAAATGCCAGATTATCCGATTGGGTATATCTTTCATTATATCTTATCAAATGATAATCCAAAAAATCGGTAATATGGTTCGGACTTCGTAAGATCGCTATTGGGTCATATTCATATTTCTCTACATATATACGTCCGACAACCCAATTTTTAATCTCAGTTGATCCCGGCTCTCCGGTTCCCGTATATAGATATTGAAAATCGCCGTTGTCAATAACTTCCCCTATTCGACACCATGAAAATAAATCTCTCAGATACATAGCTACAACTTTACTTCGGGCAAACTATTTATCGCTTCCTTTTTCAAACTGTCGACTGCACGGGTGTATTTCTCAGTATGTTTCAGTCCACTATGACCCAAAAGGCTTGCCACGGTCTTTATATTGGCTCCGTTGTTGAGGATATTTACGGCAAACGAATGCCGGGCGCAATGCCATGTAATATGTTTGTCGATCCCGGCACGGGCTGTCCATCGCCTCAACGCCTTTAGGCACATCGTATGACTTGGTAAATGAAAAATAGTATTGTCGACCAATTCCTCATCTTCATTTTTGGGTTGTTCTCCGATTAAAGATAATAGTCCGTCATTTAAGGGTATGATAACTCCGCTATTGGCACTATGTCCTTTGGTTTTTTCCTGTTCAAACGATAACAGGCGGTTTGAATAATCAACGTTGCTATATCGTAAAGTTACCAAATCACAAAATCGAATGCCCGTATAAAGGCTGAATACAAATGCACGTCTTATTTCCGGATTTTGGCCCTCATAAGTGGTCGATATTAGTTTCTGCATTTCCTCAATGCTTAAAACATCCTTTCTTAATGTCTGGTCATCGACTTTGCAAACAATCCCGGCACAAGGATTTTTTGCCATTATGTCGTGATCAATTGCATATTTGATAACTTTCTTAAATCTCTGGAAATACCCCCGTGCACCCTCGCCTGTACTATTCTTTTCAAGGTAGCCCACAAAGGCGATCATCATATCTTTGTTGAGTTGATCGGGGCGGATCGTCGTTTTAAATACGGGATATTCCAACGCTAAAAAATCTTTAAACCGTTTAAATACACCCTCCATCATACGAATATCCTTTTTCGTATAATTGTCGATATAAGTTTGGAAATACTCAAGGAAATTAACCTTCTTGGCAACAGCGATACGTTTCCCTGTTTTGGCAGCTTTCAACCCCTGTTCTCGCTCGATTCGGATTTGTTTTGCGAGTTCAAGGGTTTCTTTATTTAGTTGCCGTTCCTCCGGGGTTCGGGGTTTGGCCACAAGGTACATATTGAGGGTTTCTTTTTTACGGTCATGTTTGACTTTGATTTTGCCCGTTTCTTCGTCAACCCATTGTGTGCGCCCCAGATAATATTCCAGATACAGACTTATCCGACCGTCAGAAAGTGTACTTTGCTGTAATTTGGGATTCTCTTTCGTTTTAGCCTCAACTTTAGCCATTTTGTTATTCCTTTGATATTCTTTTGTTTTCGTATATTTGCAAATATAAAAACAATTCGAATATCAAGGTGTACTAAAAGTGTACTATTTGACAAACAATAGGAAATTAAGAGAAATTACAGCAATAGAGAAAATTGATAAGTTACTGAATAATACTATCTTTAGATTCTTTTGATTTCTGATATTTTCACGGTTATGTATCGGCTCCGGGTACTTGTAAGGCTTCGAATAATTGATATTCAATTATTCGAAGCCTTAATTTCATCTTACACATTCGCAACTTCGCCCGTTTTTTGTAAAGTTGATAATTGTTCCGGCAATTATGCACTGTTCCTTCCGTTTATACCTATGTTACGAGTCCTTTTCTCTGCAGATAAAGAAAACGCGGAACCGGAACAGATGCAGAATACCACATTGCGAAAAATAAAAGCCATGAAATCACAAAGATTCATGGCTTTTATATTGAAACAGCGGCAAGAATAAGGATTTTTCGCTCTTTCAGATTCCGTTCATGTTATTTCCGCCGGATCATCGTCACCCGCGAAATGCTCTCGTCGCAACCGGACACGGAAACGTTCGTCGTAATTTTTCCATCGTTGGCGGGAGTAATCCTGATGTCGATGCGACATCCGCTTTCGGCATGTTCGTTGCACAAAAAAACATTGCAGTTCGGAGCCCAAACGGCCGTCGTATCCGGCCTGCGACATCTGATTCCCAGCTGGTTTCCTCCTTCGTGAGGACAACCCGGAATAATACATTTTTCCATAATATATTCTATTTTGGTTAGTGTGAATTAAATTGCACCGATTCTTCCGGCCGGACCCGTCTCCTACCGGAGTCCGGTTATAAACTTTTTGTTACAAATTTATGAATTATATTGTTATTAGATTCCAAAAATATTCGTTTTTTCGACCGTTTCGACTCCGGTACAATATTCTCGTTGAAGGATATACGCACGGAATCGTCCCGCAATCCAACCGATACGGGATGATTCGATCTTTCAAATACGGATTCAGGATATTTCGGGACTTCTCATTCGTTTTCGAAGTCCGGCTGTCCGCACTTTAATTCAGTGTATTCGTTCCGGATTCAATGCGCCGCGATTCACTCTTTAACCTCCACGTCCAACCGTTCGCTCACCATCTCGCAATATTCCGGAATAATTTCGATTCCGATCGCATTCCGGTTCATTCTTTTGGCAACAAAAAGCGTCGTACCGGAACCCATGAACGGATCCAGCACGCAATCGCCCTCCCGAGTAAACAGCTTAATGAACCACTCGGGCAGTTCTTCGGGAAAGGCCGCGCTGTGATTTTTGTTATTGCACTCGGTGGCCAGATGCAGCACGTTGGTCGGATAGGCTTTGTCCCGGTTGATCCAGTTGGATATGTTTTTACCGAAGCCGCTGCCCACTTTCGAATTATCCCTGCTTTTGTCGATTTCGGAAAGGTTCTTGAGCCTCGATTTCGCCCAATCGCCCATCGGCACCATCACCTCCTCCTGGTACATATTGAATTTTTTCTCCTTATTGAACTGAAGCAGCCGTTCCCACGAATCGCGGAACCGGTTCGGCCATTTGCCCGGATACGAATTCTTCTTATGCCAGATAAACTCTTCGGTCCAAATCCAGCCTTGCTGCCGCATCGCCAGAATCAGTTGCATGACATAGATACTGCGTTCGCCGTTCACGACTTTTTCTTTAATATTCAGGATAAAAGTCCCCGTAGGCTTCAGCACCCGCAGCAACTCTGCCGAGATCGGCAAAAACCACTCGACGTACCGGTCGGGATGGATCCCTCCGTAAGTTTTTTTCCGTTGATCCGCGTAAGGCGGGGATGTTACGATCAAATCGACCGAATTGTCCGGAATCTTTTTTAATCTTTCTGCGCTGTCGTCCCGGTATATATCAATTATAACACTCATAACGCTTAATTATGCGACAAAGTTACAAAATTTACACGAGTGTCCCAAAACGAATCATCTGATTTATACGCACTGATAATCAAATACTTTACCACCTCAGACAAGCAGTCATTCCGTCTAAATTCACCATAAATCGGCCCGGAAAGCACAGCCGGCCGCCGGACGGCAAAAAATCGACCGCAGCGTGGTACGGATCAAAAGACGTCAACAAATATGGCAATACGCGAAAGCAGGAAAAGGGGAAAAATGTCAGTCGGTCTTTTCGAAATCCCGAGAAAGAGAAACAGTTCGTTGAAAACAGGGATCATCCCGATACCGACGGATTCGGTTCTCCGGATCGCACGATACCGAACCAGAACAGGCTGTCCCGGCACGGTATCGCCCGGATAGCAAAGCGAAGCCGTTTTCGAAGAACGCCTCTACCGGACGAAACGGCGTGTCGGGCGAAACCGGAACATGATCCAGACCAACGCGCAGCTTATCCCGAAGGCAAAAAGCGCGATGCAGAAAATACGTAGCAACACAGGAAGCGCATCCAGCGTCCCCATCAGATCGTATCCCACCTGCACGAAAATAAAGTGACACAAGTAAATGCCGAACGTCAGCGAAGCGAGGCGCGACAGACCGACCGACGCGCGCACCTTCAGTTTGCGGATAACGACGAACACCGCGAAAGTCATCATAAAAACGTTGATCCCGGTGAAAAGCCACACGATCTCGAGGTAGGCGTAATCGCCCGGAAAATATTGCTGGGTCAGCATGTAACCGAACGAAGTGATCAAGTAGCCGCCCAGAAACATCGGAACGGTAACGGCCAGCGTACGCTTCCAGCTCCACTGCGGCGGGTACTTCGCCAGGTAATAGGCCAGGATCAGGTAACCGATGAACCCGGACACGTAATAGAAAGTTCCGTAACTGTTCCAGTCGCAAACACCGAGAATCCCCATATTGCCGTAATTGCCGGTATACCCCAGCGCCGGAGCGACCATTTTTATATAGGGCAGCAGCAGGGTAACGCCCCATACGTACAGAACGAGCCGGATATCCCTTCGGGAAGCCTGCTGCAGCCATGCGCCGATCACGGGCATGATCAGATAAAGGCCGACCAGCATGTAGAGATACCACAACGGGGTCGTATCGTAATTGAAATTAAAAATAAAGGTATAGATCCGGGTCAGAGTAGCTCCCAGGGTATGGTCGTCGGCGACGATCATCGGATTACCGGTCGAAACGACGTAATTCAGGTAAACGAAATACGACAGCGGCAACACGACCGACCAGAAAACCAACGGAACGACGATGCGTCCGATACGCTTCCGGTAAAAATCCCCGAGCTCCGCGCGTACGGGAAGCAACAGCACCCCCGTCATCATCACGAACAGCGGGACGCAGGCCCGGACGAAACTGCCGGTGAATACCCCGGTCAAAAATGCTCCCCGGTCGGCATCGAACCGGGCGACGAACGGGTCGCAGCAGTGCGACAAAACCACCAGAAAACAGGCGACGACACGCAGCAGGTCGATCCAGCCGATATGTTCCCTCCCTTGCATTTCCATCAGCAAACGAATATTTGAGAATACGATTAAAAACCATGCAATCGCGCGGTCGGCGGTCTTTCGGTTCGACCCGCACGACCAAAAACATTACAAAATAAACAAAAGTTCCGATAACATCCGCCATCCGGCTCCATTTTCGCCGGTCTCACCGAAATACAGCGCTTCCCGTCCGAAACATTCCCGGCTCCGGCATCAAAATCGGAAGACGCGGTTCGTATGCGGACCATATCCGGATCGGACGCTATTTTACCGGACAAGGTTTTGCTTTTTACCTAACATTAGGTATCTTTGCGCCGAAGTTCGGCAATGGTATCTGCCTTGAACCGCCGCCTTTCCAGGCGAGCTGATGATACCTACGGGAATTAGAATCCACTTTGCAAATCAGCTATGACGGTAACAAACAAACACTTTTATCGTTCCATGTCAAAGAGCGAAGCCTTATGCTGAGGACGCTCCTTTTTATCGGCATGGGTAGTTTTATCGGAGGGATCGCCCGTTTTCTGCTCGCGCGCTGGGTGCAGGGGGGAACCGGGTCGTCGTTCCCGTTCGGGACACTGGCGGTCAACGTGCTGGGCTGCCTGGCGATCGGCCTGTTGTACGGAATTTTCGAGCGCGGCAACCTGATGAATCCCGACCTGCGCTTGTTCCTGACCGTAGGGCTGTGCGGCGGGTTCACGACGTTCTCCACGTTCGTTCACGAAAACTTTTCGCTTTTCCAGAACGGCAACCTCCTGCATTTTATCCTCTACACGACGCTGAGTTTCGGACTCGGACTCGCCGCCGCCTGCCTGGGACATCTGATCGTCAAAATCTTTTGAACGAACGAGTCATGCGAAAAACGGAGAAACACACGGCAACAATACCCGCGCTGCGCAGCCGCCCGGCGCGGATCGGAATACATCCACAAAACGTTTAACACATAAATTTACCGTTATGATTTATTCACACGAAGTGCAGCATATGTGCTGCGTGAAAAAGGGAGCCAACCATCCCTCCGCCCCGATCCCCGAAGAGGGCAAATGGGTGCGCGCCAAAGAGATCAAGGATATTTCGGGACTGACGCACGGCGTGGGCTGGTGCGCGCCGCAGCAGGGCGCCTGCAAGTTGACGCTGAACATCAAAGACGGCATTATCCAGGAAGCGATGGTCGAAACCCTCGGCTGCTCGGGCATGACGCACTCGGCTGCAATGGCATCCGAGATCCTGCCGGGCAAAACGCTGCTCGAAGCGTTGAACACCGACCTCGTGTGCGACGCCATCAACACGGCGATGCGCGAACTGTTCCTGCAAATCGTCTACGGACGCAGCCAGTCGGCCTTTTCCGAAGGAGGACTTCCGATCGGAGCTTCGCTCGAAGACCTCGGCAAAGGATTGCGCAGCCAGGTGGGAACGATGTTCGGCACGGTGGCCAAAGGCACCCGTTACCTCGAAATGGCCGAAGGCTACTGCACCCGCATGGCGCTCGACGAAGACGACCAAGTGATCGGTTACGAATTTGTCCACCTCGGCAAATTTATGGACATGATCAAAAAGGGCGTCGACGCCAACGAAGCGCTGGCCAAAGCCAAAGGTTCGTACGGCCGTTTCGCCGAAGCGGTCAAATACATCGACCCGCGCCAGGAATAACCCGTTTTGTAAAAACCGTTAAAATTTAAAAACATGGCTTTATTTGAAGGATACGACCGCAGAATCGACCATATCAATGCGGTACTGAAAGAATACGGGATCAACGGCATCGAGGACGCCAAGGCGATCTGCGCCGCAAAGGGAATCGACCCCTATGCCACCTGCAAGGAGACGCAGCCGATCTGCTTCGAAAACGCGGCATGGGCTTACGTGGTAGGCGCGGCGATCGCCCTTAAAAAAGGTTGCAAAAACGCAGCCGAAGCAGCCGAAGCGATCGGAATCGGCTTGCAGGCTTTCTGCATCAAGGGCTCGGTAGCCGACGATCGCAAAGTGGGCATCGGACACGGCAACCTGGCCGCCCGCCTGCTGCGCGAAGAGACCCAGTGCTTCGCATTCCTGGCCGGGCACGAATCGTTCGCCGCCGCCGAAGGCGCGATCAAGATCGCCGAAATGGCCAACAAAGTGCGTAAAAATCCGCTGCGCGTGATCCTGAACGGCTTGGGCAAGGACGCCGCGCTGATCATCTCGCGCATCAACGGTTTCACCTACGTGCAGACCGAGTTCGACTATGCTTCGGGCGAACTGAAAATCGTCAAGGAAACCCCGTACTCGAAAGGGCTCCGCGCAAAAGTGCGCTGCTACGGCGTGGACGACGTGCGCGAAGGCGTGGCCGTAATGCACAAAGAGGGCGTCGACGTGTCGATCACCGGCAACTCGACCAACCCGACCCGCTTCCAGCACCCGGTAGCCGGCACTTATAAGAAAGAGTGCTACGAGCAGAACAAAAAATACTTCTCGGTC
>OGRO01002542.1_pt1 | contig 14127 bp, 12 predicted proteins | sample 1553451 | NCBI WGS metagenome assembly OGRO01 (sample SAMEA2580021, study PRJEB22360) | human gut metagenome
CCAGCGAAGATGTCAGGGACTTGAATGCCGACAGCTCATTTTTTATAGGTGTTGCAGGCATATCGGAAACAATGTTCATTGCAGCATTTAATACCGCTCCGCGATTATACTCAGAATCTAAATCCTGAAGATTTATTGCAGATATATTTTCCGCGCCAACAAGCTCTGTTATAATATTCAGTAGCAGTGATTTTCCTGTTCCTTTTGGGCCGACAATCATTATTGCTTTTCTGAGTGAATTATAGTTTGAAAATACATAACCCATAATCTCCTGCAATAAATTTATAAGCTCCTTATCGTTGCCGGCAGCAAATTTTATAAACTTCTTAAAATGCTTACCGTCTGCATCTTCATCATAATCCGCATGGATATATCTTGTAAATTCATATTCAGGAGATGGCTTTGTTAAATTACACTCATCATCCAACTGCACAACGCCATTACCGCACAAAATATACGGTTTATTTATGGCGTTTGTAAGTTCGCCGGACTGAATAGATGAATTCATAAGCATAATCTTATAAGCCTCATCTATTTCCCGGGATTGATACTTCCTATAATAGTCAGTATTATCTCTTAAAAATCGGCTAATCATAGTACCGAATTTTTCTTTATCGGTCTTTTCATACAAACCGGTTTCTTCGTTATACATAAACAATTCTTTTTTTATCACGCGAAAATACTCCTTATAGCTCATAATTTCCGCCATAACGCCTCCGTTGTTATTCTTTTCTGAATAGTTTAAGTTTTTCAATTCCTTCATTGCCTTCTTTTCACCCTTATGCTTATGAATTTCATAATCTTCAAGGTAAAATACTTTCTTTTGGTTTGTCTTTTTTGTATGCTTCTTTTTCTTACCCTTTTTCTTGTCCTTATGAGGCTTATTTTTCTTAACATCATCACTTTTTGGGGTCAATGATGTTTGTTGTAAGAAAAGCGCCAAATTTTGTGCTTGATTTAAACCCGATATCCCCTTTTCAGCTACCATATCTTCCTTTTGGCGATTCAGAGTGTGCGGCATTATTATGTACCTGCCATCCTTCATCGGAATTTGTTTTTTTTCTTCATAATGATTTAGCATTAAAATATATCCTCCCTATATTGAAATATTTCGCTTTAAATGGTATAATTAAAATGTAAAATTTTATACCACTCTTTAGCGTAGTGTAACTATAGCATATATTTTAAGATATGTCATGGAAAAACGGTGGAGATATTTTTTTTAAAATTCCAAAACGAAAGAAGGTCTAATAAGTGGCTAAAAACTATGATGTTGACAAGCATTCCAATGATATAAACCCTAACATACGCAACACTATCTATAAACGTCAGTTGCGTTTGGCAAAAACATATGATGATTTCTCTATAAAAAGGAAATATGTTTCAGTTGCAAAAGTAATAAAAAACTTTAAAAGCTCCCAAAACCACTTTGTTATAAACCGCAGAAAGGATAATTGCACAAGGCTTTCCGCAATAGAACTTTATAACCGTATGTCTAAACGCTATTTTAATATTACAAAGGAGGAACTTGATAAAATGACAAAAAGAGATTTAATAAAAAAAGCTCTTGCTTTTTTGACAAGCGAACAGTATGCATTTAATTTAACAGATGATTCTCAGTCGTTTCAATTATACAAATTTATTGATAATGGGACAATCGAACCGTATCTGTTTTCCATTGTTTATCCACAAACTCTTTTTTCTGTAACAGAAGATGAAAATTTTAAAGACAATTTTCAAATTGTAAGTACACTGATGACTGCAATAAAAATAGATGCGTTTATAACGGTAATAAACAACTCGGCGACTCAGTACATCAAAGATATCGATAAAACTAACCAACTTAAAAACTCTAACACAACATGGGATTGGAATTGGGATTGGAATGCTCTCAACGCAAAGGATAACAACGAAATTTGGGAAGATTTAAAATCGGTATTGAATGTTCAATCCCCAAATACCTATAAAAAGATATATAATATATATACCCCTAACATTCTTGCATATGCATTTTTCTATTGCAAACTGCATAAAGGGAAAACCTTAAAAAACAAAGAAAACAAAAACCCCTCATCTTTTATGAAGCAGCAAATATTTTACACCGGTGGTAAAAGGGCTAATTCAGTCAATTGTTTATTTGAAACATATTCCGTATTCAGTAAAAATTTTGATAGCTTTTTTGATAATTTATATAAAGATGAAACAAAAGAAGGCGAACCTACAGGTTCTGATGATATTACATCGACTTGTTTTAAAAAATTATTGAGTTTATCTGAATTTAATCAGAAAACTCATCTTTTTGATATTAACTTAATGAATGACTTTCCCGGATATAAGCCATATATCATTGACGGTCTGCTTACAAAGCTTGTATTAGGCAAAGCTATTGAGTATAACAGAAAAAAGTTATTGTCGATGTATCTTGACAAGCACCCACACTCACGGCCTGAATCTAGATTAGCTTTAACCTCAATTGAAAACAGTCCTGATAACATTTTGTCAAATCTTGAACAATATGATTTGGAATTTTTAAACTTTATAATAAATCGCACAGCTGCAACTATAAAAAACTATTATGAATTTAAACCCGAAAAACAGCTTTTAGATTTAATAAAAAATATAGAGTTGTATATGGATAAATTTAAAATAAATCTAAATTGTTTATCAGATTATGTAACTACAACAGATTTGTTACACATTCCGCCATATATCGACATCGAAAATGATACACTAAGCGAAATATTGGAATACGTAAATTTTTCCGATTTGCTATCATCTGTTGAAACTGAAAACAGGGATAAAAAGAAAGAATAATTAATACATACTCCTCTGAATGCTGTGCCTTAAACCATCGTTTAAGGGAAGATTTGCAGCATTCCCAAAACTATACGAAACAACGGGTAATGGGACAAATATGGTTCCCATTACCCGTTTCATAATCAAATTATCAAAACTCATTGGTTTACGGAGCGGTAAAGCGTGGACTTTGAAACGCCCGTTATATCTGTTATCTCCGAAAGTGTATATTGCTTGGTTTTATAGAGAGCAACAGCCTTATTCACGGCATTTTCATCCTTTTTCGGTCTGCCTCCGAATCTCCCTCTTGCACGCGCCGCATTCAACCCCTCCTGAGTTCTCTCCGCCAAAACATCTCTTTCAAACTGCGCAAGTGACGAAAGTATTGTGAACAGCAGCCGTCCGGTTGATGATTTTGTGTCTATCGTTTCTTTGAGCGACACAAGCCTGATTCCAGACTGATTAAAATGTTCCATAAGCTCAGACAGATTCTTAACGCTTCTCCCAAGCCTTGAAAGGCTCTCTACAACCACAGTGTCACCTTCCTTTAAAACTCCGAGCAGTTTGTCAAGCTCCGGTCTGTTCCGCTTTGTTCCGGACATCTTTTCGCAATATATTTCATCTGCTCCGTATTTCTTCAATGCGTCAAGCTGACGGTCAAGGCACTGCCCGACGGTTGATACTCTTGCATAAGCATAAATCATTAAAATTCCTCCCAACAAAAAAATTGCCGCAGCAAGGCACATACCCTGCTGCGGTTTATATTTTTACATTATTCTTTTAAACTTTTCGCCCTCAAATTTGGCAACTGCATTGCCCCGTTCAAGATTCGTGTGTGAAACTCTCATCCGATTTGAGCTATTATTCTTTTCTTCCGTATTGCGGCTTTTAACCATATTTTCAAGCCTTGAAAGCGCTTTCTTTTTATTTGCATACTGACTTCTTTCATCTGTGCATACGGTTACGTCGCCTGTCGGCGGATATAGCGCACGAACTCCCGTTTCAACTTTATTGACGTTCTGACCGCCGTTTCCGCCGGAGTGGAGAGTTGAGAACACGACCTTTTCCGCATCGAATGCAACGCCATCAATAACATCTGCAATTTTGAAATCAATAAACCAGTTTTTCCGCTTATGCCCCGGTCTGTACGGACTTTTACAAACCCAAAGCACAGAGCCGACAAATTCCTTTAAGTCCCTTTCGGTCGAAACGGTGACGCTCCTGTATGTTCCGCGGTTATATCCGTCGGACGAATTAACAATAACCGCGCCGTAATTTTCCGCAAGGTATTCCGCGAATTTTGTTACCGCAAGCTCACATTCCGCCGGACCGTTGCCCGAGCTTATCTCATACATCATATTTTTTCACCTCGTTCCGGCTTTATAGTTATATACAGGAGTTAATTTTTCGGTTATTTGGGCGGTCGGCTCTATCAGTTCAATAATAGACTGCGGATTTTTATATGCCATCGGACATTCGTCAAGGGTTTCGCGGCTGACGCTTGTTGAATATATGCCATTCATTTCCTTTTTGTACTGCGACAGAGTGAATGAGTTTAATGTGTCAGTACGGTTATATGCTCTGCCTGCTCCGTGCGGAGCAGAGTAATTCCAATCGGCATTTCCCTTGCCTGTGCAGAGCAGACAGCCGTCACGCATATTAAGCGGAATAATCAGCCTTTCGCCTTCCTGTGCCGAGATTGCACCCTTGCGGAGAATTTTGTTTTCCGTGTCTATATAATTATGTATGGTTGAAAAACTCTCCAACTTGGTGAATTTCATATTTTTAACAATTTCATCCGCCATTGCCCGTCTGTTCAGCCTTGCAAATCTCTGAACAATATCCATGTCATGGAGATATTCCTCAAGCAGCTCGCCTTCAAGATATGCAAACTCATAAGGCACTTCGTTCTTTGTGTACTCGTATGCAAGCTCATGATAATAACGCTCTACCTCGACTCCGAGATGTCGGCTGCCCGAGTGGATGATAAGATAATATCCGCTTTCGGACTTATCAAGCTCTATAAAGTGGTTTCCGCCGCCCAGTGTTCCTATTCCGAGCAGAGCTTTATCTATGCGGATATTTTTTGCGCATTTAAGCCTTTCAAGCTCTGCGCCCTCCGCAAAACGATGCGGCGTTTGCCTTATATTCATTCCCGACGGAATTTTATCCCGAACAACCTTATCAAGCTGCTGCAATTCAAGACGCTTTGCCTTTATCTTTACAACCTCCATACCGCAGCCGATGTCAACCCCGACCAGTCCCGGCGCAACCTTATCCGCAAGGGTCATTGTCATGCCGACCGCGCATCCTTTTCCGGGATGTACATCGGGCATAACCCTGATTTTGCTCTTTTCGGCAATAATGCTGCCGCACAGAGCTTTTATCAAGCCCTCCGAGCCGCTGTCCAATTCATTTGCCCAAATAACGGCATTTGCAAAATTTCCTTTTATCTCAATCATTCGGATTATAAGTTTCTCCTTTCCGAGTCAGCCGCCGCAATATCATATTGCAGCAGCGGTTTTTTTACGAACATTACCTTTAATCACCAAAAGAATCCTTTATTAAGCGGCGGTTTTTTTGCTGTCACGCATTTTTGCCGCAACTCCGTCAAGCGGTCTTATTATAATTCCGCAGTCGGTCATCTCACAAACCGCCTCATCGCCTATTCCGAGCTTTTCAAAAAATTCCTTCGGAATTGTAATCTGTCTTTTGTCCGATACCTTTATAATTTTCATTTCAGCTTCAGCACTTCCTTCCCACACGGTTTCTATACCGTAAATGTTTTCCTGTTTCCCACGCGTAACAAAATAACTCTCGCCAACTTCCGAATAAACCTCGATTTTATCAACATTTTTCGGAACATAAATTCTTCCTGTTTCAAACGGAAAAGCACAGGCTCCGATTTCCTTTTTTATGTTTTTTCCAATCATGGAAATACTTTTTAAACTTTTGGGGAAATAAAATCTCCCTGTTTCCCCGTAATCAAACTCTTTGAGCGACACATTTTCTGTGCCCTCCGCAACCTTGATTATCCCGTTTTTGTTCATAAATTTCACTCCTTATTTTTTTATAAAATCCTCTTCACTTGTGTCAAGAACAAGACAGCCGCGCGGAAATTTAACATCTTTAAGCTCTATGCAGTCATGTAAAACCACCTTCTCAAGCTTTTTGCAGTCATTAAAACACGTCCATAAACGGGTAAGCTTTGGTGCATATATATATTTAAGATTTTTGCAGCCGGCAAAAGCATCGTTGTCTGTCCAAACAGCCTTTGGCATTTCCACACTCTCCAGACTCACGCAGTTTTTAAATGCAGTCATATGCACAAATTCCACTCCCGGCAATACTATACTTTTAAGGTTTACGCAGTTTTTAAACGTACTTGTGTGAATAACCGCCATGCTTTCGGGCAAATCTATGCTTTCAATACGTGTGCAGCCTGCTAATGCCCGATCCGTTTCAACAACCCCCTCGGGCACCGTCAGATGTTTCAGGCTTTTGCAGTTTTCAAAACCGTTCAATACTTTCAAGCCTTTCGGCAGACTGACGGTTTCAAGACTTGTGCAGTTTTCAAACACATCGGTTGTTTCCTCAATGCAATCGGGCACGTCTATGCTTTTAAGGCTTTTGCAGTGTATAAACGTCATAAACAGCCGAGTGTTGCGGATGCTCTGCGGCAGATTTATGTTTTCAAGACCTGAACACCATGCAAAGGCAAAATCACCGATAAACTCAACGCTTTCCGAAAGATGAGCTTTTTTCAGATTTATACATCCGTAAAAAGCCGAATTGCATATTTCGGCAACGCAGTTTGGAACAGAAAATTCCGTTTCTTCTTTTCCGGGAGCATATTGCACTATTCTGCGTCTGTCCTTTGTGTAAAGGTTTCCGTCAATGCTCATATAGCATTTGTTATTCTTATCAACTTCAATTTTCTCAAGCCGGCCGCAGCTCTCAAACGGAGCACTTATATCGGCAACATTCTCTCCGATATAAACATACTCGATTTCAGACTCTGCAAACGCAGCGCAACCGATATATTTAACGCTTTTCGGAAGTATGAAATTTTTCGGCAATGCGCATTCTGCAAATGCTTCACTGCCGATATATTCAAGTCCCTCCGGCAAAATAATTTCCGTCAGCCGTGAGCAGCGGCAAAAAGCCTCCTCTTTAATTCTTTTGATGCCCCTGCCCAAAATTATTCTTTCAAAACCGCAATAAGAAAACGAATATGTCTCTATTGTCTCAACGCTGTCGGGAACAACAAATTCCTTGCCTGCATATTGTCTCGGAACATAATAAAGTACCCGTTTATCCTTTGAATATAAAACTCCGTCAGCAGATGAATAAAACTTGTTTTTTTCATCAACGTGAATTTTTTTCAGCGTTTCATTTTCCTTTCCGATGCCGCATTGTATTTTGCGCACATTTGATGATATAAAAATCTGTTCGGCAAAGCTTCCGATGAATGCATCTGTGCATAAGCCCAAAGTCCTCTTCGGAATTTTCACTTTCTTTTTTCTGCCTTTATATTTTTTCAGCACCGATTCTGCATATTCAAAGCCGTCTGAAATATATGTTATCTCATGATAACCGTTATCAATTTTAAAGGGTTCAAAGTTTTTTCCTCTTTCGTCAAGCACTGCGCACTCTTTGGGCAAATCCGGAATTTCATTAAGAAAATTATAAGACAGAACAAGCTTTTTCATACTGTCACATTCATCAAAACACTCCTTTAAATCATTTTTAACTACGCTCGGGATATTCAGGATTTCAAGCCTTCTGCACCGCTTGAATGCGCCGTCTCCTATAAAGCGTATACTTTGCGGAAGGTTTATTTTTTTGAGATTTTCACACGCCGAAAAAGCGTTTCTTTCAATCACCTCAACTCCGTCCGGTACCGAAAATTCGGTTTCGCTCTTTCCTGCCGCATAGCGCACCAAGGTTTTTTTATCCTTTGAATACAAATTGCCGTCGATGTCCGTGTAACGTCCGTTATTTTCATCAACCTCAATAAATTCAAGCATTGAACGGCAAAAAGCGTTATAATCAATAAAACCGACACTTTCGGGAATTATTATTTTTTTCAGATTTTTGCAATCGGAAAAGGCATATCCTCTGATTTTTTCCACTCCGTCGGGCACTGTGAAAACCGACTCATTTTTCCCCTGTGCATATTGAAGCATTTCATATTTATCCTTTGAATATAAATTGCCGTCAATGCTCATATAATGTGCATTATTCTTTGCAGCCCCGAACGATTTAAGTGCACTTTCCGCGCCTGTGCAGGGATTTCCGTAAATATTCAGGATGTTTTCCGGAATATATATTTTTTTCAGAGAGCCGCAGCCGCCAAACACATTGTTATTCAGCGATTTCACTTTCGGCGGAATAACAATTTCCTTCAGATTTTTGCAGCCCTCAAAAACACTCTCTGCCATATGTTCAACACTGTCGGCCAGAACAATTTCTGTCAGTTTGCGACAGTTTGAAAACGCCTTATATCCGATTGACTTAACCGATTTGCCAAGCGTTATTCTTTCAAAGCCCGTATATTCAAATGCCTGCTTATATACCGTTTTCACGCAGTCCGGGACAGAGAACTCTTTTCCCCGATAGCATGGCGGAACCATATAAAGTGTTTTTTTATCCTTTGAATATAACACCCCGTCTGCTGACGAAAACCATTTGTTTTTTTCGTCAACTATAAACCTTTTTATCTTAAAATCGGTTTTATCTTCTATATGTTCATACTCTATTTTAACCACATTGGGTGTTATACGGACTGTTTCTGCAACGGTTTTACAAAATGCGTCCAGATTCAAAAAGGTCGTGTTTTCAGGCAGTGTGACATCCTTTTCACTGCCGATATACTCAGCTGTTTCGTTCAGCCACATTCTAAAATCATTACTCAAAAAATCACCCTCTTTGGCTGTTTTCTTCTGCCAATTCAATCATTCTTTTCATTGCATAATAATTATCATTGTCTGCTGTTATTTTGCAGCTTTGAGGAAATGCCGCCTTTCCTATATAGGTCACGCTTTGAGGAATATGCACTGTTTTAAGACGTTCACATTCCTCAAATGCAAGGTCGCCTATATAACGAAGGCTTGGCGGAAGGGTAATGCTTTCAAGATTAAAGCATTGAGAAAAAGAGCCTTCCGGGATAACCTCAAGGGTATCGGGCAAAACGATTTCGGATATTCCACTGCATGAAAATGACCCGATTTTCTTTATCCCCCCGCCAAAAATAACCCTATCAATATCGGAGCATACAAACGCACATTCGCCAATTTCCTCCGTGCCGTCGGGAATCTTAAATTCCCTTGCCGAAAATCCGTTCGGAACGGCAACAAGCACCTTTTTATCCTTTGAATACAGAATCCCGTTCACAGAGGAAAAATACCTGTTATTCTCCGAAACATTTATTTCTTCCACACCAAAAAACACTGCGGTTTCTATGTGTTCAACGCTTTCGGAAATATTGACAACCTTGACAGATGAGCTGCCGAACGCGCCATCTGATATTATTTTTATCCCGTTTGGAATGTCAATCTCACGGCTCTCGTCGTTATATCTTATAAGTGTTTCGTTTTCAATTTCAAATTCGGGCTTCGGCGGCTCGGTTTTCGTTTCGCAGCTTACAGAGATAACTCCGTATAAGCCGTCTTTTTTAACTATCCGACAGCCGCCGTTTGGCAAGCCTATATAATCAAACTCCGGCTCTGTGTGAAAAATCGTTTCGCTTTTGCCATATGAGCAAAGACCGTATTTTATGCTGCTATCGGTTTCCCTGCTGTATGGCACCAAAATGTCCGCTCCGTCTGTTTTCTCGCCGTTTTCCTTGAAAAAATGATATTGGTTTTCGTCATACATAACTATAATTTTTCCGTTCTGCCAAAATATGTTGTTATATCGGCACGGAATAACAGTTTGTCCCTCGCAGTTTATAAAACCCCATTTGCCGGTCGCCTTGCTGTGCGCATAGCTTAAACCGCCCCCGCTGAAACGGTCGACCTTGTCAAACATTGTTTCAAGAACGGTTTCGCCGCAATGATTTATATATTCAAAGGTTGTTTTGCCGCAGCGGATAACAGGCGCAATACCGTCAGAAAACATCCGTGCCTTTTTAAAATGAAAGCCGATAGCCGCTTTCCCCGAAAGGGTTATATAGCCATAGTTTCCGTTAAACTTTGCCGCCATAAGCCCCTCGCTCAGATTTCCGATTTCATCGAATTCAAAAGGAGTTATTTCTGCTCCGCTTTTGTCTGTCAGGGCGTATTTTCCGTTTTTCTTCACCTTGAAAACATTTGCCCTAAGCCGTTCGATTTCCTCATATTCAAATGGCATAATGATGTTTTCGTTTTCGTCAATGCCGCCGAATTTTCCGTTCAGCTCTGCTGCGATAAAGGTTTGACGGGAGCGCCAAACGTCAATTTTTGAATATTTAAACGGAATAACAGTTTCGCCGTTTGCGTCCGTAACCCCGCATTTTCCGTCAAGACTTGCCGCAAAAAGCGGCTCAAAGCCTGTTTTGCGGAATTTTTCAAGCCTGTCATAAAATATGGGAACAGATATTTTTCCCTCGCTGTCTGCCGCTCCGAATTTTCCGCCTTTTTTCAATATGTAATAGCCGCCGCTCTCGCTGATTTCCTCATATTCGCATGGTATGATATATTTAAAATCCACAGTCATTTTCTATAGCCTCCGTTACGGTAATCTTATCAGATTTGATGTACCAAAAAACGGACAACAATGCGCCGTTTATCTTTTTTTATCATATGTCCGGTTTTCCTCCGGTGAGTTTATTTTGTCATTTTCTATAGCCGTCATAGGTTTTCAGCCTTATTGTGCAGTCCTCAAAAAACTTTGTATATGCGTCAAACCAATCAAATTTTATTTCTTTCCTGAATTCACAAAGGGCGGCAGCATTTCTGCCGCCGCCCTGCCGCTTGTTATCTTAACTCTCTGTAACTCACAATGTTTATACGCTTCCCGGCATAACCCGGCTCGCCGCCGATTTCGCCTTTTGCTATATTCTTTGCCGATTGCGGATTCGGCGCCTCAACCACCCTTTCAAATCTGCCCTTTCCGTTCACCGAAAATGCTATTAGGTATTTTTTCATGGTCATAATATATCACCTCTTTGAAAAAATTTATTTTTTTTCTTTTTTTTACAGGAATAAATGAGTATCAGTCATCATCCAATGCAAGACACGGGTCGCTGCTTGCATCGTGACTTTTTATCTTAAAGCCGTATGAATGATTGTCGAGAGGCTTATCACTGCACTCATAGTCATTAAGCTCACCGTTTTCCACAAAAGCCGACAGAATTTTTATTATAAAATACTTGCTCCACCCCGTATCATCATAAACTCCGCTTGAATAGTTAAGATTCATATTCTTCAATTCCGCAAAGGTTTTTATGATATGCGGACTGAAAACCGCCTTTTTGGCTTGAAGAACCACATATAATTTCTCTGCAAATTTTAAATAAAAATCTTTGCTGACATAAGCCATATGAATGTATGTGTGCGAATCGCTCAAGCGGGTTTTTATACTGTCAAGCTCCTTTTTTTGCTTTCTTTGAAAAATAGACATATACATTTTATTGAGCAGCTTTTCAGGATAATTCCTTGCGAGCTTGTTTCTGCTGGTATCCGTTTCGGCGGTGACAATTTCCACATTTGACACGATTTTATCATTGCGTTTTAACGAGCTTAATACTCGTTTATACCAATAACACTCTTTTTTGGATGCACTGTAATGTCCGTAATGAAACGGTATAGGATGTCCCTCGCTAAGCTTTGCGTTAACATCGCACGCAACGGTAAGATACTGTATCGGATACACAAGCGCAAGAAAAACAACTCTCGGAACAAAGCTCCAAATCAAGTTTCTGTCAAGGAAAAACCACCCTATCAACGCAAAACATAAAGAACAAAGGCTTTTTGCGGCATAAAGTCCGTCTATCTTAACAGACATATGTTCATAATACTTATCATAAACAACTATATCGCGAATGCAGTCAATGATATTAAGCCCCAAAAGCATAAACGCAGTGTCGTGGTTTGAAAACCACTGCGGCTTAAAATATAAAGCAGCAACTCCCAATATTCCGAAAATAACGGAGTTAACCCTGACATTGAGAACAATGTATTTAAAAGAAAATACTAAAATAACAAGAACAATTATAATCTCCATAATCAACTATCCCTCTATAGAGTATTCTATCATACCTGCGGTGCGCAACTCATCCAAAGAATCATCCGTAAAGGCCGATGCATACACATCGCTTGTCGCGACCTTTTTTTGCCATTCGTTTGCACTGTCAAGAAAATATAATTCAAACGAGACATCTATCTTCTGCGGATTTCTTTTTGAAAAAGCAAACCTTAATTTTCCTCCGACATAGCGCAGGTTTTCCGTTTCTACGGTTTCTTTAATAATTTTATCAGCGCCTTCTGTTACAATTTCCGCCCATCTTTCAATAGATTCTTTGCCTGCCACCATGCTGTGAATTGTGTCCGAAACAGCATCTTTTATGGCAGATACCACTTTGTCCTGATTTTCTTCAACCAAGCCGTAAACAGCCTCTTTTGCTACTGTTTTTCCGGCTTCCTTAGCTAAAATACCGATAATTTTTCCAAATCCCATATTTTACCTCCTCTGACATTTTATCTTGAGAGTTCAAGCCGCAGCTCTTCGGTTGTGGAAACCTCCTCATCCAAGCTGCTGTTTTGAACCTTTCTCAATATATCTGCAGGTACTTCCGATGCCGCAACATTTTTGGTATAAATGTTTTCTTCCCATTCTCCGGTAATTTTATTGATATTGTAGTATTTGGAAATGTTTTGAAGATTATCTGCCGTTCTTTTTATGAAGGTTTTTGTTCCTTCAATAGTAATACCCAAAACCTCTTGCAATTTTTTTATGGCTTTTTTCAGCCATTCCAAAATATTTCTCCAAAATATAGCCAATGCAGCTATAACCGCAGCTGCAATTCCTAAAATAATAATTGCTGAAATCATCTCGGTAATTCTCCTCCAAATTGTTTTTTTACATAATCCTCGCTTACGGTACGTTTTGAGAAGGTTTCTCCCGTATTTTCGTATTTGCTTTTTATAATTCTTTCTATTGCATTTTCAAAGTATATATGCTTTACAATCGGATCGTTTTGCCTTGCCGCTTTTAACGATGCAGCAAAAACTGCATTTGATATATCCGAGCCGGAAATACCGGCATACTTATGCGCCAATGCCTCAATGTCAGCATCGGTCGGCATTGCACTCGGAATATAAAGCCTCCAAAGCTTAATGCGGTTTTTCTCATCAGGTAAATCAAATTTTATATGCATAGAAATTCGCCGCATAAAAGCAGGGTCATAATTGCTTATAAAATTTGTAGCAAAAAGTATCAACCCGTCAAAATCATTTAACAACGTCAACAATACAGAACGGGTTTGGTTAACGCTCACATCCGTTGAACTTGACATATCGGTAACCCGTTTGCTGAGCAATGCGTCTGCCTCGTCAAAAAAAATAATTGAATCGGTATCCTTTGCATACTTAAACATTGTTTTCAAATTCTTGGACGTTTCGCCGACGTATTTTGATTCTATCTGTGAATAATCCACTATTAAAATTGGTTTTCCGATTTGTTTTGCTATAGCGTGTGCCGCCATCGTCTTTCCCGTTCCCGGCATACCGTAAAGGTCTATTCCAATACGGCTTTGCTGCTTATACATAGCCGAAAGCCCCCACTGATTAAAAATCAAATCACGCTTTTGATATAGCGCCAGCATATCCTGAATAGAATCATAGGTATCATCATTTAATATTATCTCGGAAAAACTGTATTTTCGCTCCTCAAAATGGAACATCGTTTCCACGCTTGAAACCGGAGCTTGTTTATTATCCGGCGGCGGTGAATTATTGGAATTTCCCTGACCGGTAATGCGACTTCCCAACGGCATAGATTTTCATTCCCCTCTCATTTTTGTAAGGTATTAAAGGTATAGGTTTAGTTAAAAAGCTTTAACACGAAATTTTTAAAAATTTTTATTCAAAAGTTGACAAAATATGACTTATGTGGTATTATTATATTATGTAATATGTGTTAAAGTAATAAGGTTACTAAACCTATACTTTTAGTAAAAACGCATTTAATTTTTTCCGTTTTTTCTATAAAATGCCCAAAGCGGCATTTTGCAGTTTTCCGCACCTTGCTGTGCGGTTATTTTTTTGTCCTTCCAAAGCCGATAGTTTTCAGCGTAATTATCCGGCGGAACAATGGGCGGTCTGCCAAACTTCACTCCCCGTCTGTGCG
>OGRO01002545.1_pt1 | contig 14116 bp, 16 predicted proteins | sample 1553451 | NCBI WGS metagenome assembly OGRO01 (sample SAMEA2580021, study PRJEB22360) | human gut metagenome
CCTCTGGTGTATCTGTTGTCACGCCAGTGGCAGTGCAGAGTAGCTATGTAGGGAAGGGATAAACGCTGAAAGCATCTAAGCGTGAAGCCCTCTCCAAGATGAGTTTTCCCATTGTTTAACAAGTAAAATCCCAGATAGACTAACTGGTTGATAGGCTAGAAGTGGAAGTGTAGCGATACATTGAGCGGACTAGTACTAATAGATTGAGGATTTAATCCCTTAAATTATTTTAGTTTGATAAAGAAATATCACATTATCATGTTTTCAGAGAACTATAAAAAAATATATAAAGTATATTGGTGATAATTGCGAAGTGGTTCACCTGTTCCCATACCGAACACAGAAGTTAAGCACTTCAGCGCCGACGATAGTGATAATTTGCTAAAATAGGACGTTGCCAATATTTTTTTTATGTAAAAAAGTCAAAGAAAGTGCAAAAACTTTCTTTTTTTGTTATAATATATGCAGGTGGTTTTATGACTTTTGCAAGCAGGGAAAGATTTAAAGAAAGAAAATACTCATATATGAAGAAAAAAGAATTAGATGAAGAAAATCCATTATTAAAGCTAGGAAAAATAATAGTATTTTCACCATTATTAGTTTTTGGAACAATAGGTCAAATAATTGATAAAAATAATAATAAGAAAACAATTAATAATGTCACTAAAAATAAAATTAATAATAATGTTGATAACAATATAATTATTACGAAAAAAAATAAAGAATATATAAAAGAAAATATAATGAGTACTCAAGAAAAGAAAAGTAATAACAATATTGAAACAGAAGTAAATAATGATCTTAATAAACAATCTATTATTATAGTTGCCAATGATAATGAATGCCTTTTATTAGAAAAAAAGATATATTTAAAGATTAAAAAGAAATTAGATAATTTAAATCAGAAAATAAAGCAAATTGAAAGCGAAGAGTATTTAATAAGTAAGTACGCTGATGATAAAAATTTATATAATAAGGCAAAAAAAATACAAACAAGAATAGAAGAATTGCAATTTGAATTAACTAAAATAGAAGAAGAATATAAGATATTAAGTAATAAAAATATAATTAAAGATCCTTTGAAATTAGATGACTCATTAATAATTGATGATATTGTCAATTATCGCAATCTTATAAATGAATTAAATTATAATAGAATACCAAACAAACTAAAACTATTAAACGCATATACTTCATTTAATAATAAATTAGAAGATCTAACAAATAAAACGAAAGAATTAAACAAAAAGAAAAGTTTAAGAGTCAAAGAATTACAAAATAGAGATAAAAAATATAATAAAGCTAAAATTAAAACTAAAAATTTAAATGAAATAGAAAGCGATTGTAACAAAATCATAGAGGAGTATATAAACTATGAGAAAGAATTACTAAAGAAAGTAAATAAAATTGATTCTAAAACGTACACAAAATATAAACTACGAGGAATGGATAATTTTTTATCATTATCTTGCCATTATATTGGATTAATTGCTTTAACACCATTTAAAGGAATTATCCCCAAAATAAGTGAACAAACTAAAGCAACTAGAAAAATGTTGAATTGTATGTTAGATAATATGCATTACGAGAAAATAAATGAAGTAACTTATAGTGCTAATGATTATATAAACGAAATAGATAATAAAATATATAGTATAACAAATGTCGAAGATAATTTAGATAAAGCATATATCGAAGTTAACAAATTAAAAGAAGAATTTAAAAGAAATTTTTTATGTTATAATTTAGATGAATATGATAAATCATATAAAAAAATTCTCTTAATTGAAGATAATATTATTAAAAATAAGAAAAATATAGATAATATAAAGAAAAATTTAAAAAGTACAAAAAAAAACAATAAAGAAATATTAACAAGAGTTAAAAAGCTAAATTCACAGAAAAAAACTTTACAATAATTAGTAGAAAGTTTTTTTTTGCTCTGATAACTATTGTAACAATTTAAAAAATGTGATATACTTAGCACAGAATAAATGATAGTCCGAAACTATCAACAAGGAGGATTTTCTTATGAATAAAAATTTTGTATTGATGGACAAAACAAATAATACACAGAGAAATGCTACAGCAGTTATAAAATTCAATTATGAAAATAATGACTACTTAATTTACAGCATTGATGAAAATGAAGTAAATAAACAAATATTTGTTTCAAAACTAATTTTAAACTCTGAAGGAAAAAGTTTTATAGATAATATTTTACCAGAAGAAAAAAATAAATTAAGTAATGTAGTATATAATATTATAATTTTGACACCATCAAATTTCAAAAAAGGAGCATTAGCAAATAACCTATTAAAAGATATAAAAGAAAAACTAATGGTAAATTTATCCTTAGAAATACCAGAGTTAGGAAGTCAAGAATATTTTGCCAATTGTTCAATAGCAATTACAAATAAAGAATTTGTAGAAGATGCTATCAAATTTTATAATGATAACTTAAATATGGAAAAAGTTCAAGAACAAATTCCAGTAACTCCAACATGGACAATTCCAACAGAAGAACCAGTAGCAATTAATGAACCAAGTATTAATCAGGAACCAATGCAAAACAATATAAATATTTCACCAATACCTAGTGCAATACCCCAAACTAATCCGCAGCCTGTAATACCTAATGCTACATCAAATAATATTGAATCTGTTCCAACAGAACCAGTTAATATAGTAAATCCTACTATAGAAACACCAAATCAAGTAGTAACCCCAGAGACTGTACAAATTCCTAATATTGAAGGCCAAAAGTTGAATAATATACCAAATCCTCAGGCAGAAAAACTTAACAATGTTGCCGTAGTATCTGATCCAAGTCTAGGAAACTCAGGTTTGAATATCCAGCCAAATATTGGCAAGCAGAAAAATGCAGGATTTACTTTAAATAAATATATAGTTATAGGAACAGTTTGCATATTGCTTGCAATAGCCGTAGTAATAGTAGCTTATATATTAATACAAAAAAAGATTAATGGGGCTTAGAATATATACAGCCACAGTAATCTTGTCTATATAAATTATATTTTTTAGATAATAAGATGGATTGTTTATATCCATCTTTTTTCTTAAAGTCAGAATACAACCAATTAACATTATATTTATTTTGTAATTTTTCACCAATTTTATTTATCCATTCGGCATTCTTATAAGGACTAACAGATAATGTAGTACAAAAATAATCATAATTATACTCTTTTGCCATCTTAGCGGTTTTTTCCATTCTTAAGTTATAGCATACCATACATCTATTTCCTCTTTCAGGTTCATTCTCTAAACCAATAATACATTTTTCATATAAATCATTATCATAGTCACAATCCATTATATCAAGATTATTAGAACAATCAATTTCATTAATCAATTTTATTTGTTCTTGTTTTCTTTTTAAATATTCATCGTAAGGATAAATATTAGGATTATAATAGAGAATAGTAATATCAAAATAATTAGTAAGATAACTAATAACATAACTACTACAAGGACCACAGCAACTATGTAATAATAACTTTTTCTTACTATCTAAATTATTTAAAATATTTTCACACTTAACACTATAATTCTCTTTCATAGTCATTTCACCTCACATAAGCACATATATTATAACATAATAAAAATATTTTTAATATATTATCTTGAAAAAATAACCATAAATTGGTACAATAAATTAGGAGGCAAATATGGAAAAGAAAATACCCTTAAAAAATTATATTATATTAGCGGTAACATTAATTATTACAGTTATATTAGTTATATATTTCTACTTATGGCAAAAAGCATATGAAGAAAGTAAAAAAAATACTATTATAATGGATGAATATATACAAAAAATAAATTATAATGAATTAAGTAATTATCTAATAGAAAACAAAAGTACAGTTATATATTCATCAGTAGTAGGTAGCCAAAAAACAAGTAACTTTGAAAAGAAGTTTGTTAAAGTTATCCAAGATAATTCACTAAAAAATAGTATTTTATATCTTGATTTAACTGAAGTAGTAAAAAACAAAACAATCAAAAAAGAATTATTAGAAAAATATCCAGAATTAAATAACAATATCAAAGATCCATTAATAATAATTTTTAATAATGATAAAGTAATAAGAATTTATAATATTAAAGATAATAATTATAATATAGATAGTCTAATAGAATTCTTAGAGAAAGAAGATATAATATATGATTAATATAGTACTATATGAACCAGAAATACCAGAAAATACAGGCAATATAATGAGAACATGTGCTGGAACCAATAGCAAACTACATTTAATAGAACCACTAGGTTTTATATTAGATGAAAAAAGAATACGCCGCAGTGGAGTAAATTACATAGATAAGGTTCATTATCAAACATATATTGATTATGAAGAATTTATCACCCAAAATAAAGGTGAATATTATTATTTCACAAGATATGGAACAAAACCATATAGTGAAATAGATTTCAAGGATAAAAATAAAAATATATATTTAATATTTGGCAAAGAAAGCACCGGCATACCAAAAGAAATATTACACAATAATTTAGATAAATGTTATAGAATACCAACAAGCGATAATATTAGAGCATTAAATTTATCAAATTGTGTTGCTTTAGTAACATATGAAGCATTAAGACAGCAAAACTTTCCTGGATTATTAACATACGATCCGTTTAAAGGAGAAGATTATTTAAAAAACGAATAGTTTTATTCAATAAAACCATTCGTTTTTAATTTATTTATAAGTTTTTCTTCACTTACATCGCCTTCAATTCTAGTAGCGGTAGTCTTTTCTTCTCCATTCTTAAAAAATATAGTAATAGGTGTACTACCATCAAAACTAACAGTATTCTTAAACATTTTAAGTTCATCATCATTAAGTAAATCAACATCAATATAATAAATATCAATTTTATACTTATATCCAACCTTTTTAAGCTTCGGTTTATAATCCTGACAATGAATACAAGTAGTTCTTGAAACACACAAAACAAAATCTTCCTTATTATCTATTTTTTCTTTAAGCTCATTATAATTGATTTCAATAAGATTACTATCATATGAATGAATAAAATAATAAATAATAAGTCCAGCAACCACTAAAATACTAGCAATTATAACAATAATTTTCTTTTTTTTATCTTTCATAAATTAAATCACCATAATCAATGATAACACTTTTTAATAAAAAAAGCAAAAATCACTTTGAAAAAAACAAAAAAAGTGTTACAATTATTATAGCATAGGGTAGGGAGGAATGACATGAATAAAAGAAAAAGCCTACTATTCATATTGATGTTAACAATATTTAGTACAAATATTGTTAAAGCAGAATGCACTACAGAAGAAGAAAATAACATAAGAAAAGAAATAGATAAAATAGAAATAGTATATAAACATCTAGGAGAAGTCACAAAAGAAGATGGTACCAAAACATATAATGAATTCATGGTAACCGCTAAAAATATTCCAGATGGAGTATATGTACATTTATATCCATTTACCGATGAACAATTTGAAGAATCATCAGAAGGATTAAAACTAAGATTAACTACTGGTATATGGCACTACTATATGTATTCAGAAAAATGTGATGACATTAAAGGATATAACAGTAACATTACCAAGATTTAATGAATATTCCTTAGATCCATTATGTGACGGTGTAGATACAGAAGATTTCAGATATTGTAATAAATATTATGATAGTGAAATACCAAGAGAAACTTTCGAAAGAAAAGTAAAAGCATATCGTTTAGAAAATCATCTAGATGATAAAAAAACAGATAACAATGACGTAAAGAAAAAAGATTATTTAAAACCAATAGTAGATTTTCTATTAGAATATTATCTTTATATAATTATAGGAATAGGAATAATAGTATTAATATCGCTATTAGTATTAATAATTAAAAAGAGAAAGAAAAGAACAATATTAGAATAAAAAAGAAGGAGGAATCAATATGAAGAAAATACCATTAATAACATTACTATCATTTTTCATATTAATTCCTTATATAAATGCAGAAGAAAATTATGAAGAAAAAACTACTCATAAATATCATTACTATTATTTTTCCCAGCCATTTAGCGAAACAACTATAGAAGACCTATTAAAAGGTGGAACAACAAATTATACTAGATTTGCCAACTATAGAGAGTGGGAAATTCCTTCAGCAACACAAATGCAACTAAAAAATAATTGCGCTCAAGAAAATAGCAAAGACGAGTATGCCTGCTGGAATCTAGCAAAGTTTTATGCCATGTGGGAAGAGCTAGAAAACGGAACAGTTGTATGTAAAAATGATACATGTTCAAGAGACCTAAAAGAAAAAGGTGAAGAAAGATATTATCATGCTCATGGTGCTTATAGTAGTAACACACCAATAAAAAATGATTGGAATGCTGAAGTTAAGTCATCCGACTCATCACCAAATGACAAAGCTACAACAAGTATAGATAATTTATCAATTAAAGATGAATATGTAAGAATGGCATGCGCTACACTCCAAACTGACAATACACTAGAAAGAGTCGATGATTATGGCAATAAAGTATCGGATAGTAACAAGTACTATAATACATATATATCAATAAAAAGGTCACCACCATCTGGCTTTGATACAAGCAATATATCATGGAAAAACTACGTTAAACCTGGTAATGTACCAACGTGCAGTGATGACAGTAAAAAAATCAAAGCATATGATGAAAATGTATATTCACCGGTCTTATATAGAGTCACAACAACAGCAACAACATATAATTGTAAAGCTGAGCCTTTAAACATAGCAGGTACATGTAATAATACAGTTACTGGTAGTACAGCATGTGATAAAAAAACAATTACGGTAACAGAAGATGGGGGAAGGGCTGACGATCCAAATTCTGCTATGGCAAGAGCAGTAGTGAGTTTTAAACAAGATTATAGTATGACTAATATATTAACTCCAACCACTATATATCAAGGCGGGGGAGTAAAAATAGGTTTCATATACAATACTAAAGTTACAGTAAAGCAAGAAAGCATAGAATATGATAATGCTAATGGCAAACATGATGCTCTACAAAACAAAATAAATGAACAAATAAGAAAATCTATTATAAAAAAATTTATAATAGAGTCTAACATTAAAAATAAAGCATCATTATATTTCTTAGATGAAAAAGAAGAAAAATATACAATTAATCCCGCACAAATGCAGGTTGAGTGTGACCAACAAGGAGACATTATTAATGACAAAGAAGTAACTACAACATGTACTATATTATTACCAGAGTCAGAAGTAGAATTAGGAACAGGAAAAGTAACATATAAAAATAGTATAGGTAAAGGAATAAATAATGAATTTTATACCCCAATAAAATATAATGGGGATTTATACTTAAATGTAAAGCTTGAGGATTTAGGGACTACAACAGAGTTATGGAATCCTGACATAAAAATAACATATAATGGCAAAAGCAATTCATCTTCAAATTGTACTGTAAGTACCTACCCAAGATTTTATGAGGAAGACAATAAAACTTATAAATTCATATATAGACCAATAGATTTAAATAATCCATTTCCAAATAGAAATGCTGGTATAAATTGGTATGATTGGTATAGTGTTCCATACAACAAAAACAGATTAAAATCATCATATGATAAAATAGAATATACAGCAGAATTAGATAATCAAATAGTTTCTAAAATTAAAGGATACAATAAAAATAATAATTATTTAGATTGGCGTGGTATATCAAAAACAGGTAAAAGTGAATTTATTGAAAATAATAATTTTATGAGAACTTATGGAGGTGGTACACCATGAAATGGTCATTCGCCTCAGTAGGTATGATAGTATTAGGAATAATAGGAGTAATGGTTATTGTACTATTTCAACAAATAACCACTTCTAATGAAAATGATTATTACTTATTAAAAGAGATAACAGAAGCATCCATGATAGAATCTATAGACTTAAAATACTATCGAGAAACAGGAGATTTAAAAATAATAAAAGAAAAGTTTGTCGAAAACTTTACAAGAAGATATTCAGAATCAACATTATTTATAGGTACAAAGTATACAATATCATTCTTTGATATTATGGAAGTACCTCCTAAAGTTACGATAATGATAGATACAGGTATAGAAAACTATAGAATATATAACAATGTAGACGATTATAATATAGTCAATAACTTATCCAGTATCCTAGAGTTTACTGGAAAAAACACATCATCAAAAGATCAAAATAAGGTTTACAAGGAAGACGAATATACTCAAACTGTTTATTCAATGTTAGCAGGCCAATCAAGCAGTGAGCCATTAAACATACCTAAAGAAATAAATGATGCTAATATGAGAAATCAAAAAATAATAGAAGTATCTTCTCCAGAAGCAGTAACAGATCAAGGAGAAATACTGAAGGCAAGATTAAGAAGGGAAATTGATTGGGCACAAGCCACAAATGATGATTATCGAACAAATTATTTTGAAAGTATGAGTAATTATTCAACAGATTCAAATGCAACAATAAAATATTACAATTGTTCTACTGACTCTGGTGAATTAAACAAGCCAGATTGCACTAAATATAACTTGCCATGGATAGGTATAACGAGATCTAGTAGTGACAAAGTCATATTAAAATATCAAGTAAAATGGAGTTATGAAAAATATGAATATGAATAAAGAAGAATTTAAATAAAAGGAGGAAAAAATATGAATAATTTAAAAGCTTCGATGAAAAAATTATTAGGTAACAAAAATACAGTTACAATATTAGGGGTAATATTATGTTTAGTAATATTAGCCATAGGTTACAACTATCGTATAAATTCAAAAGTTGAATTAGTACAAGTACCATACGCAGTTGAAACAATTCAACCAAGAACTTATATAAAAGATAGTATGGTAGGCATTATGAATGTACCAAAATCATTTTTAGTAGGAAACTATTATACACAAAAACAAAATATAGTAGGCAAATATTCAAACTATAATACGATAATAGCAAAAGGAAGTTTATTTTATGCGGATTTAGTAACATCCAAAGAAAATTTACCAGACTCAGCATTTCAAGATGTTCCTGAAGGATATACAGTTATCAACTATCCTGTTAATATAGCAAGTACATATGCTAATTCAATGGCACCAGGTAGCTACATAAATATCTATTACAAATCTTTAAATGATAAAGGTGAAGTAATGTTTGGTAAATTCATTAGTAATATAAAAATATTAGATGTTAAAGATTCATCAGGACAACATGTATTTGAAAATAGTGAAGAAGCAAGAACACCAGCATATATGTTATTTGCAGTTCCTGAAGAAACACATCTATTATTAAGAAAAGCATTATATCTAAAAGAATATGCTGTTGAACTAATATTAGTACCTAATACAACAACACTTACTGAAAAAGATAAAGTACAAGTAAGTAGTGATGATATCGAAAACTTTATTAATTCAAAGACTGCCTTTGTATCAGTAAATGAATTACCTAAAGTAGAAGATCAAGTAAAAGAAGATACAGATAAAAAAGATAATGATACAAAAACAAATAGATAAAAAAGAATAAGGAGGGCAAAGCATGGAAACAGAATTTACCCAAATAGATTTTGGCCCATTAAAACCATTCTTAGTTAATGATGATGTAACAGATATATCATATAGTAATGGTGGACAAGTATGGTTAAAAACATTGTCTCAGGGTGTCTATAGAGTAGAAAATACTGGTATAGATAATACATTAATGGAAAAAATAGCCTTTCAATGTGCTAACTCTATGGGAAAGTCATTTAATATGGCAAATCCATTCCTTGATGCAGAATCAGCAGAACTAAGAATGAACTTTGTTCATGATTCGATAGCTAAAAATGGGATAGCAGCCTTAATAAGAAAAACTCCTGCTAAAATAAGACTTGAAAAAGATAAGATAATAGCAGAAGACTATATTAGGCTAAATATTCATGACTTCCTATTAAAATGTGTAGAAGGCCATTGTAACATTATAGTTAGTGGAGAAACAGGCTCAGGAAAAACAGAGTTTATAAAATATTTAGCAGCCCATACAAAAGAAAATGAGAAAATAATAACTATTGAAGATACTCTAGAACTTCATTTAGATAAAATATTTCCTCATAGAGATATTGTAGCAATGAAAACTAATAATATAGCCTCATATTCGGACGTATTAGTAACCTGTATGAGACAAAATCCAAGATGGATATTACTATCAGAAGTAAGAAGTGCTGAAGCTGTAATGGCCGTTCGTAACTCCATATCATCAGGACATAATATTCTTTCCACAATACATGCTGATAAAGCAGAATCAATACCAAGCAGAATGTATAGCCTGCTAGAAACAAATCAAGATGTAAGTCAGTTCCTAGCAACAATACATCGCTATGTACAATTAGGTGTACATATAAAAGGATATTATAGCCAAAAATATAAAAAATTTCATAGAGAAGTATCAGAAGTAGTAGAATTCTATGTTACCGATGAAAATAAAGCAGAATACAAGATACTTTATAAAAAAACACCAGATGGACATGAAACAACGGCAAATCCAACTAAACATCTAATAGAATATCTAGAAAGTCAAGGTGTAATAATGCCCCAAGACGTACTAGTAAAAGAAGAGTTTAGAGATGCTTCAAGTGACAATACAAATAATAACTATGCAGTAGATACAAGTAACTATAATCAGCAAAAACAAGCTATAAATAACACTAATATTATGCAACCAAATCAAACTATTCAGTCAAATCCAAATATAGTTCAAAGTAATACAAATAGTTATAATAATATACCAAATATATATGCAAATAATATACCACATCAAGCTACTATAACTGGTATAAATAATAATAATGTAGTATAAAGGTAGGTGATATAATGGAAATAATTTTAATAGGATTAATAATAATATTCATAATTTCTTATCGTACTAAGAAAGGTGAATCAGTATATAAATTTATATCCGAACAAGCAGTAAATGCCTATAAAAAAATGGAACCTTATTCATTTAAAGCAATGAGGGAAAAAGTAAAAGAATTAGGATTAGAATATACACCAAGACAATATCTATTTCAAATAGCGGCTTTTGCTGGATTGTCAGGAGGCATAAGTTATCTATATTTCTATAATCTAGCTATAACAATAGTATATATGGTATTAGCAGTATCAGTAATTCCATACATCACTTATCTAAGATGTAAAAGACAATATAGTGAATATATATTTGAACAAGTACAAGTATATTGTACTAATACAATAATGGAATTTTCAACTACACAAGCTTTTGTAAAATCATTGGAAGGAGTAGTAGCCTCAGGAGTTTTAGAAGAGCCTTTATTATCGGATGTAAAAACAATGATAGCACTATCATATGAAAAAGGTGATGTCTATGACTCAATAAAATATATGGATACAAAATATCCATACTATATGGTAAAAAATATGCATCAATTATTCTTACAAGTAACAAAAGAAGGTGCAAAAGATACTCAAGAAACATTTGAAAATATGTTAACAGACATAGATGTATTAGTAGAAGGAGTATATAGAGATAGATCAGATAGAGCAGCATTCCATAAACAATTTATAACATTTGGTGTATCACTATATGGTATGATAGCTTTAATACAATTACTAATAGGACAAGAGACATATATATCAATGATAGATAATATATGGATAAGAATATTTGTTCATATTATAGTATTAATAAACAGTTGGTTTCTCCTATCAGGAGAAAAATATTACAACGAGAATGTAGGTGCTGAGTAATGTATATAGAGATGCTTATAATAGCAGTAGTAGTATTTTACATTTTCATTGTAAATAAAAAAATAAATACTTCTGGAATGTTTGGAAGTAATAGTAAATTAACAAATATATTAAAAGAAAAAGACTATGATTTTCTTTTAATAGCTAAATATGGTGATAGAGTATATGATCCAAATGAAGTGTTTATGAAGAGAGTAAGAAATGGAGTATTAGTAACAGTAATATTAGTTTTCTTATTTCTATCACAATTAAGTTATTTAACTGTAATAATAGCATTAGTAATTGGATATTTAGTATTTAAAAGCCAATATCTAAGTTTAAGAAGATGGTATAAACAACATCTAAATTATATAGATTCATTACTACCATATTACTTAAAAACACTTGAAGTACTAATTCATCATTATACAGTGCCAGTAGCACTTGCTAAGAGTGTAGATGATGCCCCTGAAGTATTTAAGCCAGGATTAAAAAGAATGCTAGCAAGAATAGAATCAGGAGATTCATCAATAGATCCATATATGGATTTTGCTATAAAATATCCAGTAAGAGACTCAATGAGAATGATGAGACTTTTATATAGACTTGGTTTGGGTGATCAAGAAAGAAAACAAGAACAATTAATAGTATTCTCTAGAACAATATCTAACTTACAAGCCAAAAGTAGGGAAACTAAATATAAAGAAAGACTTGAAAGAATGGAAAAGAAAACTATGGTTATGTTATCAACAACAGGTGTTGGTGTAATGCTTGTTTTACTTCTTTCAATTCTAAGAACATTTACAAATATGTAAGCACATTTTGTGCTTTTTTTTGTTGATGTAAAAACATCTTGAAATCCGCTTGAAAATTTCACTTTTTTCTTTAAATATTATTTATTTTATACATTGTGTAAAATTTTATAAAAAAATCTTGATAAACACTAAAAAATCAAGTATAATAATAAATGTAGTATAGTAGAGGAGGAGATAAGATGAAAGAAGCTACTGGTGAATTAAATATGACTGTTATCACAGTTGTTGCTATAGCTGCAATTGCTGGATTATTCTATGCATTCGTTTGGCCTATGATTCAAAGAAGTATTGTTCAAAATACTTGTAATACTATGGGTAATAACTGGACTGCACAAGAAACTACAAACGGACAAGTTACTGCTGGTTGTCAAGCAGCAAGAAGTGATAATGCTGGTGGAACAAGTTGGCAATGTTGTCCGCCTACAAACTAATTAGAAAGAAGGTTAATGTATGAGAGAAGCATTTGGTGGTTCATGGTTACTTGGTTTCGTGGCACTATTCATAGTGCTTTTTTCTGCATACCTAGCAGTTTCTATTAATTATACTAAAGCTTTTAAAGCTAAAAATAAAATTGTTAGTATAATTGAAGAAAATGAAGGGTTTTCTACTTCTACTGGAAATGTTGCTACTAAAACAGATAACGATTTACAGAATAGTAGTAGAACAGAAGATAAAGTTTACTATTATTTAAAGAAATCAGGTTTTGCACTTGATACAGCTAGTTTAAGAGGAAGATGTCCTAATGGAAGTGATCCTTATACTGGGGGATATTGTGTACAAAAGATGTATACTAGTCAAGGAGCTTACTACAAAGTAACTACTTTTGTTAAACTAGAAATACCTGTTATATGGGTAAATATTACTGTCCCTGTTAAAGGAGAAACTAAAGTATTATATTATACTAGAGACTAAGGAGAAAACATATGAACGTAATAATAGCTAATAAATATAAAGAAATGTTAATGAACCTTGATATAGAAGTTATTAAGTCTATTGAGGGAGAATTTGATGTAGATGAAATTATAAACAATTTTACTAATTTCTATTTTGATAGAATGATTTTAGATATTACTGCTATTAAAGATTATCAAGATTTGGACAACTTACAAAAGTTAAGTATAAATTTTGATATGAATAAAGTTATACTTTTACTTGATAATAGTGAAGAAAGTAATACAAAGAGTTATTTGTCAAAACTAATAAGTATGGGTATTTATAATTTTACCAAAGATCAAAATAATTTGATGTATCTATATACTAATCCAAATGTATATCGTGATGTAGCTTATTTACAAAAAATTGTTCCAGAAGATAATGGAAACACAACTGATTCTTCTCATTTAATACCTAATAGAAGAGTTATTGGAATTAAGAATATTACTGATTCAGCAGGTTCTACTTCACTAATATATATGCTAAAAAAAGTATTAAGTAGTTATTATAGTGTAATGGTATTAGAAGTTAATAAGAGAGACTTTACTTATTTTAAAGATAATGATGCTTTAACTGTTAAAGAAGATGAAATTTCTAATGTTATG
>OGRO01002546.1_pt1 | contig 14116 bp, 15 predicted proteins | sample 1553451 | NCBI WGS metagenome assembly OGRO01 (sample SAMEA2580021, study PRJEB22360) | human gut metagenome
TTCTGGAAGGACGATGCGCAGGTGGTCAGAGAAATCTGCGAAAAGCGGTGGTCTGACGAACCTTGCGGAATTTATATCGAAATAACTGACCCGGAGGCAAATGTAAATGTTTAGAAACAGCGAAAGCTATGCCGATCCTACCGCAGGTGCCGCTTGTGCAAAGATAGCCTACGAAGAAAAACAGCGGTACAGAAAACTGGTCTACATCTGCTCTCCTTATGCCGGAGATATTGATGGAAATACAGCGAAGGCAAAACGGTATAGCCGATTCGCTGTGAAACAAGGCTATGTGCCTGTCGCGCCCCATCTCCTTTACCCTCAATTCTTGAAAGAAGCGGACGGCGAACGCGAAATCGGTCTTAAATGCGGAATCGCGCTTCTTCACCGCTGCCAGGAAATGTGGGTGTTCGGAACGGTCATTTCTCCCGGTATGAAAGCGGAGATAAGCGAAGCAAGCAGAAAGCCAAATCTTTTAGTTCGATATTTTGATGACAACGGAAAGGAGACGGTGCCGAATGAATCCATATGAAGAACTCGCAAATGCCATCATCGTTCTGGCGGCAAAGGACTATATGAAAGCCCTCAAAACCCTCAAAAAAGCGCCGGACAACGGAACCGTCCTTTCCGAAAAACGGAATATCGAGAGATTCTTCAAATCGGACTGGTTCGGAATGCTTACCGAAGCGGACGGCGACCTTTTGATGGCGAAACTTAAGAAGGAGGCGCTGAAATGACGGCAAAAGAGTATTTGAAGCAGATTTCCCGCATGGAATCCTTCATAGATGTAAAAAGGCAGCGCCTGAACGCCTTAAAAGACCTCGCCACCAATATCGGCGCTTCCGCTATGGACGGAATGCCGAAAAGCCCCTCAAAGTCCTCCTCTCCTATGGCGGATGCCGTGTGCAAAGCCATAGACCTGGAAAATGAAATAAAGGCGGATGAAGCGAAGCTGCAAAAGAGGAAGGTTTTCATGCTCGACCTTATCGGGACTTTGGAAAATGTGGATGAACAGGCGGTGCTTATTAAGCGGTACTTTGAGCATCAATCATGGGAGAACATAGCGGCCGAACTGTACTACACCACGCGGTGGGTGTACAAACTCCACGGACACGCCCTGGAATCCCTCAACCACAGATTTGAGGGCAATGCCGAAGTCCCGTAAATGTTCAGTCGAGTTCACCCCAGTTCACTTGAGGACACTCCTTGCTTCTTGTATAATGTACAATGGAAGAATTGAATAGAAAGCCATTCGTGAGACCACCCTTGCGGATGGCTTTTTCTATGCCCAAAAGGAGGATGCTATGAGTTACCGCAAAGTCGGATACCTTGAGCAGATATGGTACATCATCAAATACAGTCTGGGCAGGCTGTTCCGCAGGAGGTGACCAGATGCCAAGCAAGCCAAAGAGTCCGTGTTCCTACCCTGGATGTCCCAACCTTACAGACGGACAGTACTGTGATGCTCACCGCAAATCGGAACGGCAGAAGTACAACAAATACGAACGCTCGCCGGACATAAACAAGAAGTACGGACGCGCCTGGAAGCGCATACGCGACCGCTACGCCGCGGAGCATCCCTTGTGTGAGATGTGCCTCAAGGAAGGTCGGCCAAAGCCACCTGCACCACGTTCCGTTTCGTCCAACACCTCCACTTCCTGCCATTCGGCATGTTCGTGACGGGCTACAACCATTTGCGCAATGCGCTCCCCATCTTCTATCATAAAATCCTCAGATGACAAATTGACCAGGATAATACAAATTTCACCACGATAATCGGCATCAATTGTGCCCGGAGAATTCAGGACTCCGATGCCTTTCTTAATAGCCAGCCCGCTACGTGGACGGATTTGCGCTTCAAAACCTTCAGGCAATGCGATATAAAGTCCCGTAGGAACCAAACAACGTTGCAAGGGTTTCAGCACAATCGGTTCGTCAAGATTAGCACGGATATCCATCCCTGCCGATTGCCCGGTAGCATACTCGGGTAAAGCATGTTTTGATTTATTGATTACCTGTATTTTCATAATTTTAACAATTTATCAATATGCTTATGTGGCAATGCTAATAATTTGCAGACAACAAGCACAGTCCAGACCTGGCGCAGCCAATTGGCATATTAACAAATCAGCACATTACCACATGATTAATAAAGTGCGAATTTACACATTTAGATGGATTTATCTAAGCGTTTACAGTTTTTTAAACGGAAGTTTCTTACTTTTGCAAACAGATAAAGCCTGAATTATGAACTGGAAACAATTAATATCAAATAAACGCTTCGGCATGGAAGAACTGCACGAGGCCCGTAAAGATGACCGTTCCGAATTCCAACGCGATTATGACCGTCTCATCTTCTCAGCACCTTTTCGCCGTTTGCAAAACAAAACTCAAGTATTTCCTTTACCGGGTAGCGTATTCGTACACAACCGGTTGACTCACAGCCTTGAGGTGTCTTGTGTAGGACGTTCTTTAGGAAACGATGTCGCCAACCAGCTTCTGAAAAAGCACCCAGACTTGGTCGACTCCCATATATCGGAAATAGGTTCTATCGTTTCAGCCGCATGTCTGGCACACGATCTGGGAAACCCACCTTTCGGCCATTCGGGAGAAAAAGCCATTTCAACTTACTTCTCGGAAGGACAAGGAATGGCATTGAAAAAAGAACTTTCACCGATGGAATGGGATGATTTAACCCACTTCGAAGGAAATGCCAATGCATTCCGCATCCTTACCCACCAATTTGAAGGAAGACGGAAAGGAGGATTCGTAATGACCTACTCCACATTGGCGTCCATCGTAAAATATCCTTTTTCCTCACAATTGGCAGGAAAGAAATCAAAATTCGGTTTCTTCTTAAGCGAAGAGGCTGATTATCAGAAAATAGCCAGAGAATTAGGCATCATCCAGCTCAGCAAGCCGGATGAGCCTTTACGCTACGCACGCCATCCGTTAGTCTACCTGGTAGAAGCCGCGGATGATATTTGTTATCAGATGATGGACATAGAAGACGCGCATAAATTAAAACTTCTGACACATGATGAAACCAAAGGACTGTATATGCTGTTCTTTGATGAGAAAAGAAAAAAACGCATTGAAGAAGTTTGCCGGATTGTAACAGACGTCAATGAACAGATAGCTTATTTACGTTCTTCGGTCATCGGTGCACTAATAAAGGAATGCACAAGAGTATTTACTGAAAATGAAAAAAAGATATTAGCCGGGGAGTTTGAAGGCGCACTGATAAAGCACATTTGCAGTCCATTGAAAGAGGCCTATGAGAATTGTTCTGCAATTGCCTTGCAAAGAATCTATCGTTCCAGTGATGTACTGGACATAGAATTGGCAGGGTTCAGAGTTATCAGTACCTTGATTGACCTGATGATTAATGCAGTGCGCTCTCCGGAAAAAGCGTATTCACAACTACTGATCAATCGCGTATCCGGACAGTACAATGTCAACGCACCTACTTTATATGGAAAAATTCAAGCTGTGCTGGATTACATATCGGGCATGACAGACGTATATGCGCTCGACCTCTACCGGAAGATCAAAGGCAACAGTCTGCCGGCAGTATAATAAAAACATTGTCAGATGCGAGCAAGATGAATCCTGTAAATTTTATCTGCACCTGACAATGTTTCCCCCAATATTACTATTAGTCCGATTATTTGGTCAGTATGGGATGAGCGCCTGAAGTTATTTTCAAAGCTTCAGGATGTTGCTTTACAAACGATTCGATATGGCGCACCCGTTTGTCTTCCAGGATTTCATTTACCGCAATCAGAATTCCGGTTTCCTCCACATCTCCGAATCCATAATTAATCGCTGTTCCAAACATACGCATCGTAGGAGACAGACTCATGTATGCGTTGACCAAAGGAGGAATATTATATCCCAGCTTACGCACTTCCGTATTCAAAATCTTGTAGTCTTCTTTAAAAGAATCATAACAGAAAAGATTTTCCAACATTTTCTTATCTGTTTCTATTTCCAGCGGTTTCATCGGAGTTATCAACTTATCTTTATCACCAAAATGTTTATTCAGGAAGTATAATATCATATCACGCCCCTGACGATGATAACTAGGATACATAGTCATCTTACCAAAAAAATATTTCACATTAGGCTTAATCACGGTTAATGCACCCAAACCATCCCACAAATTATCCAAAGCAAACAATCCCTTGGAACCGGCACGGGTTGACTGGTACTCTAATGTAACGAACGAACGCCCCAACTCCACCGTATAAGGCAAATATTTTTTCAAAAAAACTTCCGAGAAATTAAACATGTGAGCAGTAGCCAGCAAAGGCTTTCCATGTTCATCAAATTGCACCTCATCCCCCAAGAGATAACGATAGCCTCCCAAAATCTCCTCCGCTTCAGGATTCCATACAACTAATTGCTTATAGGGATTTTCCATCACGTCATATTCATCGATATCCATCGCCTTTCCTGTTCCGCCACCTGCAGCACGAAAGGCTATTTCCCTTAACCGGCCAATCTCCTTCATCACATTTGGCGAATCCTGATGCGTAATGACATAAATTTCATTATGACTTTTATTCGTAAACCTCAGGCGTTTATCCTCGGAAAGTTCCGCCTTGAGAATCTCTTTGCTAATCGGTGCAATAATTTCTTCCATATCTTTTATTCTCTCTTTTGTCCATTATAGCTTGTAGACTACATCTTTTACAAACTGCGCCCACTGAGCCGGGGTCTTTGTCTTGTCGAAAGTTTGCCAAGGAATGGGTTTTCCAATGGTCAAGGTAAAGGTTTTATGACGATTTTTCAACATTTCATCTGCCAAGTAAAGCATAGCAATATTAAACTTAATGCCAAGGGCCTTACATATATTTGCCAAATTATAGAAAAAGTCTGAATTCCGGCCCTCAAAGTGCAAAGGTACCACATCACGATGCGTTTCAATACTTTTAGTGACAAATGTCTTTTTCCATTCCAAATCCTTGATTTCCCCACCCTGTCTACGGGAACATAACCCCGCAGGAAACATAATGATATGATTATCCGAGGCAAACCCTGCCTCTACCATCTTTGGGAAATCCCTGGATTGCGAACCTGTTTTATTGATAGGAATACACAAAGGAGCCAAACCATGCAAATTCATCAACAAATCATTGACCAAATAGCGTACATTACCATTGTAATGTTTTCCCAATATATACCCCAAAGCAACTCCATCCTGTCCTCCCAGCGGGTGATTGCTAACAAAAGTACATTTACCGTTTTCAGGCAAGTTTTCCAAACCTTTTATCTCCACTTTTGCATCTAGGAACTCCATACAAGCTTCCAGAAAGTCAACTCCGACTTTATTTTTGGAGTCTTTTAAAAAGACATTCAGTTCATCCTGATGCACGATATGCTTCAGGTACGAAACGACAAAACGGGGAATATATTTATATTTTTTCCCGGCTTTCGTTTTCAATATCTTTTCTATGTCGATTAAAAATATAGAGTCGTCAGTCATTTTGCAAACGTTCTTTTCCATGCAAAAGTAACTTATCTTTTTTTATATTGGCAATTTATGACAGAAAAAACTCTTAATCTCTAAAGAAATTAAGAGTTTTTGTGTATGAAACTATACAAATTCTTTCATTTTTGCGCAAAATAAAAACGAATGTGCAATAGTTTGGTTTCGTTTTTCAACCTCCGACAGCCAACTCTTTCCATTATTTTTTATCATAAAATCATTAAATTTAAACGTACTGTTTACCAAGCTACTAGCTACATTAACAGCCTGTTGAAAACTTCTCGAAATATTTTCTTAAAATATTGTGGGGAATTGTGGGGAATTGTGTAATTTTACACCTTGAACAATATAATAAGGTGTAGATATGCGATTTCTTGGGAATTCTGAAGCAAAGACGGACGCAAAAGGCAGAGTGTTCCTGCCTGCCGTATTTAGGAAGCAGTTACAAGCTGCCTCCCAAGAATGCTTGATTTTACGCAAAGACACCTACCAAGACTGTCTGGTTCTTTACCCCGAAAATGTGTGGAACGAACAAATGAATGAACTACGTTGTAAGCTCAATCGTTGGAATTCCAAACACCAAATGATTTTCCGTCAGTTCGTTTCGGATGTAGAAGTTATCACATTGGATGGAAACGGGCGCTTTCTGATTCCAAAACGATATTTGAAATTAGCTAAAATACAGCAAGATGTACGCTTTATCGGATTGGACGACACTATAGAAATCTGGTCTAAAGAACTAGCAGACAAACCCTTCATCACGCCGGAGGACTTTGGAAAAGAATTGGAAGAAATTATGGGAACTAATAACAACGTAGAAATAGAATGAGTGAAGCAAAACAGATATATCATGTACCGGTATTATTAAACGAGAGCGTAGACGGAATGAACATTCAACCCGGAGGTATTTATGTAGACGCCACTTTCGGTGGCGGAGGACATTCCAAGGAAATTCTAAGCCGGCTGGATAGCACCGCGCATCTATATAGTTTTGACCAAGATGAAGATGCCGAGAAAAATATTGTAAGCGACAGCCGCTTCACTTTTGTGCGTAGTAACTTCCGCTACCTTTCCAACTTTCTGCGTTATTATGACGTGGAAGAGGTAGATGCCATTTTGGCCGATCTAGGAGTTTCCTCACATCACTTTGACGACTCCGAACGCGGATTCTCATTCCGTTTCGAGGGCAAATTGGACATGCGGATGAACAAACGTGCAGGCATGACAGCAGCAGATGTGGTGAATACCTATGACGAAGAACGTTTGGCTAATATTTTCTATTTATATGGTGAATTAAAGAACAGCCGCAAACTGGCATCAACCATCGTTAAAGCACGAGGGGTAAAACAAATTGTCACCATCGGTGATTTTCTTGAAGTCATCAAACCGCTTTTTGGGCGGGAACGTGAAAAAAAAGAACTCGCAAAGGTGTTCCAAGCTTTACGTATAGAGGTAAATCAGGAAATGGAAGCATTGAAAGAAATGCTTTATGCAGCAACCAAAGCACTGAAACCGGGAGGCAGACTGGTAGTAATCACCTATCATTCCTTAGAGGACCGCATGGTAAAAAATATCATGAAAACCGGAAACATAGAAGGCAAGGCCGAACAGGATTTCTTTGGTAATGTACAGACACCTTTCAAATTAGTCAACAGCAAAGTTATTGTTGCCGGCAACGAAGAAGTGACATGCAATCCGCGCTCCCGAAGCGCCAAGTTGAGAATTGCAGAAAAGAGATAACGAGATGGAAGAAGAACTGAAACAAAATGCACAACAACCTAAAGACGGACAATCTGCTTCGCCCAAGCACATGTCTATCCGCAGCATATTAGGAGGAGATATCCTTGCGAACGACTTTTTCAAAAGACAGACCCGTTTGCTGATTCTCATCATGATCCTGACTGTACTATACATAGACAACCGTTATAGCAGTCAACAGGAACTCATTGAAATTGATAAGTTGAAAAAAGATTTGATCGATATCAAATACGATGCATTGACACGTTCTTCCGAACTGATGGAAAAGAGCCGCCAATCACGTATTGAAGAATATATTTCGACGGAAGACAGCCCCTTACAAACGGCTACCAACCGTCCTTATTTAATAAAGAAAGACTAAGCCCATGATGCCCAACCCAAAAAACATAATGCTCCGCTTCTCCTTCATCATCCTGGTCATGGTGTTGATAGGCATTGCCATTATCTGCAAAGCCGGTGTCATCATGTTTGCCGAGCGTCAATACTGGAAAGACGTAGCCGACCGTTTTGTAAAAGAAAACGTCACCGTACGTCCTACCCGTGGCAACATCATCTCATCCGACGGCCAGCTGATGGCAAGCAGCCTTCCCGAATATAAGATTTACATGGACTTCATGATAAATAAGAGGAAGGGCGAAACCGAAGAAGAGGAAAAGACACGGCTGAAGCTACAACATATCAAAGACTCAGTTCTTTATGCAAATCTTGACACAATCTGCAAAGGATTACATGAAATATTCCCTGATAAAAGTGCCGCCTTTTTCAAGCAGCACATCAAAAACGGAAGAAAAAAAGAGAGCCGCAGTTGGCTACTCTACCCCAAACGCATTTCTTATATACAATATAAAGAAGCAAAACGTCTGCCCGTATTTAATCTGAACAAATACAAAGGCGGATTCCATGAACAGGCATTCAATCAGCGGAAAAAGCCTTTCGGCTCACTGGCTATGCGTACATTGGGAGATATGTTTCCTGATATAGAACAAGGTGCAAAGAACGGGCTGGAACTTTCATACGATTCCATATTAAAAGGCAGAAACGGTATCACTCATCGTCAAAAGGTAATGAACAAATACCTGAACATTGTAGACATCCCTCCTGTAGATGGCTGTGATATCATTACAACTATTGATGTAGGTATGCAAGACATCGCAGAAAAAGCATTGGTAGATGAATTGAAAGAAATCAACGCCACTGTAGGCGTCGCTATTCTGATGGAAGTGCAGACGGGAGACATCAAAGCTATCGTCAACATGACCAAATGTAATGACGGCATTTACAGAGAAATACGCAATAACGCCATCTCAGACATGATGGAGCCAGGCTCTACTTTCAAAACCGCATCCATACTGGTAGCACTGGACGACGGAGTCATCACTCCGGAAACGGTGGTAGAAACCGGTAACGGAGTCTATATGATGCACGGTCGCTATATGAAAGACCACAACTGGCATCGTGGAGGCTACGGCACTATCAACACAACAAAATCATTGATGGTGTCCTCAAACATCGGTGTATCACGGTTGATCGATGATCATTATCATGATAATCCGGAAAAGTTTGTACGCGGACTGCATCGAGTAGGCATTGCCACTCCGTTAGATCTCGATATTCCCGGTGCCGGCAAGCCGAACATCCGCATCCCCAACAAAGACTTGAGCAATTGGTCACGTACTGCACTGGCATGGATGTCTATTGGCTATGAAACCCAAATTCCCCCCATCAATACACTGGCATTTTATAATGCTATAGCCAATAACGGAGTAATGGTCAAGCCTCGTTTTGTGAAATCAATAGTCAAAGACGGGCAGGTGGTGGAAGATATTGCTCCTGAAATACTCAACCCGGCCATCGCTTCCCCCAAGGCTATCAGCGAGATACAAACAATTTTGGAAAAAGTTGTCAGCGAAGGGCTGGGAAAGAAAGCAGGATCCAAGCAATTCCATGTATCCGGGAAAACCGGTACTGCACAGGTTTCACAAGGGAAAGCCGGATACACTAATGGCACACGCCGTTATTTGGTAAGTTTCTGTGGATATTTTCCTTCAGAAGCGCCTAAATACAGTTGCATTGTAGCCATCCAGAAACCTGGACTCCCCGCCTCGGGTGGTTTGATGGCCGGCAGCGTGTTCAGTAAAATTGCCGAACGCGTATTTGCCAAACATCTGGCACAAGATTTGAAAGAGGCAAAAGACTCAACTTCTATCCTTATTCCGGATGTGAAAAACGGGGATATAAGTGCGGCGCATTATGTACTGAACCGGATAAATGTAAATTCATCCGGAGTTTCGGAACAATCAACCGAAGGCAAACCGGTATGGGGAAATGTGACTAGTAATCCGGACAATGTATTATTCAACAAAAAAGACATTAACAATAAACTTGTACCAAGTGTTATTGGTATGGGCGCAAAGGATGCTGTCTATCTACTTGAAAGCATGGGATTGAAAGCCCGCATTACCGGCATCGGTAAAGTGAAGTCACAAAGTATCCCGGCCGGCAACACTTTGCGCAAAGGACAGACCATACAATTACGATTAAATTAACAGTGTAACAGGAAGAATATGAAACTGGAAAAGATTATTAAAGGAATAACAGTCAATGAAATCATAGGTGATATGGCCCAAGAGATTTCGGGAATAAACATGGACTCACGCCTGATAGAGCCTGGTCATATTTTCATTGCTGTAAAAGGGACGCAGACTGACGGACATACTTATATTCAAAAAGCAATAGAAAAAGGAGCCCGTACAGTGGTATGTGAAAACCTTCCTGAGACATTAATTGAAAATGTTACCTACATAAAAGTGAACGACACGGAAGACGTTGTCGGGAAACTAGCAACTACGTTTTACGGTGACCCCACCTCGAAATTGGAACTGGTCGGTGTTACAGGCACCAACGGAAAAACTACTATTGCTACCTTATTATATAATATGTTCCGTAAATTCGGATATAAAACAGGACTCATTTCCACTGTATGCAATTATATAGATGAGAAAGCCATTCCAACTGACCATACCACCCCTGACCCTATTACACTAAACAAACTGCTGGGACGCATGGCAGATGAAGGATGCAAATATGCCTTTATGGAAGTAAGCTCACATTCAGTCGCACAAAAACGGATTGGTGGTTTAAAATTTGCAGGCGGTATATTTACCAACCTTACCCGTGACCATCTGGACTACCATAAAACTGTAGAGAACTATCTGAAAGCCAAAAAAGCATTCTTTGACAGTCTGCCTAAAACAGCCTTTGCCTTAACCAATCTGGATGACAAAAACGGATTGGTCATGACTCAAAATACCAAAGCAAAGGTACACACCTATTCGCTGCGCAGTTTGAGTGATTTTAAAGGAAAAGTGCTGGAAGATGGATTCGAAGGAATGCTGCTTGATATAAATAATGTGGAAGTCAATGTACAGTTCATCGGACGCTTCAATGCTTCCAATCTGCTGGCAGTCTATGGAACAGCCTGCCTGCTTGGGAAAAAAACAGAAGAGGTACTGCTGGCATTGAGTACTCTTCGCCCCGTTGCCGGGCGTTTTGACTCACTGCGCTCACCCAAGGGATACACCGCCATTGTGGACTATGCCCATACTCCGGATGCCTTGGAAAATGTGCTGAATGCCATTCACGAGGTTCTGAATGGCAAAGGTAATGTAATTACGGTAGTAGGCGCCGGCGGCAACCGCGATAAAGGCAAACGCCCCTTGATGGCACAAGAAGCGGTAAAGCAAAGCGATAAGGTCATTATCACCTCTGACAATCCCCGTTTTGAAGAGCCGCAGGAAATCATCAATGATATGCTGGCAGGACTGACTAAAGAGGATATGCGTAAAGTGATAAGCATAGCCGACCGTAAAGAAGCAATCCGTACAGCTTGTATGCTAGCCCAAGCTAAAGATGTCATTTTAGTTGCCGGGAAAGGACACGAGAATTATCAGGAAATCAAAGGTATAAAGCACCATTTCGACGATAAAGAAGTATTAAGAGATATTTTTGCTAATGAATAAACCAACCAAAAGATGTTATATTATTTATTTCAATATTTAGAAAAGTTTGATTTTCCCGGAGCCGGTATGTTCGGTTACGTTTCATTCCGTTCATTGATGGCAATCATTTTATCATTGTTGATCTCGGCTATCTTCGGTGAATATTTCATCAACCTGCTCAAACGTAAACAAATAACCGAAACCCAACGTGACGCATCTATAGACCCTTTTAATGTGAAAAAAGTTGGTGTGCCGACGATGGGAGGTATAATTATTATTGTCGCAATTCTCATACCTTGCCTTTTATTGGGGAAACTGCATAATATTTACATGATATTAATGTTAATTACCACCATTTGGCTAGGCACATTAGGCTTTTTGGATGACTATATCAAGGTTTTCCGTAAAGACAAAGAAGGGTTGCACGGCAAATTCAAGATCATCGGCCAAGTAGGTTTGGGACTCATTGTGGGACTCACCTTATATTTAAGTCCGAGCGTTGTTATCCGTGAGAACGTAGAAATACAAAGAGGGGGAGAAATTGTAGAAGTGGTGCACAAAGAACAAGATCAGAAATCCACTAAAACTACGATTCCTTTCTTCAAGAATAATAATTTGGATTATGCTGATTTCGTAGGCTTCCTGGGAGATAATGCCCAAACTGTAGGTTGGATTATTTTCGTATTAGTTACCATTTTCGTAGTTACTGCCGTATCTAACGGCGCCAACCTGAATGACGGGATGGACGGGATGGCAGCCGGAAATTCTGCTATCATCGGTCTTACCTTAGGCATATTGGCATACGTATCCAGCCACATCGAATATGCAGGATACCTTAATATCATGTACATTCCCGGCAGTGAAGAACTGGTAATCTTTATCTGCGCCTTTATCGGCGCGCTGATCGGTTTCCTTTGGTACAATGCTTTTCCCGCCCAAGTATTTATGGGCGATACCGGCAGCTTGACCATTGGTGGTATCATAGCGGTATTTGCAATCATCATTCATAAAGAGTTGCTTATACCTATTCTCTGTGGAATCTTCTTGGTAGAAAACCTTTCGGTTATTCTACAGGTGAGATATTTCAAAAGCGGAAAAAAGAAAGGACATTTGCAACGCGTATTCAAACGTGCACCTATCCACGACCATTTCCGTACTACATTAGCACAGTTAGACCCCAATTGCAGTTATCTGTTCATGAAACCCAACAGCGTATTCCATGAATCAAAAATCACGGTACGCTTTTGGATTGTCACCATCGTACTCGCTGCAATTACGATTATTACATTAAAGATAAGATAAACAAGATTATGGCTAAAAGAATTGTCATACTAGGAGCTGGAGAAAGCGGTGCGGGAGCAGCCGTTCTGGCAAAGAAACAAGGTTTCGACACCTTCGTTTCAGACATGTCCACGATTAAGGACTCATACAAAAACATGCTGAACGAGCGAGGCATCGAATGGGAAGAAGGCAAACATACCGAATCTCTCATTCTGAATGCGGATGAAGTGATCAAAAGTCCGGGTATTCCGAATGATGCCCCGATGATTCTTAAGTTAAAGTCACAAGGCACCCCTATCATCTCCGAAATAGAATTTGCGGGACGTTATACCAATGCCAAAATGATTTGCATTACAGGAAGTAATGGAAAAACAACAACGACTTCGCTGATTTATCATATCTTCAAGAAAGCAGGTATGAATGTGGGACTAGCCGGAAATATCGGTCAAAGTCTGGCATATCAGGTAGCAGAATACAACTATGATTATTATGTAATCGAGTTAAGCAGCTTCCAATTAGACAACATGTACAAGTTCCATGCCAACATTGCCGTATTGATGAACATCACGCCGGATCATCTGGACCGTTACGATCACCAGATGCAAAACTATGTGGATGCAAAATTCCGCATTATCCAGAACCAGACTCCGGACGATGCCTTCATCTTCTGGAACGATGACCCCATCATCCAGCGTGAATTACATAAATATGGCATTCATGGCCATTACTACCCTTTTGCCGAAAGGAAAGAAGAAGGAACCGCCGCATACGTGGAACAGGACAAAGTTTATTTTACAGAACCAATCGCTTTCAACATGGAACAGGAAGAACTGGCACTGACCGGAACCCATAATCTCTTTAACTCCATGGCGGCCGGTATCTCTGCCAACCTGGCGGGTATCCGCAAAGAATGCATCCGCGAGGCCTTGGGTGATTTCAAGGGAGTGGAACACCGCCTTGAAAAAGTCTGCCGGGTAAGAGGAGTAGATTACATCAATGACTCCAAAGCTACCAATGTGAATTCCTGCTGGTATGCTTTGCAAAGCATGAAAACCAAAACCATCCTGATATTAGGCGGGAAAGACAAAGGCAACGACTATAACGAAATTGCCGACTTGGTAAAAGAAAAATGTACCGGATTGATCTACATGGGATTACACAATGAGAAATTGCATGCTTTCTTTGACAAGTTCGGCCTGCCTGTAGCCGATGTACAAAGCATGAAGGATGCCGTAGACGCTGCTTACCGGATGGCCAAGAAAGGTGAAACCGTATTATTAAGTCCTTGCTGCGCCAGCTTCGACCTTTTTAAAAGTTACGAAGACCGTGGCGAGCAGTTCAAGGAATGTGTAAGAAACCTGTAATATAATATTAAGGTATATAGATAATGGATCTGATAAAAGACTTGTTCAAGGGCGACAAAGTAATCTGGATTATTTTCCTGTTTCTTTGTCTGATCTCTATCGTCGAGGTATTTAGTGCCGCCAGCACACTTACCTACAAAAGTGGGGATCATTGGGGGCCTATCACCCAGCACAGTGTCATCCTGATGGTAGGTGTGTGCATTGTGGTGCTGGTACATAACATC
>OGRO01002550.1_pt1 | contig 14091 bp, 12 predicted proteins | sample 1553451 | NCBI WGS metagenome assembly OGRO01 (sample SAMEA2580021, study PRJEB22360) | human gut metagenome
GGACGAGCCAAGCGGCAGATACGCCAAGACGATAGTTTTTGCTTCTACTTCATCCTTCTATCAAGAGATGAAAAATTATCCGAGCGAGAAATATCAATGCTGCAAAGCAAGACAGCAATCTTGCAGGCGATGACTTTATATCGGGACAATGATACTTCTACCCAGCCACAGTCCGAGCGTTAAAAGCGTCGCAGGCAATGGGGGTAGCTCGGTCGGATGGCGGAGAGGTGAAATTCCTATGGCGTGTTCCTGCAAAACACCGTCTGAAATTGTTTCAAAACAAAGAATTAAGTTGTACCCGTTTTTCGGGGCGGGTACGGCTTTAACTTTGATACTAGAAATTAAGGCATTTTATGAATGTTTTAATTTGTGGTATTAAAATTCAATTCTTTCTAAAGACTTTATACAGATACACTACATTATAATACAATATATAGTGTAATTGTATAAGGCGGTTCTTAATATCTGCAATAGTCAGATTTGATACATGAGCCATAATGGACTTAGATATAACTAATGGATAAAGTTAATTTTAAGGATTGCAAATTTTGCAGTCCTTTTTATTTTGCCAAAGGGGGTAATTTTGTGAAAGAAATACCAATATGGGAGAAAAGCAATTTAACATTAGAGGAAGCCGCTGCGTACTCAGGTATAGGAATAAACAAAATCAGACTGCGAATTTGTTTTATGGGTAGGAACAAAGCGCCTGATTAAGAGAAAAAAACTAGATGAATATATAGAGCGAATGTACTCTATTTAATAAAACTCAACAATCTGTTTACATTGGAATTTTTTTGCTTATACCGTGTGATTTAGTTATACTATATATAAGCGATTGTTACCTTTCAATGTAACGCTATGTTGAAAGGAGCAGATTTATATGCCAAGTGCAATCACAAGAAAATCAAAAAATAACAGGAGGTTAGATAAAAGCAGAATTACACTCCGCAAAGGAGAAACCCAAAGACAAGACGGCATATACGATTACAGATGGACTTCGCCGGACGGCAAACGCCATTCCATATATGCAAGTACGCTTGAGGAGCTTAGGGCAAAGGAAGAACAAATAACGGTCGATGCTCACGATGGGATAAAAACCGAAACACGAATGGTTACGGTAAATGAAATGTTTGATTTATGGTGCGATTTGAAGCGAGGAATAAAAGATAATACATTTCAAAACTATAAGTATATGTATAACCTTTTCATAAGACCGAACTTTGGAAAAATGCGAATAACGATGGTCAAGAAAACTGATGTAAAAAGGTTTTATAATACTTTGGCTGATGGAAAAATATTAAAAGTATCAACCATAGACACACTGCATAATATACTCCATCAAGTTTTTGATATGGCACTCAATGACAATTATATTCGACTCAATCCAACCGACAATATGCTGAAAGAATTAAAAAAGGCACGTAATTTTTCGGTTGAAAAACGCAAAGCATTGACTATTCCGGAACAAGAATTGTTTATGCGATTTTTGAAGGACAGTCCGCAATACAACCATTGGTATCCCGTATTTGCAGTAATGCTCGGAACGGGTATGCGTGTCGGAGAGCTTACAGGATTAAGATGGTGTGATGTTGATTTTGACGAAGGTCTAATCAGTGTAAATCATACATTGGTATTCTATAATCACGGAGATAATAAAGGGTGTACTTTCAGTATCAACACACCGAAAACCGAAGCCGGAAACAGAACTATTCCGATATTACCGTCTGTCAAAGAGGCATTGCAAATGGAGAGGAAAACGCAACAAGAGCTTGATGTTAAATGTAGTGTAAGCATTGACGGCTATTCAGATTTTATATTTGTTAATCGTTTCGGAGCAACGCAGCATCAAGGAACGCTTAACAAAGCCATCAAACGAATAATCAGAGATTGTAATGATGAGGTTTTGTTGAAAAGCAAAGAAAAAGACCCCGTATTATTACCGCTGTTCAGTTGCCACTCGCTGCGGCATACCTTCACCACCCGTGCGGTTGAATCCGGAATGAATGTCAAAGTGTTGCAGGAAGTTTTGGGACACAAGGATATTTCAACCACTTTGAACATATACACCGATGTTACAAAGGATACAAAGAAAAAAGAGGTGTCCACACTCGGAAATTACTTTGAAAATCTGTCGATTTAACGACTACGCCACACTACGCCAATTACTACGCCAAACCTCCTATGTTGTGTAAATATTTATGTAGAGTTATGAAAAGCAGAAACCTTTGAAAACGGCTTGACAAAAGAGTTATGTAGAGTTATAATAACTTATATAATTGTTGAGAATAAAATCCCGACAATGAAGCCACTCGATAAGTAAAACGGCGCGGCTATGCCGTTTTGAAGAAGCAAAAAAACAATTTACCAAAAAATTTACCAAAAATGATTTTTAACGGCTGAGCCGACTGTCAAATGTCAGACCAAAATCTGACGCTTGGCGGTCGGCTTTTTTGCGGAATAATTGCTATCAGACTTTTACAAAAAAAATAGCGCTTTGACAATTCCGGATTGTAAAAAGGGTTGTATCTTGAAAAAACAGATTATTTATGGTATAATATATATAGCGAAAAATGAAATGAGTGAGGTTGTGGATATGGAAAAAGACCCGTTTAAGGAATATTTGAAAGAGTCTGAGCCGGACAAAGCTCATAAGGGCTACGTTTGGAGTACAGCAATCGGACTTCAGGCGGTGGACGGACTTAAACCGTCAAAATATCTGATTGACACTGCCGTTCGGAATATTGAGGGCAAAATTACGATTAAGGAGGCACAGAGCCTTATCGACAGCTATTATAAAGAAAGACCCGCACATATATCCGACGATGAGCGCAGCGAGGAGGCTGACAAGGTTTCTTCGCGTATTGCGGAAATTCTTTCGGAAACAGCTTTTTCATTTTCTCCGAATGAGTATATCTCTATACACCGCAGGCTTTTTCAGGGCATTTACAAGCACGCCGGAATGATTAGAGATTGCAACATCACAAAAAAAGAATGGGTGCTTGACGGAGCAAGCGTTATGTACGGAAGTGCTTCGGAATTGAAAGCAACGCTTGAGTATGACTTTTCACAGGAGCAGAATTTTAGCTATCGGGGTCTTTCGATGGACGGAATTATTCACCATCTTGCTGTTTTTGTTTCGGGACTTTGGCAAATTCATATTTTCGGAGAAGGTAATACAAGAACAACGGCGGTGTTCTTTATTAAATATTTGAGGACGCTTGGTTTCTCCGTAACCAATGATATTTTCGCGGAAAATGCGTGGTATTTCAGAAATGCGCTTGTCCGTGCAAATTATACAAATCTGCAAAATGGTATTCACACAACAACCGAATATCTTGAATTATTTCTGAGAAATCTGCTTTTGAATGAGAAAAATGAGCTTCACAATCGAAATCTGCATATCGGCGGACTTATGAACGATAAAAAAGTGGATATTAAAGAAGCAAAAGTGGACATTGAGAGCCAAAAAGCGGATATTGAAAGCCAAAAAGCGGATATTGAAAATATACTTCGCAAAAGAGGCGCAAAATTCTCTGTAAAAACAACAGTCCATATCCATAGACTTTTTGAAAAATTTGGATTTTATGAAGTATTTGGCAGGAGTGTGGTTATGGAGCTTTTAAATCTGAAAAGCTCGGGGGCGTCAAAGCTCCTTTCAAATCTGCTGCAGGCAGATATTATCGAGCCGGTATCCGGATACGGAAAAGGAAAATATAAATTCAAAAAGTAAACCAAATGAACCGACTGCCAGATGTCAGACCAAAATCTGACGCTTGGCGGTCGGCTTTTATGGATTACTTATGTGGCTAACATTGTGAAAACATAAATTTGCGGATTAAAGAAGAAAAGCAAGACACCTGCCAATGCTCGGCAGGTGTCTTTAATATATTATGATAGTTTAATTTTACCTTCAAGGTTTATAAAACTTTCCTTCTTTTTGTCAAGAGTTGCTTCGTTATATATATCCATTGTTGTTTTAATATCGGAGTGACCCATAATCTCCTGTATGATTTTCAGATTTGTTTCATTTTCACAGAAACGGGTGCAAAACGTATGCCGCAGATTATGGACAGTGAAGTGCGGCAGCAGCAACGGGTCACGGTTTTCGGATTTTGCTTTTACGGTTTCATCCGAATTATAATCTTTTATAATTCTGTCGATAGCCCTGTTGATTAAATGCGGACTAAAGACTGTTCCGAAGCGATTTTTAAATATAAAACCGCGGTATCCGTCAATTACCGTTTCGTTAAAGCCCGTTTTCTCCTGCGTTTTCCGCTCTTTGAGCAAAGCGGCTTTAACCTCATTCAGCATAGGAATAACGCGTATACCTGCTTGTGTTTTGGGGGTGGTGATATGAAACTCACACTTACCGTTGTCTTGCAGTCTGTAAATCAGATTATGGTTTATGTTTATGAGTTTATTTTCAAAGTCGCAGTCCTCCCATCGCAGACCGATAAGTTCGCCCACACGGCAGCCGGTACCGAGGAATACGGTAAAGAGCGGCAGCCAGTGAGAATACTTTTGCGAGCCAGAGATATAATTCATAAAGGCTGATTGCTGAACTTCGGTCAACGCGTGTCGCTTTCCGTTTTCGCAGTTATGGCTGTTTTTGATTTCCGTCATTGTGCCTTCGGTGGGGTTTGTCCGTATGTATCCGTCGCGGACTGCGATGGTGAAAATGGGATGCAGTATTGTATGCAATACCTCCATGGAGCGGGGTTTGAAGCCTATATCCGTAATCAAATAATTATAAAACTTTAATATGTCACTGTATTTGATTTGAGAAATCTTTTTCAGTCCCAACGAGTCGGATACATACTTTTTGTACATATACTTATAATTGGTTCGTGTGGACTGTTTAAGCCCAGGTTTATTATTGATATAGTCCTCAAAAAAAGCGTTTAGTGTGAGTTTTTCCGCCAATGCGGTATTTATGCCGTCCTGACGGTCGCGTTCAATCCGCCGTTCCAGCTCTCTTAAACATGGCTCGTTCTGTTTTTCTGGCGAGGCTTTATCGGTTTGCGTCAATCTCCTGCTATAGACGCTGTGCGTCTTGCCTAAAGCGTCGGTATACCTGTATTCATATATACCGCTTGGTTTTTGATATTCGCCTTTCCATAGGTTTCTGCCTTTGTTGTCCTGTCTGGATGCCGTTTTTTGCACCTCCCTTTGGTAAATGATGTTTTGTGCATCAAATATAGTTTATGCTATCCAGCCAATGCTCGAATTGCGGTCTTTTTATTATAACCTGTGAGCCTTTGTATAAAACGAAGTCAAGGTCTTTGTTTTCGGATATAATATCCCGAAGCCTTCCTGCACCTATGCAGGAAAATTCAGCCGCCTCCTCAATGGTAAGTCCGTATTTTTTATAGATCGGTATATTGTATTTGTATTCACGCATAATATTTGTACCTCCAAATCGGTTTTAGAAATTAAAATTATACTTATAGGCGCCACCCCCTTTGAAACCTCGAAGGAATATGTCCGTTTTCGATGTTTATAAATTCAACATCGAGCTCTGTAAAGAGTATTGTTACGGTAAATATGGTATATTCCTCGAAGTTTCGATGTTTTTTTAATTATGATAATTCATATATACAGCTGCCATAGAATATCCGCGATTGCGCGAGTTTAACATATAATAGCTTGTGTTCTTTTCACGGTTTTTGTCGCTGCGAACACACAGGCCTTTGTAATACGATACAATTCCCAGAAGATTTTTATTGCCTGATGTTTTGAGCTGAGACTTAATGCTGTTTATTTCGTCAAGTTTTTCGCGATAATTGTATTGATTCGCCGAATAAGCAATTTTGGCACATCTTATGCGCGTGTTTTCTTCGCTGCTTGGCGAATAATTAAAATTCTTAAGGCTTATACGCTCGTACAGACTCCGAATAAGCGGGATGGTGTCGGGCATATTTCGTGCAAAAAGTTCCTCGGCTGCACTTGCCATAGACAAGAGTGCAGAACGGGACAGACAGTAGTTACTATCCAAAGCATTTTTAATTTTGGAAATAACCGACGGGAGCTCTGCCAAAGGAACAGAACACAGCGTTTTGCATATCTCGTCAATTATATAATTATCGTTATATTTTTCCTCAAGCAGAACTATAAGCAAATTGATTAGATTTGGGTTACTCTTTACGCAAGGTAAGAAAAGTATGCTTTGTATCAGCCTTAAATTATGTTCTTTATAAAACTCTTCTTTTAGGCATACGAAGCCCGGTTCAGTGCATTCAAGTCCTTCAAGTGCGTTTTTTATCTTATTATTGTTCATAATCTATACCTCCAAAAAATAAATTTTTATATATGTAATATCCACTGATACTGATATTGTTCAGTACTTTAATTTCGCGGGTCATTTTATCATTTTGTTTAATAAGCAAACTCTTATTAAACAATTCTTTCCGCAGCGCTCTTTCCGAGCATGGAAAACTTATGCCGCGTTCGTTCCAGTACTTACAAACTTTAGCGTATATATTGCCGCTCTTTATGTATAGCTCGTCGCCGAGGTCTAAGGCGTCAAACTTAGCATCTGTAACGCTGTCACGATTGGTTATAAAAAGCATATTTTGTGACTTGAGTTCACAAAAACCAATCTGAAATAAGCGCACCGGATTATCATCGTAAAAACGGTGTTGGCACAGTATATACTTTTTAATTTCCTCCTCAAAATTTATTTGCGCGTTTAGTCCGTTTTTATTAAGATATTCAACATAATATTGCCACATAGCTGCAAACCAGGCATACATTTCATAATATCTGCCGTGCATTCCTTTATATGCTGAATCCTTAATAAGAGCATCCCGAGCTGCATTAAGTTTTTTGGCAAAGTCATTGTCAAAGTCTTTTTGCTGCATAATGTACTGAATAAAATATATTGTAAATGTAACATACTTATCCATACTGTTTTGCAGCTTGCTAAGATATTCGATATGTACAGGATACGCGTTTAAATCAATAAACAGAATCCGGGCATATGACGATGCCTGAAGCTGAGGTCTGACCTCGCCTGTTATCAAAGCGGTAGCGGTTGAAGTCCTGTTTTTTACGGTGTCTCCCGATACACGTTTTGCACCTGTTGTTATATCACCTGCCATACGGGTTATTGATTCGACCTTGTGAGCGTTTTCGGTGTTGTGGCATTTATAGTCGTCAACTATAAGTGTACCGCTGCAGATATCCTGAAAGGTTTTGCGTATAGCAGGCTCGGAGTCCTCGAAAGAGCAGCTTGTCAGCCCTAACGGATTAAACAGAGCCTTTGATACCGATGTTTTATAGCTGCCGGTTTTTCCTTCAAGCATTACAATAAATTCGGGAGCAAGACGCTTTGAATCATAAAGCCGCTGTTTCAATATGCCCAAAAACATATACAAATGCGATACATAACCGATTAGGGGTGTTGCAAATAGATTCGCTATAATAATATGTATATCATTGCAAATGACCTGTTCGTTTATGTCGGGTATTTGTATACGTTCTTTAATGGTTTTGTTACTAATTTTATCAACAGAGTTGCTTTTAACAGCTTTATTGCCCCAAATATAACAGGCATTGTTCTCAATCCAACCGTTAAAATAATACACAGTTACTTGATCAATACCGTTAAATTGTGTTTTGAGTCTGTTAAAAAATGCGGTCCAGTCAGCTTTTTCAAAATTATGAAAAGGTTTAAAACCAAAATGCTGAGTGAAACATTCTTTTTGAGTTATTTTTTCAGAGCTTATTCTCTGCCCTTCATAGTCTGTGCCGCCGTGTTTTAACGATACCGTAACAAAACATTTGGTATAATCCGAATATAAGAGCCTCTCTTCTTTTAAAACAATAGGGAATGTAGCGTTTTTCAGCGCTGATTCGTCATGTGTTTTCATATGAACTTATCCTTTCTTGTTTATTAGACAGGATTATTTCCGGCTTAAAACAGGAAAAACGTTTCGCCGTACAGAATAATAGAATGACGGCGCGCCCAGTCATTTATTATTCTTGAAATAAACTTGTTTCTGTGATATACTATATCACAAATTAATAAGTTTGTATGCGAGTTATGTAGGTCCTAATAGGGGTTTTTGAAAAAAAATGGAGGTAAAAATGGCAAATGAAAAAAGAAAAAGTCGGTCTAAAAATGTAGGTTTTAAATCGGAAAGCAGAAACATAAAGCATTCAGAGAATAAAATAAAACAGTGGTTTAATAACCGTAAAAATGATTATTTGGAGAAGAACTGCAGCTATAATAAAGAATCAGGGAATGTAGTGGAGGGGCGGCTAACAAATGGCCGTGTGGTGATAAGACGCAATATATACAGTGTAGGAAAGTCGACGGCGGAGAAGAGAATCGTTTCACTTGTTAACTGTATACAAGAATGGTCATGTTGCGGATGTGTCATGTCAAAGTATGAACTGTATAGGCAAGCTGTTAAAAGCATTGAGGAACTACCGTATGTTTTTAAAGAGGATGCTAATGTTAAAAAATTTGAAATCAAGCAGATATGTATTAAAGAAGAGCTGCGGCTTTATATACTGCTAGCGCTTTATCCTAATTTTGCTTACATAAAAGAAGTTGATTCGAAACTGCAATATCCGGATGAATTTTTAGAGCATTATGTATTGAAAATATATGAGGATTTTTATGATTTATGTACAGCAATAATTATGGACGCGCTTTTAAAAGCCATTTATAAAAAAACAGTTGAAAAGGTCGGCGATGCTATAGAAGCAGGTCTGGAACTGGGCGAAAAAGGACAGGAATTGTATAAAGAGAATTTTGATATGATAGTGTCAATGCTCGAATACAGAAAGAAAGAGGAAAGTAATAACAATAAAAGCAGAAAAACATATAAAGCGGAATTGTTAGAACAGTTTTTACCCTCGATTTATTTTTACATGACAATAGCATTGGGAATTAAATCCGATACAAAAGCAGAGAAATTAACAAGAGATATACGAAATGTAAAATATGTATCGGATTTTTTGGAATTTCCTATATATAGAAATAAAGAAATGCGTAAGAAACAAAAAGATTGTCTTGAAGATGCATATATGAATTTTTATAGTGAATATGAAAAACTTGACAGTAAACCGTACATATACAAGTACTTGTCTTTATACCACATAAATTTATACGCCGGCGTTATTGACGCATACTTAATGAAGGAAAATGCTAAATTCCGTCCGTCAATAATTAACGGTGTATTTACACAGATTATGTTAAACCGTATAATGCATAATAATATGGAATATTTGAAGGAATGGGAAAAAGAAAAAAATAAAACCCGGCAATCTAAGGAAAAAATTATTTATGCGTCTATGGCGTGCAACAGAAATTTTGTTGCTAAAAATATTAGTGAGTTTGATTTGGAATTTATCAATTATATAATTGACAGAGGCGCTTATATGTTTGGAGAAAAGCTTTTTAAAGGTATGTCTGCCGGAGATTTTTATAAAACAATATTCCGGACTGATCCGGGTGATGACTTCGGCGGACTTATTGATAAACATGTTACATTCATTGAACCGGAATGGTATAAGTCACCGTTTGAAGATATTCCAAAGGGTAGTTTAAAAATAGACAGGTGCGATTATGAAACTTGTATGAACTATAAATATTTTTATAAAGATGATGTTGAAAACGAAGAAAGGCTATTGCTGCTTTTGGAAACCGAAAAAGAAAAAACATCGGAAAATACAGAAAAGGAAAAACAATAAACAGACGGGGTAATGAAAACAACTTGGGCGGCATGGGTGAGTGGGATGGGGGGTGCGGACATATTCTTGAACTCCGAAGGGAGTAGAAATAAATGTACACCAGAGAAGAGAAAGAGCGAGCACTAAAAGAATTTGAACGATTAGGTTCGGTACAGGCAGTAGTAACGCTATTGGGATATCCATCCCGGAATACATTGTATACTTGGTATAGAAACAAAATAGCCGGTGTTCCGGATTATCATGGTTCGCTTAATAAGAAATATCAAATTAAACAAAAATATATCAATGCACCTAATCATCCCCGTTATCCTGATACAAATTTAAAATTAGAAGCAATAAAACGTTGCTTTTCTCTCGGAGAAGGTGTAGAATATGTATCAAGAGAAATCGGATACAGCCGCATGAGTATATATACATGGTATCGGCAATATCAAAAATATGGAGTGGCAGGGCTTATGTCATCTAAGAAACAAATAAAAAGAGAAAATATAGATTTTAATACAGAACCTTCAAAGCAACAGGATATTTCAGAATTGCAGGAGCAAATCAAGCAGTTACAAATGGAAGTTGATGTATTAAAAGAGGCATTAAATCTGTTAAAAAAAGACCCCGGCATCAATATAACGGAACTAAAAAACCGTGAAAAAGCAGTGGTTATTGATGCCATGAAGGACAAGTATCCACTGTCACAGTTATTAAAATTTCTGCGAATAGCAAAAAGCAGCTACTATTATCAGGAAAACGTGATGAAACAGCCTGATAAATATTATGAATTGCAAATCAAGATAAAAGAAATTTTCAAAGAATGCAGAAATTGTTATGGCTATAGGCGAATTCATGAAGAACTTAAGAAGTTAGGAAGTACCGTTTCGGAGAAAATCGTTCGTCGTATTATGAAAGCTGAAAATTTAACAGTACCGGCAAAAGGCACGAAGAAATATAGTTCATATAGAGGCGAAATTACCCCTGAGGTAGATAATATAATCAATCGTGATTTTCATGCAGAGCAGCCAAATACAAAATGGCTGACGGATATAACGGAATTTTCTATTCCGGCAGGAAAGGTGTATCTTTCTCCGGTTATTGACTGTTTTGATGGAATGGTTGTTAAATGGAATGTAGGAACAACACCTAATTCCAGCTTAGTCAATAAAATGCTTGAAGAAGCTATTGGCACATTGTCATCGTCAGAACACCCTCTTATACATACAGACAGAGGATGTCATTATCGCTGGTCGGGCTGGATAGAGAGAATGGAAAACGCCGGATTAACACGTTCTATGTCAAAGAAAGGCTGCTCTCCCGATAATGCAGCGTGCGAAGGATTTTTCGGCAGACTAAAAAATGAAATGTTTTACGGGCGCTCATGGATAGACGTATCTATGGAGGCTTTTACAGATGAAATTAACAGTTATATTAACTGGTATAACACGAAACGAATCAAACAGTCGTTGGGGTATATGAGTCCGACAGAGTACAGACATAGTCTTGGATTAATAACTTAAAACAGTCCAAGAATATGTCCGCACCCCCATGAGTGAGATTTTTTCTGTAAATTCAATCATTCTATGACAGCTCGGGCGGCAAAAATGCCGCCTGTTTGCCTGCCTTCCCAAAACGCTTGAAATGGGTTTGAACATTGGGTTTGTTATGCCAAATGATGGGATGCATTTTCGTATGGCTGAGATATAATTTTATAAATAACATCTTAAATCGTATCTGTATTCGTGATTTTTACATTTATAGTTGCCGAGCCGAGTAAATTTTTGCTTTATACAAAATCCGTTTGCGTGTCCTTCACCACCTATAACAAATTCCTGCGGTTTTGTGGGAAAGCCTGCGCTTTTTATGTGCGGACCTCTCCAGTATTCGCAAGTGGCGCATATTCTTGATTCCGGTTTCCCTATAGTAACGTGTCTGATTTTAAAAACCTCCGTTTCATTGTTAAATATTTTGTTTATTCTGTGTTTTGCTTACAAATTCAGCCATTCTTTTCATTGCATAAAGATTATCCTTATCGGCGGTTATTTTACAGCCCGGAGGAAATGCGGACCTTCCTATATGGGTCACGTTTTTCGGAATATGAACCTCTTTAAGACTTTCACATTCCTCAAATGCAAGGTCGCCTATATAGCGAAGGTTTTGCGGAAAAGTAATACTCTCAAGATAAAAGCACTGGTAAAAAGAGCCGTTTTGAATAACTTCAAGGGTATCGGGTAAAACAATTTTGGATATTCCGCTGCATGAAAACGAGCCGATTTCCTTTATCCCCTCGCATAAAATAATCCTGTCAATATCGGAACACACAAACGCACAATCGCCTATTTCCATTGTGCCGTCGGGAACCTTAAACTCTTTCGCCGAAAATCCGTTTGGAACGGAAATAAGTACTGTTTTATCCTTTGAATACAAAATCCCGTCTGCGGATGAAAAATGCCTGTTATTCTCCGAAACATTTATTTCTTCCACACCAAAAAATACTGCGTTTTCTATGTGTTCAACACTTTCGGGAATATTGATAACCCGGACTGATGAGCTGTCAAATGCGCCATCTGATATTATTTTTATCCCATTTGGAATGTAAACCTCACGGCTCTCGCCGTTATATCTTATAAGCGTCTCGTTTTCAATTTCAAGTTCGGGCGTCAGAGGCTCGGCTTTTGTTTCGCGGCTTACAGAGATAGCTCCGTATAAGCCGTCTTTTTCCGGTATGTAGCAACCACCGGTTTTGCCGATTTTTCCATATTCGCACGGGATGATATATTTAGAATTTGCTGAATTCACACAGAGCCCTCCTTTTTGGTTTATTTATATTATAAGTGCAATATAGCAAGCGTTTTACTTTACACCAATGCAATGAATGAGCCCGAATAAAAACATTTTTTGCTTTAATTCAGAAAACTTACTTTTACGGTACTCACAAAAACAGGCGGCAAATTGCCGCCCGTTCGGAGTATCGGGCCTATGACTATTTAGTCTCCTTGACTACATTTTTGCAATCCGGGCAGATACCCTTGTAAGTAATTATTTTTCCTCCCACACTTCCGGAACGTACCATTCTGACGCTTGCTCCGCATCTGGGACACGGTGTGTAATACTGTGTCATGTTTGTCACCTCCCTCTGTTTTTTGAATTTATAGAAACTTTAAAAGTTACTATCCGTAAAAAATCCTACATATTTTCCATTTTGTCCTTTATTCTGTTTTGGATAATTATTCGCTCATGCCGAGTATGCGGCATATTGAGCTCCATACGAAGCGTTTCTAAGTCCCAAGTATTCAAGCCGCGCTTAACAAGTGCTTCCTGTGCAGTTTTGGTATCGTTAACTTCATTTTGGTAACTGTTATATATTGTTTTTGCTGCACTTATAGTCAGTTTAACAACTCCGTTTAAAATATCCTGTGCTTTTCCCACGACTTTTACCTCCGATTTTTAGTTTGTAAAGTTGATTTAATACTTGTAATTAAAATTTATTTATGTCACTCGTTTGCAGAATATGTATACATTTACTCAAAATTTAGGATTTTCCTTTTTTCTGATAAAATGCCCAAAGCGGCATTTTGCAGTTTTCCGCACCCTGTTGTGCGGTTATTTTTTTGTCCTTCCAAAGCTGATAGTTTTCGGCATAATTCTCCGGCGGAACAATGGGCGGTCTGCCAAACTTCACTCCCCGTCTGTGCGCCGCCGCTATGCCCTCCGCCTGTCTTTGGCGGATATTTGTGCGCTCATTTTCCGCAACGAATGATAACAGCTGCAAAACCAAGTCCGCAATGAGCGTGCCGAGCAAGTCCTTTGCCTTTGTTGTGTCGAGCAGCGGCATATCAAGAACAATTATATCTGCCCCCTTTTTCTTTGTTATTTTTCGCCACTCTTCAAGAATTTCGCCGTAGTTTCTGCCGAGCCTGTCTATACTCTTTATAACAAGCACATCGCCCCTATGGAGCGACAAAAACATTTTCTTATATTCCTTTCGGTTAAAGTCCTTGCCGCTCTGCTTATCTGTGTAAATATTTTCGGGCGGAACGCCCTTTGCCGTCAGCTCATCCCACTGCCTGTCCCCCTTCTGCTGCGCCGTGGAAACTCTTATATATCCCTTTATCATCGTCTCACCACCTCTTGCCGCTTATGTGATATACCGATAGTATACCATATTATTTCCCGTGATGCGCCCGTGAGTTATATATCTCTACCAACACCTCGATTACCGCAAAAACAAGCATCTTTATATATCTCATTCTGTCTACACCTCACCCTCCATACAATAAATATATTCTTCTATTTCATCAAACGAAAAGCCGCTGTCAAGCAATTCATCAATGTCCTCGGGATAATACCCGTTATATGCCGCTATCGCCTTCAAATCGTCTATGTATGCCCTGTCATATTTTC
>OGRO01002556.1_pt1 | contig 14069 bp, 10 predicted proteins | sample 1553451 | NCBI WGS metagenome assembly OGRO01 (sample SAMEA2580021, study PRJEB22360) | human gut metagenome
TATCCGTGTCTGTGTCAGTATCCGTATCTGTGTCAGTATCGGTATCTGTGTCTGTATCCGTGTCGGTGTCGGTATCCGTGTCTGTATCGGTATCTGTATCAGTATCAGTATCTGTATCGGTATCAGTATCCGTATCTGTATCCGTATCTGTATCCGTATCTGTGTCTGTGTCAGTATCGGTATCTGTATCAGTGTCAGTATCCGTATCTGTATCTGTATCCATGTCAGTGTCAGTATCGGTATCAGTATCCGTGTCTGTATCAGTATCGGTATCTGTATCTGTGTCAGTATCGGTATCGGTATCGGTATCTGTATCAGTATCCGTGTCTGTGTCAGTATCCGTATCTGTGTCAGTATCGGTATCTGTGTCTGTGTCTGTATCAGTGTCAGTATCTGTGTCTGTGTCAGTATCTGTGTCAGTATCTGTGTCTGTGTCGGTATCAGTGTCAGTATCCGTGTCTGTATCAGTGTCTGTATCGGTATCTGTGTCAGTATCAGTATCCGTGTCTGTATCGGTATCTGTATCAGTATCTGTGTCGGTGTCGGTATCCGTGTCAGTATCCGTATCGGTATCTGTGTCAGTATCCGTGTCTGTATCGGTATCATCATCGCCGTAATCGAAATCATCATCGTCGAAAGGCGGATTGAACGGGTTACTTCCAAACTCTGTATTACCGGAGAATGACTTACAAACGATGTTACCGTCATGGTGCCAACCGCCGCCGTTTATATCGGAATTGGGCGCAAGGATCGAACCGTTAAAGCCATTTATGTTGATAGTTGCCGCATTGGTAACGTTAAAGAGCAGGTTGCCTGTCTGCTCATTATTCTGTAAATGATGACCATTTACAATAAGGCTGTGCATAGCAAGGTTAAGACTTGTGCTGCTGTCGCCTTCGCCACCTGTAATATTAATAAGTATCGTCGAGCCTTCGGGAACATTGATATTAAGAGCGTATCCGCCGTTACCCGCCATCGAATTCCATGTATACATATCGATGGTGAAAATATTCACGCCTTTATCATAGCCGTCAAGCGTAATATTTCCGTATGCACCGTTATATACTCCGTTTGCCTGTAATCCTGCAAGGTGTGCGGATGATGAACGTAAATATGCAAACGTATCGGCAAAATTAAACTTGCACTCGTCGCTGTTTACGCCGCCGATTACAGTTTTATAATTTGAATTGCTGTAATTCTCGCCGATGTTGTTTGCCCATACGTTACCGTTATTGGTGCAGAAATTATTCAGCGTGCCGCCTACTATAAGAGAAGCACATCCGTTAGGATCATTTCTGTTCGGATCCTGATGGTTTATATCATACCAACCCGGACCTGTGAAATCTCCGCCTACCGCAATACGTCCTCCGCTGTCTGCGCCCATAACGTTGCAATCTCCCTCTGTAAACAGAGTAAAGCCTGCAGCATAGCCGAATACGTCGTTATAAACATCTCCGACGAGATTATTGTATACAGAAGACTGGCTGGCGGTTACCGAAGTGTCAAAATCCTCCGCTGATAAAATCGAAGGCAAATCGGTGCTGTAAACACTGTCGGTCACATATGTCTGCGAAGCAGAACTGTCTGTAAACACCTCAACTTGTCTGAGCTGAGTGCCTGCAGGTCCGCCGAAGAATCTGGTGATCAGCATATTTATCGCAAATACAAATGCGATTATCTTTCTGAGCACTTTCAGCTTAGCGTTGAGCTGCGGCTTCTGTGTGTAATTGTCGTAGCTGTTCTGAAGCATCTAAAAGACCTCCTGTTAATATTTCATTAATCAAGAATGATTACCGTTTAACTTACAAATTTTGTAAACTGCTGTGTATTTTTACCACAAGTATACTTTTATACATTATTATTATATACCCGAAACCCGAAAATGTCAAGCATTACCGTTAAATTTGCAAATAATTCTCACGTTCCTGCGAATAATATTTGGTTATCACTCCAATCAAAACTTCCTTCAAATATTTTTCGCCATTTTGCGTTATGAATTAAGTTAAAATAATCACAAAAGTCATTGCATTTATTGTTTTCCGGTGCTATAATTAATATGTTGAATTTTGCTTACGGATACTGAAATTCACATAAACTAACTACGGAAGGATGAATCTTAATGTCAGAAGTCAGAGCTGTTCAGAAAACCGAAATGCCCGAGATAAATGCTCAGGCGGCAATCGTTGTTACTCAGCATGAGGGTCGCATACTGCTTGAAAAGAATGCCAGAATGAAACTGTCGCCTGCTTTTCTTATTAAAATAATGGCATCTATAATAGCTCTGGAAAAATGTAATCCTAATGATACCGTAACAGTATCGGACAGCGTCATAAAGCAGATTTCGAACTGGAAAGGCTCGGCATCTATCAATCTTGAAGCAGGAGAAAAAATATCTGTACTTGATTTAATTTATTCGATGATGCTGGTTTCAGCCAATGACTCTTTATTTGCTCTTGCGGAATTCATATGCGGAAGCCTTGACAAGTTTGCCGCAATGATGCAGGAGAAAGCTAAATCTATCGGTGCGGCGGATACAACTGTGACTACCGCTGACGGCAGATTTACAGCGGAGCAGTATTCAAACGCATACGACCTTGCCATCATCTGCCGCTACTGCATGACCAACAGAATGTTCAGAACAATAGCGGCTACCGATAAATATACAATCCCGGCAACGAATAAAAACGGCTCAAGGGATCTGCAGAATACGAATCTTCTTATTAACAGCGGTAACAGAAGATACAGATATGAAACGGCTATCGGCATAAAAAGCGGATATACGGCTCGCTCAAAATCATGCCTTGCCTGCTCTGCCCTGCCGCCCGCAAACAAATTTGGAGAAGAAGTGCTTGCAATAATACTCGGAGCGGAAAACACAAAGCAGATGAAATACGTTTTCTATGACGCAATAACACTGCTCGACTTCACGTTCAATAATTATGAAGCGCTCAGCGGTAAAAAGCCGGAACAGCAGAATTCCGAAACGGAAAAATCCATTACCACCGTAGGAAAGCTGTGTGAAATTCTTAATGCTGAGCTTCGCAATGCCGCAGACGTTCCGATCACATCATTTGCCTTCGGTAAGCAGAAAATAAAACCCGGATGTGCGTATTTTGCCGCCGATAAGGAAACGGCTGTCACGGCATTTGAAAAGGGTGCGGCTGTTGTTATCACAACTCAGCCTATAGAGAAGATTCCGAATATCGTTGTGGCGAATCTTGATACTGCTCTCAGCCGGACCGCAGTATTTATAAAGTCGGCACTGGGAATGTGGACTGTAGCTGTTATGGACAGTCCCGAAAAGATAAATCCCCTTTCGATGATAGAACAAATGCTTTCGAGCAAGATGGAAACCGTGCATTCAATCTCCGTTACGAACAACTACAATTCAATGCTCCACGCAATGTTTGCTTCTACACCTAAAACCGAGGCGGCTGTCATCAATGTTTCGTGCGTAAACGGAGGAAACGTTGAACGTGTTTCGCAGACAGCCAACTTTGATGTTGCTATTCTTACAAGCACTGTCGTATCCAAAAATCCGAGGGAACTGACAAAGCCTGAGCTTATTGAAGAAAAACTCAAGGTATGCGGCGGAATGAACGAATCAGGCGCTGTCATCATAAATATTGACGATAAAAATCTTGCAGGCATATTCACCATACCGCAGGATATTATCACCATTGGCGTTGATAACAGAATGGCTGATTATTTTGCCGATAACATAGAACTTTTCCATAATAAAATCTCGTTTGATATAATACACGGTGCGGATAATTATCATATCGAGCTTTATTCCGATGATAAGCACAGCGTATATCAGGCTCTGGCAACATTTGCACTGGGCGAGATTATGGGCATACCGCCAAAGCAGATTATACCGGCAATCGAAAAATACCGCCCGTCAACAGGACTTACAACAGTACGCAACGAAAGAGGTATTTATGTAATATCCGATTTTGAAAACGAGGCTGTTGAAAGCGTAGGTGCGGCACTTAAGGAACTCTGCACCATGCAGCTTCCTCCCGATTCAAGAAGAATAGCGGTATTGTCTGAAGTAGGTGACGGTGACGAGCATGAACTTGAAATATACAGGAAGGTCGGCAATATCGTCAACAAGGCAAGTGTAGATATTACGGTTTGCTACGGTGAAACCGCCGCTGAGCTGATGAAAACCGCCGATTTAAAAAGCAAATTCGTAATAAAGCTGAACACAAGACAGGCTCTTACAGAATTTTTAAAGCTGAATCTGCGTGATAATGACGCTGTACTTTTCAAAGGCTCGACGGTGACCGAACTTGACGAAATTATGACGGACGTCACATAAGCAATAACCAAACGGCAGGTATCCCAATCAAATACCTGCCGTAAATTTGTGCTATTTTATACTATATAAAAGTGAAAAATGGAAACATATAAAACGGGTATCGGTAAGTACCGATACCCGTTGCTGTTTTAATTATACCTATCACTCGGTATCCGCCGCAAGTCTGGTGTAACCGCTGTATTCGGTAACACCGCCTGCTGTCTTGTATGCGGCTATTCTGAATGTGTATGTTGTGCCTGCTTTAAGTCCCGATACACGACAGGTAACCGTTGCGTTGGATGTCGCATTCAGTATCTGCGTCCACTTACCGCCCTTATACTGCTCAACAACATAGCCCGTAGCGGAATTGTTCTTAGCCCAGTGTAAATTCAGCGTGGAAGCAGTACCGCTTTTCTTTATGAACGATGTAACGTTTGAAGGAAGTGTTGTTGCCGCAAGTCTTGTATAGTCACTGTACGCAGAACCGTTGAATGCTCTGATTCTGAAGGTGTATGTCGTGCCTGCCGCAAGACCGTTTACCGTATGAGTAACCGTTGCGTTGTTAGCAGTTCTCAGAATTTCAACCCACTTGCCTCCGGTATATCTTTCAATAGCATAACCGGTCGCATTCGCATTCTTAGCCCACTGTAAAGTAAGCGATGAACTTGTAGCGGATTTCCTTGCAAATGAAGCTACATTGCCCGGCTGCGTAGTCTTATCGGTAACAGCCGCAAGTCTTGTGTAGTCGCTGTAAAGAACGGTTGAACCTACTGTCTTATATGCTTTTATGCGGAACGTATAGGTTGTTCCCGCTGCAAGACCGTTTACTGTATGAGTAACCGTTTTGTTGTCAGCGGTCTTCAGTATCTGCGTCCATTTTCCGCCCTTGTACTGTTCAACAATATAGCCGCTTGCAGATGCGTTTTTGGACCACTGTAAAGTGAGCGAAGAACTTGTGGCGGATTTCTTTGCAAACGTTGCCACATTTGTAACCGCTGTGCCTGCCGCAAGTCTTGTGTAATCGCTGTATACTACCGAGCTACCCTCGTTTCTGTACGCTCTTATGCGGAATGTATAAACACTGCCTGCGGCAAGACCGTCTGCATTATAAGATACTGTGCCGTTACCTGACGTTCTCAGTATCTGCGTCCACTTTCCGCCCTTATATATCTCAAGCTCATATCCGCTTGCAGCCGCATTCTTATCCCACGATATTCCGACAGATGTTGTTGTTCCTGATACCCTGCGTACATTACCGACAGCGTCAAGAGTCAGCTTTGATACATAATTATCAATATAGGAGCTGTTGCAAACCGAACACTTATGTATCGTATATCCGTCAGCGGTATATGTCGGTGCAACCACTGAAGTGATATAATTGTGAGGTTTCTTTTCGATTGTTGCTGTTTCAATATGATTGCACTTTGAGCACACTCTGTGCTTTTCGCCTGTTGCAGTACAGGTTGAATCCCTGTCGATTATCCATTCGCCGTATGTGTGTTCTGTGCATTGGGTATCGGAAACGGCATAAGCCTTTATCATCAGATTATTTTTTCCGCTGTCGGTGCAATCAAACCATCCGTACGAAGGATTATATGTATAGAAGCTCTCGCCCTTGTTGGCTTTAAGGTCATATGTAAGGCCGTACATACTGTAGCCGTATTCACTGTAAATTCTGACTGTGCCGGAATCCTTAGTTATTTTTGCTACTATTGCGAAAGATTCTCCCTTCTTCACCTTTACGGGAGTATCGAACTTCAGCGAATAATAACCCTCGTACTTGACGTTGCTCATTGTGGCAACGGCGGATTTTGTGCCTGAAGTGGGATCGCTTGCATTCTGTAAACCTGTATACACACTAAGCTCGATGTTATTTCCTGCGGAAGTATAGGCTGCAGCTCCCGTAACATATGAATCTTCATCTGCGGTGAACACATTTGCACCGTATATATCAGGTCTGGAATAGCCGAATGAGGCTACGCTGTTTCCGCCGTCATAGCTGTAACGGGTATCAAAGTAATCATCAGCGCCATCGACCGTAAAGTCATAGGCAATGCCGACACCGCTTATCGACTTATCATAGTATGACAGCCAGAAATATCCGTTATCTCTTGAATAATCTCCCCAGCTGTTCTTGATGAGCCATGCACCGTCACCTGCAGGAGTTGTCTTGAAAGAAGACGCCGGAATGGTGTCATCCCATCCAACAACCGTTACGGCATGATTTGAAGTGTATTCATTAGGATTATAATAGTAACTGCTTCCATCCTCTCCGAACTTATTATCTGTATGGTTTTCGTTGTAACTCAATGAAGCGGCACCGTAATCCATAATAAGCTGTTTGAACTCGTCGTTGTCGCTGTTGTTGTTGATATGAGCCTGAAACACTCCCGTGATTTTTGCAACAGAAGAATTTCTTACCTCATAATACTCGGATTCGGTAAAATTCTTTTCGGCAATGCTCGGCGTATTGTACTCGCTGTAAGGATAATCACTGCTTTCATTGTAAGGTCCTATGCCGTTCATCAGGCCAAGACCCGCAGCCCATACATTACCGCCGTATTCAAGATAATATGTAGATCCTGCATTGTAGGTGGCGGTATCGCCCGAAGAATTGAGCTGACCGTAAAGTGCCGGATGACTCAGCATATAAGAGAGCAGATTTTCCGAAAGGTCTGTATTTTCTGCGTTGAACTAATCCGGGAACTCCTTTATCAGCGAAGCCTCGCTTATGGCTGTTGATGAAAAAGCCCAGCAAGTACCCCAGTTTCCCTGATCCTTAACAGATGTTATATAACCTTGCTCCACCGCACTGTATTTAGCAGGTGCGGCATAAACTGACAGCGACAACACGCTTGCAGTCACTGCCAGTGCTGTACCCGAAGCACAGATTCTCATTAGTTTTTTATTCATACTTCCTCCTGATGTATATGTATAAATCGGCTGAATGTCTTTTAACGGTAAAAAACGTTTGTTTTCGACCATTTTACTTATTAATTATACCATTTTACGATGTGACAGTCAATTGATAAATCGTTGAATTTTATGCGACTTTTTTGCACAGAATAGATAAAATTTAAGTTTTTCTCCAAAAAGGGCTTGTATATTTTAGCTAAATATGATACAATTAACTCAAGTCAAAAGGGTATCACCCCTCAGACCCTTGCAAACGGTTTCGCTTGCAAATAAAGTTCAAGGCGTATATCGCCCCGAAAGGAATGAAAGTTATATGACAGTAAACATTACAGCGAAGAAGATTCAGGTTACTCAGGCGTTCTCGGATTACGCAACAAAGAAGATTGAAGCTAAACTCGATCGTTTCTTCTCAGGTGACGCAGACTGCAAGGTAACACTTTCCGAGCAGAAAAATATGATAACGTGCGAAGTTACAGTCCGCACAGCAGGACTTATATTCCGTTCAGAGCAGAAAGCGGCAGACAAAAACGATGCTTTTGATGCCTGCATAGACCGTATCATAAGACAGATCCGTAAAAACAAGACAAGAGTTGAAAAACAGCTTCACAGCTCATTCAAGGGCAGTTTTGACGATGTTGTTGAAGAACAGGCTGATTTCGAGGTAGTTAAACATAAAAAGTTCAATCTTCGTCCTATGTCGGAGGATGAGGCTATACTTCAGATGAATATGCTTGAACACGCATTCTTCATGTTCAGAAACGCTAAGACCGGAGAGATAAACGTAGTTTACAGACGTGACGACGGCAATTATGCGGTTCTTGAGCCTTCGGAAGCGTAAACGATATAAAGCAACGTAAATAAATAACATACTGCCGTGCAGTGAACGCTGCACGGCAGTAATTCTATTAAAGGAGCGTTATATGAATAAAACAAACTGGGGAATCATCGCAACGGGATCTATCGCCGCAAAGCTGGCCGAAGCCATAAACAGCAATGAAAACTCCGTGCTTTATGCGGTAGCGTCAAGAAGCGAAAATAAAGCAAAGGACTTCGCTGAAAAATTCGGTGCAACAAAGCATTACGGCAGTTATGAACAGCTGGCGGCAGATGAAAATGTCGATGTTGTCTACATTGCCACACCTATGGCTCAGCATTACGAAAACGCAAAAATGTGTATCGAAAAAGGGAAAAACGTGCTGTGCGAAAAGACGATAACCCTTAACTGCAAACAGCTTGACGAGCTTATCGCACTTGCTCAAAAACACAACGTATTCTTTATGGAAGCTATGTGGATGAAGTTTATTCCTGCGTTCAGGCAGGCAAAGGAATGGGTAGCCTCCGGACGAATCGGTGACATAAAGCTCATTCGTGCAGACCTGTCATCTTTTTGCCCTTACAATCCCGATAACCCGTATGACCGTTTTTATACAAATTCACTCGGCGGCGGTTCTCTGCTTGATCTTGGCGTATATCCGCTGACATTCGCCTGTGATTTTCTCGGATATAAACCGAAAGAGATCATTACAAGCGCATATATCGGAAAAAGCAACGTAGATTATGACGCTTCCCTGCTGTTAAGATATGAAAACGGGAAATTTGCCGACTCGCATATCGGTTTTGATTTTCTTAAAGACAATTCTGCCTGTATAATCGGCGACAAAGGCAGAATAGTTTTCGGCAACTGGTTCTTCTGCACTTGCTCGGTAAAGCTGTATGATGAGCTTGGCAACCTTGTTGCTGAGCCTTTGATAACTCACGATTGCAACGGCTATGAATATGAGGTGCGTGAGGTGGAACGCTGTCTTGACGAAAACAAAAAGCAGAGCGATATAAATCCGTTGTGGCAGACAAGAGCCGTCCTTGAAATTATGGACAATTGCCGCAAACAATGGAACTTGAAATTTGACGGAGAATAAAAGCATACCCCTTGCAGTAAATTTGCAAGGGGTATTTGTCAGTTTACCTTTATCTTGTCAAGCACCTCTCCGACCTTATCGTGTATGGCAAGGTCTGCCCTGCTGTCATAAGGAGTGGCAGACATATTAATAAGCACCAGATTTCTGCCGCCGAAATAACGTATAAATCCCGCCGCAGGATATACTGTAAGCGAAGTTCCGCCGATAATCAGCGTGTCACAGCTTTCTATCGCCGCCAGCGCACCGGTTACCGTCCTGTCGTCAAGATTTTCGCCGTACAGCACAACATCAGGCTTTATTATTCCTCCGCATTCGCAACGAGGCACTCCTTCTGACCTGAGAATATCCTCTGCGCTGTAGCTTTTTCCGCATTTAAGGCAGTAGTTTCTGTGAACGCTTCCGTGCAGTTCATAAACCGTCTTGCTTCCTGCCGCCGTATGAAGCCCGTCAATATTCTGCGTTATAACCGCAGTCAGCTTTCCTGCCCTTTCAAGCTCGGCCAGCTTCAGATGCGCCTTGTTCGGCTTTGCGTCAAGGCACAACATTTTCTCACGGTAAAACTCAAAGAATTTTTCGGTATGCTCAAAGAAATATTCGTGGCTTAAAAGTTCCTCCGGCGGAACATCATATTTCTGATTATATAATCCGTCTGCCGAACGGAAGTCGGGGATACCGCTTTCGGTAGACACTCCCGCACCGCCGAAAAACACTATAGATCTGCTCTCATCAACAATCTGCTGCAACGTTTTCATAAAAAAGACCCTCTTTCAGATTTCCTCGCCATTATCATGGCAGAAATGACACTCTCCGCAAAGCTCGCCGTGTCCGTATATCTCTTTTATTATACCCCAGTTGTCAAGCATTTTCTTTGCCACCGCAGGATCGTACATAAGTCCGATATTCTTTTCTATTTCATTTCTGACTATATCAAGCGGAAGCGCTTTTCTGTAGGCTCTTGCCGATGCCATTGCATCAATCGAATCACACACGGCGATTATTCTTGCGCCGATTGGGATCTCATCCGCCTTTGCGCCGAACGGGTAACCCTTTCCGTCATATCTTTCGTGGTGATGAAGTATTATTGCGGATATTCTCGAAAAGCTGGGCGACTTTGACAGTATATCCGATCCTATCTGCGGATGCTGTTTCATCAGCGCCCATTCTTCATCGTCAAGCCTGCCCGGCTTCAGCAATATGGAATCGGGTATTCCGATTTTTCCTATATCGTGCAGGTGAGCGGCTATATGCATTTCCTGTATTTCGTCGTCCGCAAGTCCCAGCATTTTTGCAAGCACCGTAGCCGTATCGCTGACCCTCCTCGAATGATCTCCAGTGTACGGATCTCTCGCATCAAGCGCAGACGATATACACTCCACAAACTCGTGATATAATTTGTTGTCCTGTGTAATTATACTGTTGGCGTCGATAATTTTCGGTTGTTCCTGCTCCACTCTGACATTCCTCTTTTCTTTACCGTAACCGCCGTATGTAAGTTAGTTTAAGGCAACCGTGATATAAAACTAAATCGTTACACATTTTCTGCGGCAACGTGCTTTTCTTTTATATGCTTTTTCAGCTTGTCGAACGATTCGGAGCTTATATCGTGTTCCAGCTTGCACGCATCTTCTGCAGCCGTTTTTTCGTCTACGCCTATACCGATAAGCCAATCGGTAAGCACTCTGTGACGTTCATATATACGCTGTGCTATCTCCTCGCCGGGTTCTGTAAGCGTTATATAGCCGTCCTTGTCCACCTCGATAAAACCGCCGCTTCTGAGTATGCTCATAGCACGGCTTACACTCGGCTTTGAAAGCTCCATTTCGTGTACTATATCAATAGAACGTACATCTACCCCTCTTTCTCTGAGAACAAGGATAGTTTCAAGATAGTTCTCGCCCGATTCGTGAATGTCTGGCATTAAAGTACCGCCTTTCAGTTTGGTTAATTCTGTCGGTTAGTCACCGCTTATTCGTTGTTATTATAACACGATTTTAATGTGCCGTCAAGGCACAGCGGCAATTTGCCGCAAGTTTTGTCCATCGGACAAAACAAAATCGTGTTTAAACGTTCTCAGCCATTGCGTAGCAAGCCGCATTTCTATGCGGCGAAATCGTCTTTTGACGATTTCGGGCTGAGGTTGTTATTGCGTAAGCAAAAACGTTCTCAGCCATTGCGTAGCAAGCAGCATATTATGCGGCGAAATCGTTGCAAAACGATTTCAGGCTGAGGTTGTTATAGCATTAAATTAAGTGGCTGTCAAGCCACAGTGGCGGTACGCCACTGTTTTGCACAGCAAAACAAAAACCGCACCGACAAAAGCCGATGCGGTAAGCGTAACTATGATATTATCAGACCTTAGCGATAACCTCGACTTCGGCAAGAACACCCTTAGGCAGTGCCTTTACCGCAACGCAAGAACGGGCAGGCTTTGATGTGAAATACTGACCGTATACCTCATTAAACTTTGCAAAGTCGCCCATATCGGCTAAGAAGCAGGTCGTCTTGATAACATTTTCAAAGCTCGTTCCTGCCTGCTTTAAAACTTCGCCTAAATTCCTGCATATCTGATGTGTCTGACCCTCGATGTCCTTTGCCTCAACCTCAGATGTTTCGGGATTGATTGCGATCTGACCCGATGTGTAAAGCACACCTGCGTGAACTATTGCCTGTGAATAAGGACCGATTGCGGCAGGCGCCTTGTCTGTATGAATCTTTTCCATTGTCATTACCTTCCTTTGATTTATTACTCGATGCTGTAGCCTGCATCGGTAAGTGCTTTTCTTATCTGAGCGATATGCTCATAGTTTCTTGTTTCAAGTTCAACACGCAGATAGCAGCCGTTGACATCTTCGCCCTCGTTTGCACGCTCGTGGTGAACGGATATAACGTTACCGCCGAGGTCTGCGATTATCTGCGATACACCCTTAAGCTGACCTGGCTTGTCGATAAGTGCGATATTAAGCTGGCAGGTACGTCCGGACTTTATAAGACCTCTCTTGATTACTCTTGAAAGAATCGTTACATCAATATTACCGCCGGATACAAGGCATACGACCTTCTTGCCCTTTACGGGAACCTTGTTGAACATTACTGCCGCAACGGGAACTGCGCCTGCACCCTCGGCTATCAGCTTATGCTTTTCAATAAGCGTAAGTATAGCGGTAGAAATTTCATCATCCGTAACAGTTACAATATCATCTACATACTTTCTGCAAAGCTCGAATGTATTTGAGCCGGGCTCCTTTACTGCGATACCGTCTGCTATGGTGGAAACGTGGTCAAGGCACTCTATCTTGCCGTCCTTGACAGATGTCAGCATACTGGGTGCGCCTGCCGCCTGAACACCGTATACCTTTATATCGGGCTTTAATGACTTCATCGTGAAAGCAACGCCCGAAATAAGTCCGCCGCCGCCGATAGGCACTACAACAGCGTCTATATCGTCAAGCTGTTCAAGCAGTTCAAGACCTATCGTTCCCTGTCCTGCAATTACATCCTCATCGTTGAACGGATGAATAAATGTATAGCCGTGTTCGTCACGGAGCTGTAAAGCTTTGTTGTACGCATCGTCATATACGCCCTCAACAAGACATATCTCCGCACCGTAGCTTCTTGTAGCCTCGACCTTTGAAATGGGAGCGCCGTCCGGCAGACATATTATCGACTTGATACCGCTTCTCTGCGCCGCAAGAGCAACGCCCTGAGCGTGATTTCCCGCACTGCAGGCGATAACACCGTGCTTCTTTTCCTCGTCTGTAAGGGTAGAAATCTTGTAGTATGCGCCTCTTACCTTGAACGAGCCTGTCACCTGCAAATTTTCCGTCTTGAGATAAACATCCGCATCGGGATTTATCTGGGGAGCGTGGATAAGGTCGGTAGGTCTTATTACCTCTTTCAGTTTAAAAGCCGCATGATAAACCTTGTCTAATGTCAACATCTTTCTTCTTTCCTTTCCTGTCTTTGCTTTATAAATGATTCTGCGATTTCAATGATACAAAGCACTTTTCGGTAGCTGATAAAATAAAAAAGCCCCGCCTTATGAAACTTATCGTTTCAAGAGGCGAAGGCTTGAAGTCTCCGTGTTACCACTCTTATTGCCCGTGAATAACGAGCCGCTCTGTACATATCCGTCAATATGCTACTCTGTAACGGGAGTACCCGTACAGGCTTACTGCTGTTTCTGCCTGTCTGCTCAGAGGTGATTATCTTTTGCGGTATTACCTGCCGTTTCGCACCTTCAACGGCTCTCTGTGAGGCTTTTCCCGCCGACTTCCTCGTCAACGCATTCTTGTTATCGTTTTAGAGTATAGCACTGTTTTTGCGATTTGTCAACACTAATTTTCAAAAAAATCGCTTACACGTTTACGCAAAATAATTATCAAACGCTTTAACACCGATGTCAATCTGCTTTTCCGCAAACTTTGCCGCATCATCGTCATTTTCGCTTGTATCGTCTGTTTCGCCAAGTATCATAAAGCAGTAATAACCGTCTTTTTCAAGCACCTTACCTGCGTTTACCTTTGCAACATTTACAGGATACTGCATCTGCTGTTCCTTCATAACGAGCAGTGCGTCCTCAAGCGCACGCTTGACTTCGGACTCCTTGCCCTTTTTAGCCTTTACCGCAACCAGCCTGTCCGGGTGGAAGCTGATAATCGGTGCTTCAGCAACGATCTCATCATACATATCCTTTGTAAGTCCGAATTCGCTCTCGATCATTTCTGCGTCCATAGCCTGATCGGGCAGATAGTTGTCGCCGTATGCCTTCGCAACAGCATCCCTCAGACCCTTTGCTGATAATGTGCTGTTTTTATCGTTACTTTCCGAGCCGCTTATATCTCCCGACGAGCTTCCGGCACTTTCCTGAGCCGAAGTTGAAAGACCCGGTGCGGCAGATGACGCATTGCTCTCACTGTCTGATGTGCAGGCGGATA
>OGRO01002557.1_pt1 | contig 14066 bp, 13 predicted proteins | sample 1553451 | NCBI WGS metagenome assembly OGRO01 (sample SAMEA2580021, study PRJEB22360) | human gut metagenome
TTTTTGTCTAAAAAGTGTTGCACTTGACTTGACAATCTACCCTGCCGCCCTCACCAAGCAAGGACGCTTGCAGTCAGTCGCACACAGTCGCTGCACGATGCAGCGACACCAACGACTGACAACCCGCATTGGGGCTACGCCCCAAACCCCATTAAATAAATAAGAGATTATTATTTAGCAGTCTGGACAAATGCGCTTAGCAAAGTAAAACAATAATACCCGACAGGAAAGGAAGTTTTCAACTATGTCAAACGAAAGATATGAACTTAACAAAAACCTCGCCCAGATGTTAAAGGGCGGTGTAATAATGGACGTTACAACGCCTGAGCAGGCAAGAATAGCACAGGAGGCAGGCGCTTGCGCAGTTATGGCGCTTGAGCGTATCCCTGCCGATATAAGAGCCGCAGGCGGTGTTGCAAGAATGAGCGACCCTGCTATGATAAAGGGCATTCAGAACGCAGTTACAATTCCCGTTATGGCTAAGTGCCGTATCGGTCATTTCGCTGAGGCGCAGATACTCGAGGCTATCGAGATAGATTATATAGACGAGAGCGAGGTTCTTTCTCCCGCAGATGACAAGTACCACATCGACAAGACAAAGTTCAACGTGCCTTTCGTATGCGGTGCAAAGGACTTAGGTGAGGCACTCCGCCGTATCTCAGAAGGCGCTTCTATGATAAGAACCAAGGGCGAACCCGGTACAGGCGACGTTGTACAGGCTGTAAGGCACATGAGAATGATGCAGCAGGAAATCCGCAGGCTGACATCTATGTCAAAGGACGAACTTTACCAGGCCGCAAAGGATCTTCAGGTCGACTATGAACTTGCAAAGTATGTTGCGGAAAACGGCAAGCTCCCCGTTGTAAACTTCGCCGCAGGCGGTGTCGCAACTCCTGCCGATGCCGCTCTGATGATGCAGCTCGGCGCTGAGGGCGTATTTGTAGGAAGCGGTATCTTCAAGTCGGGCAACCCCGCAAAGAGAGCCGCCGCTATCGTAAAGGCCGTTACAAACTACACTGACGCTAAGATGATTGCAGAACTGTCGGAGGATCTCGGTGAAGCTATGGTCGGCATAAACGAGCAGGAAATCGCTCTCCTCATGGCAGAACGAGGCAAATAAGGCGGCGGGTCGCCGCTGACTGTTCCGACCTTTGCGGCAATGTGCCGCTTCAAATTCCGCCTTTATAAACATTAGAAATAAGTAAAGGCTTGCAAAACGGCGGATTTATAAAAAGTGCTGAGCAAAAAGAAGTTGGCTGTAATAAACCGCTCAGCCGAAAGGACACAACTAATGACAGTAGCAGTTCTTGCGCTTCAGGGCGCATTTGCGGAACACGAAAAAATTCTCTCAAAGCTCGGTGCAGACAGCTTTGAGATACGTCAGAAAAAGGATCTTGACCGCAGCTTCGACCGCCTTATAATTCCCGGCGGTGAAAGCACGGTACAGGGAAAGCTGCTCCGTGAACTTGATCTTTTTGACGGCATAAAGAGCCGTATCGAAGGCGGTATGCCTGTCTACGGCACCTGCGCAGGTCTTATCCTGCTTGCGAAGTCTATCTCAAACGACAGCGCACAGCACCTGCAGACAATGTCTATTGTTGCCAACCGCAACGCATACGGCAGACAGCTCGGCAGCTTCCATACCGAAGCGCAGTTTGAGGGTATCGGAGAAATTCCTATGACGTTTATCCGTGCGCCGTATATCGACAAGGTTTATGACGATGTGCAGGTTCTCTCGGAGGTGGACGGAAAAATAGTAGCCGCAAGACAGAAAAATCAGCTTGTCACAGCTTTCCACCCGGAGCTTGACGGCGATACAAGAGTACACGAGTATTTTCTGAATATGTAAAGATATGTGGGATCCGCTGTTTTTTAAACGGCGGATTTTTTTGTTTACATCGCTCCGGTAATGCCTTGCTTGCCCCTCCCGTTATAACCTTATCGATCTTGCCGACACCGCCAATTACGCAAGCTACCCAAAAACTAAACTCCATTCATTTTGCATATTTTTGAAAAATTTTTCAAAACCCCCTTGACAAATCGCAAAAGCAGTGATATAATAAAGCCTACAAAGTCGATAGGCTTTTAGAGATTAAACCGAACCGAAAACGAGGTAAGGATATGACAAGATATATAAGCGGTTTCCGATGTTGATTTTAGCAGCATCTTCAAAGTAAGACAGATATACTTTTGTTGTAAATGCAACACACGGTTTTATACCTACAGAATAACAAACGAAAATTAAACTTAACGTATAACAGATTATGAATCGAAAAGGAGAAAATCACAATGAGAACATTTGACAAGATCACAGACCTTATAGGCGGCACACCCATATTAAAGCTCAACAACTACATAGCCCTAAACGAGCTTCCCGCAAACATCTACGCAAAGCTCGAATACTTCAACCCCGCAGGAAGCGTAAAGGACAGAATCGCAAAGGCTATGATAGACGATGCAGAGGCTAAGGGTGCACTCAAGCCCGGTGCAGTTATAATCGAGCCTACAAGCGGTAACACAGGTATCGGACTTGCCGCTGTAGCCGCTTCAAAGGGTTACAGAATAATCCTCACAATGCCCGAAACCATGAGCGTTGAGCGCCGTAATCTGCTCAAGGCATACGGTGCGGAGCTTGTACTTACAGACGGTGCAAAGGGTATGAAGGGCGCAATCGCAAAGGCAGAGGAGCTTGCACAGCAGATTGAGGGCGGATTCATTCCCAGCCAGTTCACAAACAGCGCAAACCCCACCGCTCACTTCAATACAACCGGTCCTGAGATATGGGAAGATACAGACGGAAAGGTTGACATCTTCGTAGCCGGCGTAGGCACAGGCGGTACGGTTTCAGGCGTAGGTAAGTACCTCAAGAGCAAGAACCCGAACGTAAAGGTAGTTGCAGTTGAACCCGCAGGCTCACCCGTGCTTTCAAAGGGCGTGGCAGGACCTCATAAGATACAGGGTATCGGCGCGGGCTTTGTTCCCGAAACGCTTGATACCAAGATTTACGATGAAATAATCGCAGTCGAGAACGAGGACGCATTCGCTACAGGCAGAACGCTTGCAAGAAAAGAGGGCTTACTTGTCGGCATCTCGTCCGGTGCGGCTGTATATGCGGCTACACAGCTTGCTAAGCGCCCCGAGAACAAGGGCAAGAACATTGTTGTTCTTCTCCCCGATACAGGCGACCGTTACCTCTCAACACCTATGTTCGCAGAATAATTCAGAAATTTCTATACCCAATTTTATATAGCCATCGCAAAAGCTGTCTTGACGGACAGTTTTTTGCATTTTGATTATAAAGTAACTTCAAATAATTGCTGAAAATCCGCATCACAACGTTATCTTATAACCGTATTTTGCAAGTTATCAATTCTAAACTTGCACAAACGTGCTTGTGCTATAGCACAAAACCCTGTAAAACCGGTTGACCTCTCAGACTTTCGGTAGTACAATACAGGTAAAGAAAAAACAAGTACCGCAACGGCGCAGGACGATGAAAGTTCTGCGCCGTTTTGTTTTCAAAGGAAAGGATGACGTACAAATGTATGAATGCAGTTTAGACAGAATGAAGGATAAGATCTCCACTTTCAGCAAATTCGGTGATGCAGGCCACGGCGGTATCACACGTTACTCGCTCTCGCCCGAGGCTATTATGGCCCGTAACGAGTTCATCAAGCGTATGAAGGCTATCGGCGCAGAGATTGAGATAGATGATGTTGCTAATATCTACGCAACGCTCCCCGGCACAGACCCCGACGCAAAGCGTATCGTAATGGCTTCCCACTGCGACTCGGTAAAGAACGGCGGTAACTATGACGGTATACTCGGCGTTATGTCGGCTATGGAGGTACTTGAAACAGTACACGAGAAGAACATCCCCCATAAGCATCCTCTCACCGCTATGATATGGACAAACGAGGAAGGCTCGCTGTATCCGCCCGCTATGATGTGTTCGGGTATCGTATGCTACGATTATCTGCCTGAGGACATCAGATGCAAGTTCAAATATGAGGATATGATGAATTCAAAGAGTATCCTTGACAATACATCGACATTCGGTGAAGCGCTTGACAAGTCAGGCTTCAAGGGCGACAAGAAGTACCGCCTGTCACCCGACAGATATATGTATATGTTTGAAACTCACATCGAACAAGGTCCTATCCTTGAAGATGCAGGAAACGATATAGGCGTTGTTGACTGTGTACTGGGTATGTTCAACTACAGGCTGAAGTTCTACGGACAGACGACCCACGCAGGCACATTCCCGATGCCCAAGCGCCGTGACGCATTCTTTGCCGCTTCACAGGCTCTGTGCTATCTGCACGAGGAAATCGACAAGCTCGGCTACAGCGACCTTGTTTACACAACGGGCGAGGTTGTGTGCCACCCCTGCGTACATACCTGTGTTCCCGACTTCTTTGACTTCTCGTTCGACTCACGTCACGAAGATCCCAAGGTACTTGAAAAGGTACTGGCTATCGTAAAATCCTGCGAGGAAAAAACGTGGGCAGGCTGTACCTGCAAGGTAGAAAAGGCTTGGAACCGTGATACTGTCTACTGGGATAAGAAGCTGGTAAGCTATGTAAAGGCATCCGCAGAAGAATGCGGTATCAAGCACCAGTATATCCACTCAGGTGCAGGTCATGACGCACAGTTTGCCGCATATATGCTCCCGACAACTATGATATTCGTACAGTCGAAGGACGGTCTTTCACACTGCGAGCCGGAATATTCAAGCCCGGAGCATTGCACTGAGGGCGCAACGGTTATGCTGAATGCTGTCCTCAAGGCAGATAATGATTGATTATAATGACAACCACTTCTTTTTTTGGTATATTTCCTGACTGATTTTGCTTTATCTGATTTACTTTCACCCGCTTTTTCGGCGGGTGATTTTTTTTGCGGTCGGTGTTCATTACGGACAGTAATTAAAAATAGAATAATAAGGCTTGATTTTTTATTTAAACTATGGTACAATAGTACAGTATCAGAAATAGAACCCGTGATTATGGGTGTAAGCCCTGTGCAAGGGAGTCCTGTGAACCATGTCAGGCGGGGAACCGAGCAGCATTAAGCAGTTATGACCTGTGCCGCAGCAAGTTTACACTCATAATCATGGGTTCTATTTTTGCGTATCGTTTTATTTACCGATTATTATGTACTTTGTCACGGGAGGTTAGTTATGCATCTTGCTCTTTATCGTAAGTATCGTTCTGCCACCTTTGACGAAGTAATTTCGCAGGAACATATAACCACCACGCTGAAAAATCAGATAAAGGCCGGCACTCCGGCTCACGCTTATCTGTTCACAGGTTCGAGAGGTACGGGTAAGACCACCTGTGCAAAGCTGATGGCAAAGGCGGTAAACTGCTTATCTCCCGTTGACGGCAACCCCTGCGGAGAATGTGAAAGCTGTAAGGCAATAGCCGCAGGCTGTCCGGATATAATCGAGATGGACGCAGCCTCAAACAACGGCGTTGACGATGTAAGGGCATTGCGTGACGAGGTTATGTACGCTCCGACTGTCTGCCGCTATAAAGTTTATATAATAGACGAGGTGCATATGCTGTCCTCACAGGCATTCAACGCACTTCTGAAAACCATAGAAGAACCGCCGCCGCACGTTATATTCATACTTGCGACTACCGAGATACACAAGGTGCCTGCGACTATCGCATCAAGATGTCAGCAGTTCCGCTTTTCAAGAATTGACGTAGAAGAAAGTACAAAGCGGCTGTGCGAGATAGCAAAAAAAGAAAACGTAAATATAACCGAGGATGCGGCAAGACTTATTTCAAGATTGTCCGACGGCGGTATGAGAGATGCGGTTTCGCTGCTCGACCAGTGTATAAGCGTGAGTGCCGACATTGACGAGGAAACCGTAAGGACTACCGCAGGCATCGCAGGAACAGAGCATCTGTTCACGCTTGCACAGTGCATACACGAGCAGAATGCGCCCGAGGCACTGAAAATTCTCGACGAGCTTCACAATCAGTCGAAGGATCTTATGCTTCTTCTTGACGAGCTGTTGTCGCATTTCAGAAATCTGTGCATACTGTCGGCAACGAACTCCGACTTTTCGCTTATCCCTGCAGGAAGCGGAACAAGAAACGATCTTGCAAGGCAGACAAAGGAGTTTACTCTCGGAGAAATAATGCGGTGTATGGATATACTGCAGGACTGCATTGCGAGAACTCCGAAAACGGCAAAGCGTAAGACGGTTGCCGAAATGTGCCTTATAAGGCTGTGTACGCCACGTCTTGACAGTGACACATCGGCATTGTCGTTAAGGCTTGAAAAACTGGAGAACAGGCTCGACAAGCTGTGTGACGGCGAGATAAGCATTCAGCCGAGAACCGCAGTGCAAACCGGCGAAAGCACAGAAAAGCATATACCGGCGCAATCCGCAAAGCCCGTAAGCGTAACCGGCGACAGACCGCAGGATATTATTGCAGATACGCTGAACAGGATAGAAAATAAAATCACATCCGCTGATGATAAGCAGAAGGACGTGACAGCTCCGTCCGCTCCGGTACAGCAGAACGGTACAGAGCGGAATGCCGCAGACAGCAAGCCTGACTGGCTGTTTGAAGGTAGGGGCGGTATTGATGATAATGCAAGCGCAGGAAACGAAGACATTCCTCCGTTTGACCTTGACGAACCGCAGGCAAGCGTTGCTCCGCCTGAGCCCGCTCCGCAGGAACAGGCAGGCAATACAAGCGGTGACGGCAACAAGCCTGATTGGCTGTTTGAGGGTACGGGCGGTGCTGATGAAAACGCAAGTGCAGGAAACGAAGATGTTCCTCCGTTTGACCTTGACGAACCGCAGACAAGCGTTGCACCGCAGGAACAGGCAAGCAATACAAACGGCAACGGCAACAAGCCGGACTGGCTGTTTGAGGGTACGGGCGGTGCTGATGAAAACGCAAGTGCAGGAAACGAAGATGCTCCTCCGTTTGACCTTGACGAACCACCTATAAACGTCGCTCCTGCCGAGCCTGCTCAACAGGCTGAACAGGTACAGTCGGGTAATATTCCGCCAAGGACAGCATATGAGCAAAGCACAAAAATGCCAAAAACACAGGGTACCGGTAATGCCGATCCGCAGGTAACCGAGATACTCGACAGACTTCCCGTTATACTGCAGGCTATACTGGGACAGGTGCAGGTGACGCTCGGTCGGGATACGGTGAATATCAGCGGTTATCAGAAATTCCAGTATGATTTCCTGACAACAGGCGACTCGAAGGAACGGCTTGAGAAAGCCGCCGAAGAGGTAACAGGCAGAAGGCTTGTAATGACCTTTGACAATAACGGCGATACAGCCGAAAGCAAAGATAAAAGCGACCCTGTTTCCGATTTCTTGTCAAGAGCGGAAAAAATGGGCGTAAAAATAAAATACAAAAAACCAAAAAATTAAGTCGTTGACTTAAAGATACGAAAGGAAAAATCACAATGAAAGCAAGATTACCCAAGGAATACCAGAACAGAGGCGCAAACAACATGAACAGCATGATAAAGCAGGCTCAGAAGATGCAGGAAGACATCGAGCGTGTACAGGCTGAGCTTGAGGCAAGAGATTTCACGGCTTCTGCCGCAGGCGGTATGATTGAAGTTACGATGAGCGGTGCAAAGGTACTCAAGGAGGTTAAGCTCAACCCCGAGGTAGTTGACAAGGACGCTATCGAGGATCTTCAGGACGTTATCGTAGCAGGCGTAAATGCCGTTATCACACAGATCGAAGAAGTAAGTGCCGCAGAGATGGAAAAGGTAACAGGCGGAGTTAACATTCCGGGACTTGTTTAATGGCTGAATATAATTCTCAGCCGCTTATAACGGCGGCGCAGGAATTCGCCAAGCTCCCCGGCATCGGTCTTAAAACGGCGCAGAGGCTGGCATATTATATACTGAACGCCCCGGAGGAAGAAGTGGAGCAGTTTGCGTCCGGAATTCTACGGGCAAGGCGCAGTATGAAGCTGTGCAGTGTATGTCAGAATATCTGCAATACGGACAAGTGCGATATATGCTCGAACAGCCGCAGGAACCACAAGGTCATATGCGTTGTGGAAAGTCCCAAGGACGTTTCCGCCATAGAACGAAGCGGCGGCTTTGACGGAGTGTATCATGTGCTTCACGGGCTGTTGTCACCGATGAATTCGATAGGTCCGCAGCAGCTTAAAATAAAGGAGCTTATGGCAAGGCTGTCGGATACGGACGAGGTCATAATGGCTACAAGTCCGACTATTGAGGGAGAGGCTACGGCAACATATCTTTCAAGAATGATAAAGCAGCTGGGAGTAAAGGTGACCCGTCTTGCGTATGGTCTGCCTGCGGGCGCATCGCTTGAATATGCGGACGATGTTACGCTCCAGAGGGCGCTTGAAAACCGTAACGAAATATAATTTTCTTCGGGAAAGGAATATAATAAATGACACAGGAACAGTTGAACACGATACAGGAACAGACAAAGAAAATAACCAACCCGAAACTGCTCGAAGTGATGAGGACGCTTAAAAAGTGCGCTGAAGAGAAAACAAATCCCGAACCGCAGTATCAGGTGGATTATATCGACAATCTGATGGAAGCAAGACTTCTTGCGCCTGTAACCGTGACGGATATGTCGGGTGAGAACGAAAATCAGATGAAGGTACAGTTCTCGCACCTTACAAATCCTCAGAACGAAAAATATTTTATGGTGTTCACCGATATGGAAACAATGCAGAAGAACATCAATGATATAAGCAAGATCTGCATAATCGCCGTTACATATAAGGATCTTTCCGCTATGCTGTCACAGCCGAAGTGTGCTATGAAGGGCTTTGTTATAAACCCCTTCACCGAGAACATTATCTGCGGTCCTCAGCAGGCAGAGGTAATAGCAAATTATATAAGACAGAAAAAATTCAACAACGGTGAGCTTACTGTCATAAACGAGGTTACGGGCGTGCCTGACACTGTTACCAAGCCTATAACAAGCTATTTTGACAGCCGTAAGGATATTAAAAAGGCATATATTATGAATATGCGCAAGATAAATCAGCTCAACCGCCTTATAATCGTGGATTTCGAGGGTGAGGACGATAAATTCAACGACTTTACCAAGGACTTTACCGAAAAGGTACTGAAGGATATAAACGACGAAAAAGCGCCGTTTATGATAATGAACTTCAATCAGCCTGCCGCAAAACAGGCGACAAAAGAAAAAGTTCCGTTCTATGTAAAGGTTTAACGGATTTAAACGTTATGCAAAAAATGAACACAAACAAAAGAGGCTTTTGCCTCTTTTTTGTTTATTCTGCGGAAATTTTCTTTAATTTTTTGCATTTACTTGACGAAAAAGCGGTTATGATATATCATTATACTGTATAAATAGGTCTACGGACCAGACGGGAGAAATCATGAAAAACATTATCTCTGCTTCAATGCTTGCGAGCGACCTTACAAATATAGAAAAAGAAATCCACCGTACCGAAAACGCACAGGTCGAGTGGCTTCATATAGATGTTATGGACGGAGTTTTCGTTGACAATATAACCTACGGGAACAACGTGGTTGCCGCTATGCGTAAAGTGAGCGATATATATTTTGACACGCACCTTATGGTGACCGATCCCACAAATCTTATACCGCTTTTCGCAAAGGCAGGAAGTAATATGCTTACTATCCACCTTGAAAGCAAAGGCAATACGGAAGAAAATCTCAGAGCGATAAGAGAAAACGGTATGAACGCAGGACTTGCCATAAAGCCTGCTACAGACTGGAAAGAAGTAATACCTTATCTGCCGCTGTGCGATATGGTGCTTGTAATGACCGTTGAACCCGGCTACGGCGGGCAGGGATTTATTCCGCAGTGTGCCGACAAGGTGGCAATGCTCCGTAAATACTGCAATGAAAACGGATTTGACAAAATGAATATACAGGTTGACGGCGGTATCAACACGGCAACCGCCGCAACAGTAAAAGATGCCGGTGCAAACGTACTTGTAGCAGGAACATATCTGTTCAGGGCAGCGGATATGAAAGCGGCGGCTGACGCTATACGCTAAAAGCAATCGGGCAACAGCTCAGTTGCCTTGTCTGTAAGCAGAGTATAATATTCCTCCGTGTCGCTCATACGGCTGAGATCCGTATATAACGGAAGGCGGTACTCCGACACGATGTGCCGTATAATTCCGATGCGGCTTTCGGAAGATTTGCTCTGCGGCAGATGAATGGCAAGACGGTAATCTTTCCCGTCACGGTCTGCGTATAAGGATACACGGTCTGCGACAGCCTTGAGTGCCTTGCAGAGCCTTGCGAGAACGCAAAGCTCTCCCTCGCAGATGACCGCCGTAAGCGGCGGTCGGCAGGATGCGTTTTTTCCGGACTGAGTGCCTTTAATGCAGGAGATATATAAGGTACAGCCTCCGTCGCTTTTCGGGAAAGCCTCGACAAGCAGACGTTCTCCGCAAAGCCCGAGATTATGATCTTCGCTGAGGCAGGATATAAGTCTTGACAAGGCAAGCTCTGAGGTACGGGAATCGCCCGAAATATCTTCGCATTTAATGCGGTATCCGTCCATATCCGACGGATTTAGCGTAATTTTTACGGTATTTCCCGCAAGCTCATCTATCTGCATGGGACACCTCCTGTTAAACCGGTTAAACAGCTTATAGTCTGAAAGGACAAAAAGATATAATGAATACAACCACAAATGAAGCTCTTCTTAAGAAGATAGACGAAGCTCCTTTGCTGATGTCAAAGGAGGCGGCTAAGAAAAAACTGCGTAAGCCGAGAAGCATATACGGCGATCAGATACTTTTTATGCTGGCGATAACCGTCATTGCCACCTGCTTTTACGGTATGAGGGTAGTAGCGGTGTGCGCCTGCTCGGTGCTTGCCTGCATACTGACCGATATGGTCGGCTGTTTCCTTTCAAAGAAGGAATACGGTGTAAAAGACCTGTCAACCATAGCCTACGGTATGGCTCTTGCTCTTATGCTCCCTGCAAGCGTTGAATATTATGTCGTGATAATCGGCGCAGTGCTTGCAATTACGGTAAAGCATATATTCGGTGGCAAGGACAACTATATATTCAATCCTGCGGCGGTTGCGATAGCGTTTCTTATAATCTGCTATCCGACACAGGTGCTGATGTATCCCCAGCTTGACGCTCATCCGGAAATATTCGGAGATGCGGGAACGCTTGTAAGCGGAATCGAGAGCAGTTTTATAAAGAACGGCGCAATGCCGTCGCTGACTCCGCTTGAGATACTTATGGGAAGATTCCCCGGCCCTATGGGAACTACTCATATACTCGTGCTGATAGTAAGCGGTATCTGCCTTATCTGCAGAAGAAGCGTGTCGCTTTCCGCTACTGTGGGCGGAATAGCCGTAATGGGTGTGCTTTCCTATCTCACAAGCAGTGTAGAGCCTGCTATGGACGCTGTTATTTTCCGTTTTATAAGCGGATTTGTACTGTTCGGCTTTATATTCCTTGCGAGCGATCCGCAGACGCTTCCGTTTACAAACGGCGGAAGGGTGCTGTACGGCATAGCGCTCGGCGTAATCACGGTTATATTCAGAAATTCCGCAAATATCGAGGGAATATTCGTGTTCTCTCTGCTGATAGTAAACGCTCTGTCGCTGTATCTTGACAAGCTGGCATTCGTAATAGGCGTACAGACAAAACACCTTTTAAGATACCTTAAGCATAACCTCGGCTCGTTTGAGCGAATGACAAAGGACGCAAAGCAGGGTAAGACACCGGAGCTTTCGGATACGCAGGAAATTATGATTGAACCTGTTAATTATAATATGCCCCCTATCGACAATAAGGTCACAAAGGTAAAACGTCATAAAAAGTCGGTAATGGAGAATATTTCCGACAAAATATCGGATACGGTAAAGAAGAAGAAAGCATCGGCGAAATCCGCCGACGAAAACGAAAAGGAAAAGGAGGCGCAGCATGGCTCAGGCAAAACAGATGAAGCCGGAAAAGACACGGAAAAGTGACTTTAAGTTCACCCGTGATCTTATAGACGGACTGGCAAAGCAGAATGTCGTGCTGATGACAGGCATTGTAAACGCACCTGTTATAATCGCCGCTACGACCTTCAAGAAGGGCGTGGTAATCGCTCTTGCTTTTGCGATAATATCGTTTCTGACGATAGTTACCTGTTCGTTTGTACCGAAAAAAATAGTTTATACCCTCAGAGTAATTATATATGCCTTGGTAGGCTCGGTCTATTATATCCCGACCGTACTTCTTTTAGAGCAGATCTTTCCGCTTACGGTCGAGCTTATAGGCATCTATATGCCGCTTATAATTACAAACGCTCTTATCTTCTCGAAAACGGAAAGCCGTTTCTATCTTGAGGACAAGCTGAAAATGATAATCGATGTAATTTTCTTCATAGCGGGCTTCGGTGCAGTGTGCGTCCTTACCGGAGGCTTCAGGGAACTGATATGCTTCGGCACATTTGCCGGAATAAAGCTGTTTGATTTCAAGATTGCGGCTTTTGAATCTCCTTTCGGCGGATTTATACTTGTCGGAATAATGGCAGGTATGTTCAGGGCGCTTTACAACTATCTGCGTAACCGCAGAATAAGGCTTAACAGCGAGGAGCATAACAAGGCGGCGGCTCACACCTACCGTTCAAGCACCGAAAGCAAGCCTGCTGCACCTCATCTGCTTCCCTCGCAGGACGACAACGTAAAGGAGCGCAGTGATGGATAAATTAGCACTTTTTATCAATACGGCTATGCTCGCTATGTTTGTCGAGAATGCGATATTCTCCCGTGCGCTCGGCACAAGCGTGGCGTTCTACGCATCAAGAAAAAAAGAAAGCATATTCGGACTCGGTCTTGGCATAACATACGTTATCGTGGTTTCAAGCTGTATCACGTTCTTTATAGACGGGTGGCTTGCTGACTGGCAGTATTTTTATGTTGTTATGCCGCTTATATACACGCTGACGGTGAGCATAGTATATACGGGCAGTCTGCTCCTCCTGTGGAGATTCCTGCCAAAGATATTCAGAAACATCAAGAAATACGTTCATCTTTCGGTGTTCAATGCGGCAGTGCTGGGAGCATTGTTCCTGAACACGACATATCACGCTGATTTCTTTTCGTATATGGGATTCGGTGTCGGAATAGCGGCAGGCTTCTTCATTGCGGTGTTCTTCCTTCATATCGCAAACGAAAGGCTCAATTCTCCGCTTATTCCCGAGGCATTCAGAGGAATGCCGATAATGATGGTTTTTGTCGGCATTATGTCACTTGCATTCTATGCGCTGACAGGATATAACACAGGCGCTATCTGATAATTTCTAAAATGGAGATACTGATATGAGCAGAAAAAAAGGATTCAAGGTAAAACGTTCAAGAAGAAATCTGTATAAAAAACGTAAAAGCACCGGCAGAAAGATATTTGACGGGGTTCTTTTCGTTGTGATACTGGGCGCACTTGTCTTTGTGGGATACTCGGTCGCTTCTCCGCTGATAAAGTTTTTCAGCGGAAACGGGGGCAATTCCTCTGTGAGCGAGCCTGCGTGGACACCGCCCGAATCGCTCCCCGAAACATCGGACGGCAATTCGCAGGCGAACACTTCGGATAACACGTCCGACAACTCAGGCGGCAGTGATACAACAAAGGATAACACCTCCTCTGCACCAAACGAGGTAACATCGGCTTTTGCGACGGTCGCTCCCGACTCCGCACTGAAAAGCGATGCCGCACTGAATAAGTTCCTTGCCTCGGCAAAAGACAGCGGTTATAATGTCGCCGTATTTACGCTTAAAAACACCACAGGCGAACTGTTATACAAATCATCGCTTAAGGCTGTAAAGGATAATACAGACGTAAATAAGGGCAGTCTGACGGCGGCTCAGATAGTAAAGGCGTGCAAAACGGCAGGAATCACTCCCGTTGCGGCTATAACAACGCTTTACGACAGAAAGACACCGTATCTTTTCGACAATGCGGGATATATAATCTCTGACGGAAACTGGAGCTGGCTGGACGCCGCCGCCGATAACGGCGGGGAAACCCGGGCCACTCCCCATTCCGCCATAGCCGACAT
>OGRO01002573.1_pt1 | contig 13997 bp, 12 predicted proteins | sample 1553451 | NCBI WGS metagenome assembly OGRO01 (sample SAMEA2580021, study PRJEB22360) | human gut metagenome
CTTGCGCTTTTGCACATTTCAATGCATTCTTCCTCGCGTTCTTCTTTATTTTTAGAAACAAATACAGTTGTTCTATATCCACGCTTAGAAGCCTCTTTTTCAAGACGTCCCAGAACCTTTGCAAAATAAGGATGCTCAATCTGCGGTAAAATAATTCCTATTGTATTATTCTTCTGCTTTGAAAGTGAACGTGCCATTTCATTTGGCTGGTAATTCAATTCCTTCATCACCTGATACACTTTCTCTCTTGTTTTATCACTTATATAGCCTCTATTATTCAAAACTCTGGAAACAGTTCCTACTGTCAGTCCGGAAGCCTTCGCCACATCCTTTAGCGTCGCCATACTTCTCTCCTTCCTTCTTTTTCTTAGCTGTTTCGAAAAAATATTTTATCTTATCACTCATGTGAGTATAAAGCATTTACTTTTATTTTTCAAGTCTATTTTTCTTCGACAGATCCATTGGGGATAACTCTGGGGATAACTTGGGGATAACTTTGTTTGATACTGCGTATTTTGCAGGGGGTACTGCGTATTTTGCAGGGGGTACTGTATATTTTGCATGGGGTACTGCGTATTTTGCATGGGGTACTGTATATTTTGCAGGTGATACTGCACACTTTGCAGTTGGTAACACCTTTTTGGGGATAACTCTGGGGATAACTTGGGGATAACTTTGTTTGGTACTGCGTATTTTGCAGGTGGTACTGCGTATTTTGCAGGGTGTACTGTATATTTTGCATGGGGTACTGCACATTTTGCAGTTGGTAACACCTTTTTGGGGATAACTTGGGGGATAACTTGGGGATAACTTTGTTTGGTACTGCATATTTTGCATGGGGTACTGCGTATTTTGCAGAGGGTACTGCATATTTTGCATATGTCACTGCAAAATGTGCAGTGTCTTTAAATAAGCTATTGTTTTTCTCCTACCATTATGGTATACTCAAGCCAATATAAAAATTACAAATTTAGGAAAGGAGAAGAGATCATGACTGGGGGAAGATCGGCTAACCAGTATCATGTACTACTTTAACCATGAACGACAAAGTACAGATTAAAAACTGCCGCCCATTCACGATGATCCACAATGATTTTTTGGATTATGAAGGATTAAATTCAAAAGAGAAATTGGTCATGATCACATTGATGCGGTATGATGGAACTGCATTTCCATCCATTCCTAAATTATCGAAAAAAATCGGTCTGTCTGAGCGCACTGTCCGATATGCACTTAAATCATTAGAAGAAAAAAATTTTATTTCCAGACACCCACGCTATACAGCCGACGGTGCACGAATGAGTAACTCCTATACTATTACTGATGATCCTGACATTTGGAAATCAGAAACATCTGATGAACTTTCAGAAGAGATTTCAAAACAAGAACTTGAAGAAATGGCAGAATTGCTTCGAGCTGCAGGTTATACAATACAAAGTCCAACAGAACAGACTGTTTCTAATTCACAGGCTGCTTCACAAGAACAGCTATCGCTTTCAGATACATCTGACTCCGGGGAAGTTATACCTTCTAAAAATGTAGAAGAATATTCCATGGACTATTTATATCAATACTTCAACTATGATTTAATTTGCAGCTTTAAAAATCCGTATGGCGGACTAAATTTCCTTGAAAATGAACACGATCAAAAAGTGTTAGATACTGTTTTCTCCGTTTTATATGATATGCTAAATGATCCAAGCGCCTATATTCAAATCGGACAGGACTCTATTCCTCAAGCGGTTGTTAAAAATGAGCTTCTTGGCTTAACTTTTGATGCCATTATTGGTGTAATCGATGCTTACAATAATGAAACTGAACATGGTGCCATCTATGATCCTGTCAGCTGGCTTCGAAATGCTCTATATAAAGGCAGCCAGCCGCACATTCCTGATGGGTGATTAAAGTGATATAATTTTTTTCAATAAAAAAGCGTACCAGTCAAATTACTTTAACCGATACGCTTCTTTGTGTTACCTATTTTTCTATTTTCATAAATTTCAACTATTTTTAAATTAATCCCTGAATCAGAATAAAAACAATCAAAATCGGAAGAATAAACTGGAAATATGGCCTTAATTTCTTTGAAATTTTTATGCCATCTCCTGTATTTGCTTCCTCACAATATTTTTCAAATCCCCAGCCCCACTTTGTTACGCAAAACAGCAGGTAAATTAAAGAACCTATAGGAAGCAGCAAATTGCTGACAATAAAGTCTTCACTGTCAAGCACATCGCGCCCTCCAATCAGATGCAAATTGCTCCACACATTATAGCCAAGCACGCACGGAAGACTTGCAATCAAAATAACGATGCAATTGATCAGTGCAGCCTTATTTCTTGACCAGCCAAACATATCCATACAGAATGACATAATATTTTCAAATACCGCAATCACAGTAGAAAAGCTTGCAAATGTCATAAATAAAAAGAACAAGCTTCCCCAAATGCGTCCGCCTGACATATTAATAAAAACATTTGGCAATGTAATAAAAATCAAACTTGGTCCTGCATTTACTTCCACGTTATAGCTAAAACATGCCGGGAAAATGATCAAACCAGCCATAATTGCAACAAATGTATCAAGTGCACAAATTCGTACACCCTCTCCTGCTAATGTGTGATCCTTTCCCATATAGCTTCCAAAAATTTCCATTGCTGCCACGCCAAGACTTAGCGTAAAAAATGCCTGATTCATCGCTGCTGTAATCACATTTTTTAATCCTACAGCTGCAACAGCCTCTGTATTTGGAACAAGATAAAATTTTACACCCTCTGCTGCATTTGACAATGTAAGGCTATGCACAGCAAGAACAACAATCAGCAAAAGAAGGGCAGTCATCATAAACTTGCTGATCTTCTCCAGTCCATTCTGTAATCCTCTGCTGCAGACAAGAAAACCAACTACAACTGTTAAAATCATCCAAAATGCCATCTGCTTTGGATCTCCAAGCAAATTAGAAAATGCCTGCGCAGTATCCTCAGTTGTCATTCCGCTCTTAAAGCTGCCTGTCAAAAACTTAAAGAAATATGTAACCATCCATCCAGATACCGTGGTGTAGTACATCATTAACATGCAGCATCCAAATATTGCCACCCATCCATGGATATGCCACTTGCTGCCTTTTTTCTCTAGTGCCTTATAGCCAAGCACCGCACTCTTTCTGCTGGCACGACCAACTGCCAGCTCCATTGTCAGAACTGGCAATCCCATTATCACCAGAAAGATCAAGTAAAACAGTACGAAAATTCCGCCGCCATTTTGTCCCGTCACATACGGAAAACGCCAGACATTTCCAATTCCTATCGCACACCCCGCACTTACAAGCAAAAAACCAAGGCGCGATTTAAAAGATTCTCGTTTCAAAAGCCATCCTCCTTTTTAATGCTGCACAAACAGCAATTTTGTTTATTTTATCATAACGATCTGCCTTGTGTCAATGACTCAGACAAGCTCCATATTGATCTTTACTTTTCCGTTTTCTGCACACACAGATGCAGTGCTTCCATTTATAAGCGTCATCATCGGTGCTAAATGACCGATATCCAGATCCATCAGCACTGGCACCTTATATTCCTTTAACAAATCAATCACTGCGTGATATTGATCTAAGCCAATCATTTCCTCACCAAAATGAAGCGGACGTCCAATCAAAAAGCCCTTAACATGCTCAAACCATCCGGCATGAATCATCTGCCAAATTGCACGTCGAATACCAAATACATTCAAATCACACGATTCCAAATACCAGATAATGCCATCCTCCTTGTATCGCTCATTAAATGACTTCACCTGATCAAACTTTGTTCCCGTTAAATTTACAAGACAATCCATGCAGCCGCCGATCAATCTGCCCTTAAATTCGATGGTTCCTTCCGTTTCAAATGCCTGTACCTCACCCGTGTGGTCTTTTTGTGTCAGGAAACCTCTCACAAGACTCTGTTCCGTCAGATTGTATGGCTCAAGCGGATGCTCCTCATCGCGCAGCCCTTCCTTTTCCCAGAGCGGATAACTCTGCATCATCAGTTTCTTTCCTGTAAAAAGTGAAAAGCAATCTTCAATTGATTCATCCCACGGTTCCATACCAAATGTTCCGGCACATGGTCCATAAATGGATGCCACATCGCAAATTGTAGTCAATAAAAATGTAAAGTTTGTATTATCCGAATAGCCCATATACCACTTTGGCTTTGCTGCATTAATTGCATCAAAATCTACATTATCCAAGATCTCGCACATCAGCTCACCGCCGCCGCAGGAAATCAGCGCATCTGCCTCATCTGACAAATACATCTTATTTAACTCTGCTGCACATTTTTCCGGCGTATTGCTGATTCCTATTCCACTTCCCTCAAAGCAGTTTGGGCCAAGCATTGTCTGATACCCCATATCATGAAACTTTTCAAGCGCATGATTAAATGACGTTTTATAAGGCTCAATATTACATCCAAATGACGGTGCCACAAATCCAATAGTACCATTTTTCTTTAAAAACTCTGGAAATCTCATATTTATTTTATACTCCTTTCGCTTCCACAAAGCCACAACATTAATTATTATTTATCTTTCGCCATGGACTTTTTGACTCTTGCTTCATCATATCATATCTGTGCTGTCCTTGTAAATTAGCCGAATTTTATTTTTATGAAATGTCAGCATCCCCTCATCGCGCAGACGGCACAGCTGCACAGACAAGCCACTTCGATCCACGCCAAGATAATCAGCTAACTGCTGCCTGTTATAGGGAATTTCAAATTCGGAAGACTTGTTTTTTACAGCCTGTTCAGACAAATATGACAGCAGCTTTTCCCTTGTGGAACGTTTTGCCATATGCGTGATTTTCTCGCTGAGCTTTCGATTTTTCTGTGCCATATCAATCAGCAGATTTTGAATTAACTGTGCATGAAAACTACATCCGTCCGGGCAGATTGAAAGTATTCGACCGACATTTAAAAATAGAATGGTTGTGTCCTCCTTAGCTTCCACACTTACATTTAGCACGCTACCCGGCACACAGGCAAACACCTCCGCAAAGCATTGACAAGGTCCAAGCACACTAAGAACATTTCGCCCGCCCCAGACATCATCCTGAACAATAAGAACACTTCCAGACAGCACAAGCCCCAGCACTTTTGTCTGTTCGCCCTCTCTTAAAATATATTCTTCTTTTCGATAGGTCTGCTTTCTCGCCTCTAGGCAGCCAAACAGCTTTTCCAGTTCTTTCTCCTCAATGCCACTAAACAGCCCTGATCGTGCTTTTATAATAGGAAGATATTCTTTCATTTGCTATCCACCTCCGTATAAAACTTTCTTTTTTCGTTGAAATTTCAACCGACAATCTTTGATTATTATACTATACTTTGTCCATCACGAAAAGAAAAATCACACGACAAACTTTAGGAGGATTTAAATATGAGCCAGAATATAACAAATACAGCAAATATAAATGCGTCAAACAGTATGTTTTGCTTCCAGTGTGAGCAGACTGCAGGATGCACCGGCTGCACTAGAGCAGGTGTCTGTGGCAAGTCCGCAATGACAGCCAAGCTTCAGGACACGTTAACCGGAGCCTTAATCGCCCTTGCAAACATTGCTGCCTGTTCAAACAAAAATTCCAATAACAATCTGAGTGCATCTTTAGCGAATGAGATTAATCATCTGATCTTAGAAGGACTATTTGCTACCATTACAAATGTAAATTTCGATGATGCTTCTATCAAAAATCTGACCGCACGCATTCACGCAGCTGCTACAAAAACAGCTAACGCTTGCAATGTTTCTATCGTTTCTGATTATGATATGAACAATATCTGGAATGCAAACGAGGACATTCGCTCCTTAAAGTCTCTGATTCTGTTTGGTGTGCGCGGTATGGCAGCTTACGCATACCATGCAATGACACTCGGCTACACCGATGCTTCTTTAAACCAGTTTTTCTTAACCGCACTCGACTCCCTGTCTAAGGATTGGGGCATGAACGAGCTGCTTCCGATTGTTATGGAGGTTGGCCGCTTCAACCTAACCTGCATGGAGCTTCTTGACCGTGCAAACACAGAAACCTTCGGAGATCCGGTACCGGTATCCGTTTCCCTGACTGTTGAAAAAGGCCCATTCATTGTTGTAACTGGTCACGATCTTGAAGATATCAAGCGGCTTCTTGATCAGACAAAGGACAAGGGCATCAACATCTACACTCACGGCGAGATGCTTCCGGCTCACGCTTACCCAGAGCTTAAGAAGTACCCTCACTTGAAGGGCAATTTCGGTACCGCATGGCAGAATCAGCAGAAGGAATTTGCTTCTCTTCCGGCACCGATTCTATTTACAACAAACTGCTTAATGCCGCCAAAGGCTTCCTATGCAGACCGCGTTTTCACTACCGGCGCCGTTGTCTTCCCGAATACACCATTTATTTCATCATCCACAGATGGTCACAAAGACTTCACTCCAGTCATCGAAAAGGCACTTGAGCTTGGTGGCTTCTCTAAGGATCAGCACTTTACCGGAATCAATGGTGGTTCTAGCGTGATGACTGGCTTTGCACGCAATGCTATACTTTCCTCTGCTGGTGAGATAGTCGATGCCGTAAAATCTGGCGCAATCCGCCATTTCTTCCTCGTTGCCGGATGTGATGGTGCTCGCGCAGGCCGCAACTATTACACCGAATTTGTAAAGCAGACACCGTCTGACAGCATCGTGCTGACACTCGCCTGCGGCAAATATCGATTCAACGATCTCGACCTTGGTACCATAGGAGCCTTCCCACGCCTGATGGATATGGGACAGTGCAACGATGCCTACAGCGCAATCAAGGTAGCTGTCGCACTTGCCGATGCATTTGGATGTGGCGTGAATGACCTGCCGCTCTCCATGATACTCTCCTGGTATGAACAAAAGGCAGTCTGCATCCTCCTTACACTGCTTCATCTCGGTATCAAAAACATCAAGCTTGGACCGACACTACCAGCTTTCCTCTCTCCAAATGTGTTAAATTACCTCGTTGAACATTTCTCAATCGCACCTGTTACAACACCAGAGGCTGACCTGAAGGAGATTCTGGGGTAATTATTCTAGCTTCCTTAAATTTCCTATAAAAGAGAAAACGTAAGCGCTCATGTTGTGCTTACGTTTTTCTCTTCATTTTTTATCTGTTTTTTTCAATGGTAACTCCTCTACAGCTAATATAGAATATTACCTTCTATTTAAAAGTAATACCCTAGTATTAGTTTGGCAAGAACATATTATAGCCATAAATTACAAATACTATAAACAAACATGCCTTTTACTTCTTTGCTTCTTTCAAAAATTCCTCCGCTATTAGAAAAATTCCCAGAATAATCATGATACACTAATTCAGACCTAATTGCATTTTGCTGCCCTCCTTTCATTTTGTACCCTCATTATAGTGGTTTTCCGACAGTTGCGCCACCAACTGTCACGCAACTTTGCGGTTGCAAAGGCCGTAAAAAGCACCTAGCATTTCAATATACTCCCAAAATTACAGATCTAAAATAATTGCTGTAACGTAGATTACATTAATGATGTAAAAATATTACTGTAATAAAATTAAAGTTAAAAGTAATATTGAAGGTAAAAATATTAAAGCTGCTAAATTCTATGGCAAAGAATATGCTTATACAATAGGAACGGCTTATGGTTGGATAGTTAATAGATATAAATTAACTCAAAATTTAATCGATACGATAAAATCTAATCCAAATGATCGCAGACTTGTTATGTCACTATGGCAAAATGAATTTTTAAAAACAGCAGTTTTACCATCATGTGTATGGTCTAGTGAATGGGATGTAACAGATGGATATTTAAACCTTTCTGTTCATCAAAGAAGTTGTGATGTTCCACTTGGGTTACCATTTAATGTAACACAATATGCAACACTTTTATCTTTAATCGCACATTGTACTAATTTAAAACCAGGTAAAATCTCTTGGAGTATAAAAGATGCTCATATTTATGTAAATCAAATAGAAGGAATAAAAGAACAAATCTTAAGAGGGGAAACTTTAGAAGATTTAGAAGCTCCTGAACTTTGGATAAATGAAGAAATACATGATTTTTTTGAATTTGATAATTCAAGAGATTTAAAAGATATAAAAATAAGAAAATATAAGCATCATGGAAAGATTAACTTTCCACTAGCTCAATAAGGAGGTAATTTATGGAACTTAAAATGATCGCTGCAGTAGGAAAAAATAATGAATTAGGAAAAGATAATGATCTTATTTGGCCTATTAAAGAAGACTTAAAATTTTTTAAAAATGTTACAACAGGTCATACTGTAATAATGGGAGCAAATACTTTTTTCTCACTTCCTAAAGTATTACCTAATAGAACTAACATTGTTTTATCACAAGATGATATAACTGTACCTGAAGGTGTTATTTTATATCATGATTTAAATAAATTCCTTAGTGATTATAAAGATAAAGATGAAATAGTTTTTGTAATCGGAGGAGGTACAATATATCGTTTATTTATAGATAAAGTAAATGAAATATATTTAACAGAAATAGATGAAGTATGTAATGATGCTACAGTATATTTTCCAACTTTTGATAAAACTTTGTATGAAAAAGAAATATTAAGTGAAAATGAAGAAAATAATTTAAATTATAAACATGTTCTTTACAGGAGAAAATAAAATGGGAAAGCTTATATTAATCGAAGGAACAGATTGTTCGGGAAAAGAAACGCAAAGTAAGTTATTAAAAGAAAAAATAGAAAAAGATAATAAAACATGTGTATACTTTTCTTTTCCTAATTATAATTCGCCAACAGGTAAAATAGTGGGAGGACCTTATCTTGGCAAAGAAGAAATATGTAAATCATATTTTACTGAAGGTGCAGTTAACGTTATGCCTGAAGTTTCTAGTTTATATTTTGCTGCAGATAGATTATATAATTTAGATACTTTAAAAAAATTAATTAATTCTTATGATTATGTAATCTTAGATAGATATACTTTTAGTAATATGGCTCATCAAGGAGGCAAAGAAGAAGATAAAAATAAAAGAAATGAAATATATGATTTTATATATGAACTTGAATTTAATTTATTAAAACTGATTAAACCTGATATAGTAATTTTTTTACATATGCCTACTAAATATGCTTTAGAATTAAGAAAAAATAGAGCATCTTTAGACGAACATGAAAAAAGTATAAAACATTTAACTATGGCAGAGAATGCTTATCTTGAATTAAAAGATAAATATAATTTTAAATATATTTCATGTGTTAAAGAAGATAAATTAAGAAATATCGAAGAAATAAATAACGAATTATATGAATTAATAAGAAACATTTAAGTTTCTTTTTTTGTAACAAAATATATTTTTAATCATTTATTACTACAGGTGAAGTTTATGAATGGTTTAATTGGTAATACACCAATGATAAAAATAAAATATAGATATAAAGAAAAAGAAAATTTTATTTATGCTAAACTTGAATGGTTTAATTTAACTGGAAGTATAAAAGATAGATTAATTTATTATGTCCTTAATAATAATAATTTAGAAAATATTACTACTTTAGTAGAAGCAACAAGTGGTAATACAGGAATAGCACTAGCAGCTCTTGGAAATTATTATAAGAAAAAAGTAGTTATTTTTATGCCTGATTTTGTAAGCGAAGAAAGAAAAATATTACTTAAAAGTTTTGGTGCTAAATTACATCTTATATCAAAAAAAGATGGTGGATTTGTAAAATGTGTAAAGCTTGCTAAAGAATATGCTAGAAAAAAAGATGTTTTATTAATAAATCAATTTTCAAATAAATTAAATATCGACACTCATTATAATACTACAGCAAAAGAAATACTTGATAAATTAAATAATATCGGAGGATTTGTAAGTGGTGTAGGAAGTGGAGGTACTTTAATGGGAGTAACAAATAGATTAAAAGAAGTTTTTCCTAATTTAAAAGTAGCACTTGTGGAACCTAAAAATTCTGAAATTATTAATAAAAATAAAGTTAATTCACATAAAATTGAAGGTATTGCAGATGATTTTATTCCTGAAAATTTTAAAAAAGAAAATATAACACATTATTACTCAATAAGTGATGAGGATGCGATTACTATGAGTAAAATGTTAGCAAAAGAATTAGGACTTGGTGTTGGTATATCAAGTGGAGCTAATTTCTTAGGGAGCGTTTTATTAAATGAAGATGTAAATAATGTTGTAACAATATTTTCTGATGATAATAAAAAATATTTATCTATTTTAAAAGATGATGTTTTTATAAAGCAAGATTATATATCAAATGACATAAAACTTTTAGGTTATGAAGTAGTTTAATTAATAAAAAATTATAAATATAACTACTTGTAAAATAATTAAAAATATGCTAGTATATTGTTATATTAAAAACAAATGAGGAAGACGGAAATATAATTTATTTTAATAAGAGAGTTGATGTTTGGTGAAAATCAATAAAATAAGTATATTTTAGATCACTTCTGATGTTCTATATTAAGTAAATAGATATAGATGGTAACGCATTATAGTTTTAAGAGCATAATAAACTTTATGAAATAAGGTGGAACCACGATTTTTATCGCCCTTATGTCATAAAGTTTTTATATTTTTAAGGAGGAATAATTATGTTTAAAGAATTAAGAAAAGGAAATTATGAAGAAGTAGAACAACATTTTATTGATTATTGGAAAGAAAATGATATATTACAAAAATCTATTGATAAAAGTAATAATTATTTTGTATTTTATGATGGACCAGCAACTGCTAATGGTCATCCTGGATTACACCATATGGTTGCTAAATTTTTAAAAGATAGTTTTTGTAAATATAAAACTATGCAAGGATATAAAGTGCTTAGAAAAGTAGGATGGGATACACATGGTCTTCCTGTTGAAGTTGAAGCAGAAAAGAAATTAGGTTTTAATTCTAAAAAAGATATAGAAAATTATGGAATTGAGAAATTTAATAATGTTTGTCGTGAACTTGTATGGAGTAATGAAAAATCATTTAGTGATTTAACTGCCAAAATGGGACAATTTATTGATTTAGAACATCCTTATGTTACTTATGATAATAATTATATAGAAACAGAATGGTATATTTTAAAGAAATTCTTTGATGAAGGTTTATTTTATGAAGGAGTTAAAATTGTACCATTTTGTACTAGGTGTGGTACAGGATTAGCATCACATGAAGTAGCACAAGGTTATAAAGATATTGAAGCTCAAACTGTAATTGTACCTTTTAAATTATGTGATGATGATTCTTATTTTCTTGTTTGGACGACAACTCCATGGACTTTAATATCAAATGTAGCATTATGTGTTAATCCAAATGAAAAATATATTAAAGTATTATCAAATGGATATAAATTTATTCTTGCTAAGAAGTTGGCTAATAGAGTTCTTGGAGATTCGTATGAAATACTTGAGGAATATTTAGGAAAAGATTTAGAGTATACTTCTTACGAACAATTAATTCCAAGTTTGAAAGTAAATAAAAAAGCATTTTATGTAACATGTGATAATTATGTAACTATGGAAGATGGTACAGGTATAGTTCATATTGCTCCAGCTTTTGGGCAAGATGATGCCAATATTGGTAAAAAATATAATTTACCATATCTTAATCCAGTTGGAGAAGATGGATGTTATACAGATGGAATTTGGAAAGGTAGAAATGTTTTTGATGTTGATTTAGATGTCATTAAATATTTAAAAGAAAATGATAAATTGTTTAAAAAACAAAAATTAGTTCACTCATATCCTCATTGTTGGAGATGTGGAACACCACTTTTATATTATTCAAAACCAAGTTTCTATCTTGAAGTTACTAAAATTAAAGATAAAATCGTGGAAGCTAATAAAACAGTAAAATGGTATCCAAGTTATGTTGGAGAAAAGCGTTTTGGAAATTGGCTTGAAAATTTAAATGATTGGGCTATTTCAAGAAGTAGATATTGGGGAACACCACTTCCTTTATGGAGATGTTTATGTGGACATGACGAGATGATTGGTTCAAAAGAAGAATTAGTAGAAAAAGCAATTGAAAAAATTGATACTTCAATTGATTTACATAGACCTTATGTTGATGATATACATATTAAATGTCCAAAATGTGGTAAAACAATGTCTAGAGTAGTGGATGTTATTGATTGTTGGTTTGATTCTGGTTCTATGCCATTTGCTCAATATCATTATCCTTTTGAAAATAAAGAACTTTGGGAAACACAATTTCCAGCAGATTTTATTTGTGAAGGAATTGACCAAACACGTGGATGGTTCTATTCACTTCTTGTAATTTCAACATTTGTTAAAGGATGTGCACCATATAAAAATGTTTTAGTAAATGATCTTTTACTTGATAAAGAAGGCAAAAAAATGAGTAAAAGTAAAGGCAATATTGTAGAACCATTTACAACTTTAAAAACATATGGAGCAGATACGGTAAGATTTTATCTTCCATATACTTCGCCAGTATGGATGCCTTTAAAATTTGATTATGAAGGATTAAAAGAAGTACATTCTAAATTCTTTAATCCATTTAAAAATACTTATACTTTCTTTCAAACATATGCTAATATTGATAAAGTGGATCCAAGAAACTTTAAAGTAGAATACAAAGATTTAGAAGAAATAGATAAATGGTTACTTTCTAAATATAATAGACTTGTTAAAAATGTAACTGAAGCTTTTGAAGAATATGATTTAAATAAAGTTGTAAAATATTTGACAACATTTGTTGGAGAAGATTTATCTAATTGGTATATTAGAAGAAATAGAAATAGATTCTGGGGCAGTGTTTTAGATAATTCTAAAAAAAGTGTTTATCAAACTACTTATGAAGTATTAATTGGCTTATCAAAACTTCTTGCACCAATTTCTCCATATATAAGTGAAGAAATATATCAAAATTTAACAAATGAAGAATCAGTTCATTTAAGTTCATTTCCTAAATGTGATGAAAGTTTAATTGATTTAAAACTAGAAGAAAAAATGGATTTAGTAAGAGACTTAATTTCACTTGGTAGAAATGCACGTGAAGAAGCTAAAATAAAAGTTAGACAACCAATTAGTGAAGTATTAATTGATGGTAAAAATAAAGACATATTAAGTGATTTAACATCTTTAATAACAGATGAATTAAATGTAAAAAAATTAACATTTGTAGATGATTTAAGTTTATATATGAACTTTATTATAAGACCAAACTTTAAAGAAACAGGTAAATTATTTGGAAATAAAATGAAAGAATATCAAACTTTCTTAAATAATTTAACTGAAAAAGATAAAGAAACTTTATTAAATGGTGGTACATTAAAATTTGAAGAGTTTGATATTGATAAAAATCTTGTTGATATAAGAATTGAATCTAAAGAAGGATTTGACTGTATAAATGAAGGTAATAACTTTATTATCTTAAATACTACTTTAACAGAAGATTTAATAAAAGAAGGTTTAGCAAGAGAACTTGTATCAAAAGTTCAAAATATGCGTAAAGAAAAAGACTTTAATATTGAAGATAGAATTAATTTATTCTATAACGGTAATTCTTATTTTGAAAGTGTATTAAAAGAATTTGAATCTTATATTAAAGAAGAAACATTAGCACTTTCATTAATTAAAAAAGAAGACTTAACTAATTTAGTAAAATTAAATGATTTAGATGTATACTTAGATATAGAAAAAAGATAAAATTTTATCTTTTTTTTAGTTTTAACGCAAGTTAAACGCAACTTTTAATATATTTATTGACTATATTAAAAAAATAAACTATCCTTGAATTATAAAATGATACGAAATCTTGGCCCTTATTTTGTATTGTTTTTTTATTTTCTGTTTTTGGTTAAAAAACGCTTAAAATATTGACAACCGGGGGGGGTGATTTATATAATTAATTTATAAAGTTAATAAGGTGTTGATATTATGAAAGAAAATAAAAAAAGAAAAATAGCAATGTTACTTACTTTATTAGGAGTAACATCTATTGTAATAG
>OGRO01002586.1_pt1 | contig 13960 bp, 10 predicted proteins | sample 1553451 | NCBI WGS metagenome assembly OGRO01 (sample SAMEA2580021, study PRJEB22360) | human gut metagenome
CTGGCTGATGACAGAAACAATGCGTCTTTTAAAAGAGCAGATGATGGATCCTGATGAGCTTGATTTTTCACCGAAGCATTTGGCTATGCTGATTGCACTTGTTGAGAAAAAAACAATCAACCAGACAATTGCAAAGGAAGTTTTTGAAAAGATTTTTGCAGACGACATTGAACCAGAGAGTTATGTAAAAGAGCATGGTCTTGGTATGGTAAGTGACACAGATGCACTGCAGAAAACAGTAGAGGAGGTCATTGCCGCAAATCCACAGTCAGTAGCAGACTATAAGGCAGGAAAGCAAAAGGCTATCGGCTTCTTAGTTGGACAGACTATGAAGGCCATGAAAGGCAAGGCGAATCCAACAGCCGTAAACGAGATTTTAGCAAAATTATTAAACGAGTAGCAAGATCTGCTCATCTGTTGAAAAAAACGGATGAGCAGATTTTTTTATACAAAAATTTCTTGGAAAATTTACAAAAAATTGCTTGATTATTTCTGATAAATGTGATAAAGTTACTTTGTTTGATAATTAACAAACGAAGTCTTGCAAAAGCAGGACTAAATAAAAATATATCATTTAATAAAAACTGGCTGCAGTTAGACAGACCAGAATAGAAAGGAAGAGTTATCATGGCAAGATTTACATTACCAAGAGATCTGTATCATGGCAAGGGAGCACTTGAAGCATTAAAGACGCTAAAAGGAAAGAAGGCATTCGTCGTTGTCGGCGGTGGTTCTATGAAGCGTTTCGGTTTTCTGGATAAGGTTGTTTCCTATTTACAGGAAGCAGGTATGGAGGTTAAGCTGTTTGAAGGCGTAGAGCCGGATCCATCAGTGGATACTGTCATGAAGGGTGCAGCAGCGATGACCGAGTTTGGACCAGACTGGATTGTATCGATCGGCGGAGGTTCCCCGATTGATGCAGCAAAGGCTATGTGGACATTCTACGAGTATCCGGATGTTACATTTGAGGATCTGTGCATTCCGTTTAACTTCCCGACACTTCGTACAAAGGCTAAGTTCTGTGCGATTCCGTCTACATCAGGTACTGCTACCGAGGTAACCGCATTCTCCGTTATTACCGATTACAAGAAGGGTATCAAGTACCCGTTAGCAGACTTTAACATCACACCAGATGTTGCAATCGTAGATCCTGAGTTAGCAGAGACCATGCCAAAGAAGCTGACTGCTCACACCGGTATGGATGCAATGACTCACGCAATCGAGGCATATGTTTCTACTCTTCACTGCGAGTACACTGATCCGTTAGCACTTCATGCAATCGAGCTGATCAGCGAGTATCTGATTCCATCCTACAATGGCGACATGAATGCACGTGCAAAGATGCATGATGCACAGTGTCTGGCTGGTATGGCATTCTCTAACGCACTGCTTGGAATCGTTCACTCCATGGCACATAAGACTGGTGCAGCTTACAGTGGCGGACATATCGTTCATGGATGTGCAAACGCAATGTACCTGCCAAAGGTTATCCGCTTCAATGCAGTAGAGCCAGAAGCACAGAAGAGATATGCAAATATCGCAAGATTCCTTCACTTAGAGGGAAGCACCGATGCAGAGCTTGTAGATGCACTGATCGCTCATATCAAGGGTATGAATGCACAGTTAAATATCCCGACCTGCATCAAGGACTATGAGGGCGGAATCATTGATGAGAAGGAATTCATGGAGAAGCTGCCGAAGGTTGCTGAGCTTGCTGTAGGCGATGCTTGTACCGGTTCCAATCCAAGAAGCATTAACCCAGAGCAGATGGCAAAGCTGTTAAAGTGCTGCTACTACGATGAAGAAGTAGATTTCTAATTACTTAATAAAAAATTTAGGGCGCGTACCGCAGGGTGCGCGCCCTTTTGCTTGCAAATCGGAGTGGGAAAGGGTATAATTAGTTTATAAAATTAGCACAGTTTTGTGCGGAAATGAGGAAAAAATGATATTACTGACATCGGACGGCATAACATCCCCGCAGTTGGAGGAAGAAATAAAAAAAGCACTTGTGCCAATCTCAAGAAGAGCAGCGCTTGTGACAACCGCCTCGTGCCGGTACAAAGAAAAAGATCATAATGTTCCAGTATTAAGTGCGCTCATGAGGCGCTTTGGACTTGAGCCGGAGTGCGTGGACGTGGAATTTCAGGACGCGACTTTTTTATTGGCATATGATGTTGTTATTTTGATGGGCGGAAATCCATTTTATCTGCGCAAGCATTTAAAAAAGTGGAAAAATAGTCTGGAAGTTTTGACTGAGCTTGCTAACCGCCATGTGCTTATAGGAATAAGTGCCGGCAGCATGGTTCTTGGCGATACGATGGAGTTTGCCTGTCAGATTGAACCCGGTGGTATTGAGGAAGTTGGAGAAAATGTAGACTGCAGCGGTTTTGGCATTGTGCCGTTAAATATTATGCCGCATTACCTGGCATATCTGACTGCTTATGAACAGACAAAGGAGATACTGGAAAGTTACGAGGAGGAAACAGGACGAAAGATCTGTACCATAAATGACGGTGATGGCATCCTCATTTCACAAGCAGGAAAAAAAGGACGCTATATCAAAAATGAGCGGTATACACCGATTGTTGCGCCTAACATGCCAGATTATCAGGCATATTTTTTTGATCTGTATGGCACTCTGATTGACATTCATACAGAAGAGGGTGATCATGAGCTTTGGGAGTTTATGGCAAAATATTATGCCTACAAAGGAGCAAAGTACGGCTCATGGGAGCTTCGCTGGAGATATGGTGCATTGATTCATGATGAGGAAGAGCGGCTTTTGCATGAAAATCCCAAGCAGATTCCTGAGCCGCAGGTAGAGCGTGTCTTTATGCGTTTATATGAAGAAAAGGGTGTGCGTGTTTCTATACAGGAGGCTGTGGATGCCGCGCAGGTATTTCGAAGCTTTTCACTGCGCTATGTTCGCTTATATTATGGTGCAAAAGAGCTTCTTGCCCACCTGAAAAAGAAAGGAAAAAAGCTCTATGTGCTTAGCAATGCGCAGCAGGTATTTACTGCCAGCGAGCTGCGCTATCTTGGTATTTACGATTACTTTGATAAGGTGTGCCTGTCATCAGATTACCATTGCAAAAAGCCAGATGCTGCTTATTTTAAGGCATTATTAACGTCAGAAGGCTTAGATCCCACAAAGGTAATGATGATCGGAAATAGTGAATATGATGATATACGTACTGCAAAATCACTTGGTATGGGTGCATGCTACATTCATTCCAATTTGTCACCAGAAGGAGAGACGGCAAATTGTGATATTGTTATGAGAGCGATGGATCTGCCTTCTCTGGAGAAGATTTTGTGCCGCGAAGCGCACTTGGCGTAATTCCATATTTTTTCTTAAAGACGCGGTTAAAATGAGGAATGCTGTTAAAACCGCATCTTCTTGCAATGTCCATGATTGGTTCATCAGTGTCTGCAAGCAGAAGTCTAGCAGCTTGAGACAGGCGATAGCTGTTTAAGCATTCTGTGAATGTTATGCCAATCGTGGACTTAAAGAACTTAATAAAGTGAGACTCACTAAATTCACATACTTTTGCCATTTGCTCAGTAGACAGCGGTTCACTGTAATGATCTGTGATATAGCTAATGATTTGCTTTGTCTTTACTACTGATTTTTGTGGGCGGCTCTTTGGTTTTACAGACGGCTCATTGTAAAATAGCAGATAAAACAGGCGAAAGAGACAGCTCTTTATGCCAAGCGGGTAAGCTGCTGAATAAAACGTCTGCAGCTGAAACATTTCCTCAAAACATTGACGAAACTCATTGTACCAGCCGTCTTCAGGCGTGATAAGCCATGGAATGACTTGTTCTCCCTTTGAGAGTGGCTCTAAAAATGCAAATGCATCGTCATTATCTGTACCTCCAGAAAGAAGAGACAGCGGAAATTGAATCATGCTAATCTTCAGTGAGGAGTTTGAATCTGCGTCAATGGAATGCAGCTGACCTGGTAAGATCAGACAGATATCGCCCTTCTTTACTGAAATTTTTTCAAGGTCAATTGATACTTGTCCGGTTCCTTCACGGATTAGAAGAATTTCCATAGTATCCTGCCAGTGAATAGATACAGAAGAAATGTCATCAGGCAGAACAGCCGTCAGGGCAGCAAAAGGAAAAGAACCTGTTAAAGGTTCGTGCATTTCAAATAAGTCGATGTTTTGGATATTCATATGTATAATAATAAGCCTTTCTCAAAGTCAATCTTTTTCTCGTAATAGGTATACCACAGGAAACGAAAGAAAACAACCAAAAATGTGGAAGAGCAAAAACTTGACAGACACTTTTTTCATTACTATTATTAAAAAGTAAGCAGAAAAAGATGGTCATTTAATAGGAGGTGAAGAATGGAACTATATCATGCGAGTAAAGAGATTGTTCAGTACCCAGAAGTAAGAAAGGCAAGGTATACAAAAGATTTTTCTTGGGGATTTTATTGCACCAATAATTTTAAACAGGCAGTAAGATGGGCGAATAAACAGAAAGCAGTTTTGGGTGTTGGCAGAATTTAAATATCCGACACATCAAATAAGTTTCCATACATTGTCGGCACTTGATTGTTTGACGTTTGTAAAGAGTGAGGTAGTTTATGACAGAGAAGGAAAGAAATGATTATTTTTATGTGTGCGCACTAATTGAATATATTGCAAGAGAAACAAAAAATCATCGTGGAGATATTGTGAATCAAATTGGTGAAGATGGTATAAAAAAGCTTTTGTATGATGCAGAGGTAGATCACTGCCTTAGTTTTGAACAGGTTAGCGATGAAGTAGTTGATTATTATAAAATAAAGCAGGGAAATTTTGATACAATATCGGCTTGCAAGTATTCGATCCCGAGTTTTCTTGATATTGGTAAATTATATAGTATTATGATAGAGGACTGTGCGAAGCCGGGAGATGAAGTTTCAGAGTTGATGAAAATATTTTCTTCTTTTATTAGTGATGAGATATCGAATTTTAATACTGATTTATATTATCAAAATCCAAACTATCTTGAGTGGTCATATAGAGAGGGAAAATTGTTAGATTGATCTTATTATATACCACTTTACAAGTTTTGATTCATAAAACTGCCAAAAGGTCAAAACCTTTCTTTCGCTTTGAATGAGGTTTTGGCCTTTCTTGGTTTTTGCCTTAAAGAAAAGTTAATAACTGAAATTACATTTTAAATTTATCGTAAGAATTGAACACTTTTAAATATTGTCAGAAAGTGATATACTGTATCTAAATTAAAAAAAGAACAACAAACCGCATTGCGGGAAGGGATGGAAAGTATGAGAAAAAGAACCGTTTTAATCGGTCTTGTTTTAATTGCTGCGGCAGGCGGCGGCTTGTATTATTATAAAAATTATTATACTCAGGAAAAATCGGCATCTGCAGAGTCTGCAGAAGGATCTGTTTATATGAGCAAGGTGTCTGACATTATGGATCAGGGCGCACTTGGCATAAAGACGCGCCTTGTCGGTGTTGTAGATCCGCAGGAGTCAAAGGATATCAAGCTTGATTCTGATAAGCAGCTCAAGGAGACTTTTGTAGAAGTTGGAGATGAAGTTAAAAAGGGTGATCCTCTGTTTTCCTATGATGTTGAGGCAATGAAGCAAAAGATTCAGGAAGCTGATCTGGAATTGGAGGAGATGAATAATACACTCCAGACGATGAACCAGCAGTTAAATGAGCTGAATGTGCAGGCATCTAAGGCGAAGGAGTCTGAGAAGCAGGCGTATAATCTTCAGATTCTTTCAGCACAAAATTCAATTCATAAGCAGGAATATAATATCAGTGTCAAGCAGCTAGAGCGTGCACAGTTGGAGAAAAATGTTGATAATGCAGTTGTCTATTCAGATATTGACGGTATTGTAAAAAGTATCAATTCTGATTCATCAGGCAGCGGTGATTCATATAATTATGGTTCTTCTGGTTCAAATGCATTTATGACAATTCTGGCTACTGGTGATTACAGAATTAAGGGAACCTGCAATGAAATGAATATTTACAGCTTATATGTGGGTGAGCAGATGGTAATTCGTCCAAGAGCTGATGAGGATAAGATATATACTGGTGTTGTAAGCAAAATAGAGACAGAGCCGGCAACAGATAATAATAATAATAACGGTTATTCTGATTCCTCAGCAGAGAGCAGCAAGTATCACTTCTATGTGACTGTCAATGAGGCAATGGATCTGATGCTTGGACAGCATGTAATCATGGAGGAGGATACTGGAGAAACAGAGGAAAAGACAGGTCTTTGGATTCCAAACTACTATGTAGTATCAGATGATGAGACAAATACTTACTATGTGTGGAGCTGTGATGACAATCAAAAGGTATGCAAGAAAGAGATAAGTGTTGGAGAGATTGATGAGGAAATGCTTGAGTACCAGATTCTTGATGGACTGACAGAGGATGACTACATTGCTTTTCCAGATGAACTGACACAGGAAGGTATGGAGGCTATTTTGCCGGACAGCATGGAGAATGGTGAAAATCAGGGCGATGCTGGAAATGCCGGTGTGATGAATGTGATGGAGTAAGGGGGCAGGCAGTATGCTGTTAGAGCTAAAAGATATAAATAAAAGTTATTTTCAGGGAAAGCAGGAAATGCCCGTCTTAAAAAATGTCAATTTTAGTGTAGAGGAAAGCGAGTATGTGGCAATCATGGGACCGTCAGGTTCCGGAAAATCAACATTAATGAACATTATCGGATGCTTAGATAAGCCAACTTCAGGAAGCTTTTATCTGGATGGAAAGGACATTTTAAAATATAAAGACAATGCACTTTCAACTGTGCGTTTAAATACGATTGGATTTGTATTTCAGAGTTTCTTTTTGATGATGAAGCAGACGGCACTTGAAAATGTGTGTCTTCCGCTGACATATGCGGGAATACCAAAGCGAAAGAGAAAGGAGATTGCTGCGCAGGCGCTAAAGCGTGTCGGACTGGAAGATCGTATGAATTATAAACCGACACAGCTGTCAGGTGGACAGTGTCAGCGAGTAGCTATTGCAAGAGCCATTTCCAATCATCCCAAAATTTTGCTTGCGGATGAGCCGACGGGTGCACTTGATTCCAAGTCTGGTGCACAGATTATGGAGCTTTTTCAGAGTCTTCACGAGGAAGGTGTAACAATTATTATGATTACACATGATTCAGAAATTGCATCACATGCGCAGCGTGTCATTCACATCCGCGATGGACAGATTGCAGAACAATAATAAGATGATACTAGGGTCAAAAGCTCCAAAAGCCGTTCGTGCTTGCACGATAAGGCTTTGAGCTTGGGACCCGCAAAAACATGAGGATGCAGCGATTTTCAAAGAAAATCAGCGAATCCGAATGTTTTTAGAATTGCGAAAGTTGCATAGCAACGGAGCAATTCGTGTGTATTGGTTGGGGGCAAAATACCTTTTGACCACAACATCATAAGATATGGCAAATGGAGGGCAGTATGAAAAAATTAGCAGTTTATATTCTGGTACCTTCGCTGATAGTAGGAAGCTGCGGAGCCGGTGTATATGTGTATCAGAAAAATAAGCAGGCAAATACATATGTAAAAGTTGTTCCTGTCAGCAGCATATCGACATCCGATTATGGTTCCGATATGTATATGTATGGACAGGTTGTCAATAATCAGCGCCAGCAAATAAGTGTTACGACCTCACAGAAAATTTCAGAGGTCTTAGTGAAAAAAGGCGACAAGGTAAATATTGGTGATCCTATTTTAAAGATGGACACAACAATGGATAATTTGAATTTGCAGGATCTTGATATTCAGATTCAGAAAAAGGTCCTTGAGATTTCAGATGGTTTTAAACGGTTAGACAAATTGCAGAAGACGACACCGGCAGCACCGTTTAATCCGGGCGATTTTGATCCAGGCTGGGATCCAGGCTGGGATCCGGGTTGGGAAGAGCCAACGGAGAGTTCATCCGAAGAAGAAAGCTCAAGTGAGGAAGAAAGTTCATCCGAAGAAGAGAGCTCAAGTGAAGAAGAGAGCTCATCCGAAGAGGAGAGCTCAAGTGAAGAAGAGAGCTCATCCGAAGAGGAGAGCTCAAGTGAGGAAGAGAGCTCAAGTGAAAAAGAGAGTTCCTCTGCACAGGAAAGTTCTTCAACACAGGAGAGTTCTTCTGAGCAGCCGACCTCATCACAGGAATCAAGCAGTGAAGAGCCAACAAAGCCAGAGGAGTCAAGCGGTGAGCAGACGAGTGCAGAGCAGCCGACAGGTACTGAGCCGTCCTCGGAAAGTCCATCTCAAAGCTCATCTTCAGAATCGTCTGCGGAGCAGTCAAGTCAAGATCTGTCAAGCACAGAGGAATCTAGTACAGAGCAGTCAAGCTCAGAAAATCCGAGTACGCAGCCAAGTGAGGAATCAACGCCAGAACCGACCACGGCACCTGATCCGACAGGCGCAAATGGAGAACAGCTGATTGGAAAAGAAATTACAAAAATAGAGCAGGCAGCAAGCGGTGATGGAAGCGAACAGTCACCATATTTGTTCCTTTGCGGTGCTGATGCAAAGCTTGATAATGCACTGATCCGTAAGCTTGTAAGTGAGAAAAAATATGCAACAATTCGTTTTTATAATGAGAGTGGAATGCCGGCGTATGATCTTGATTTATCAAAGATGATTCTTTCTGAGGATGATAAGCCGATTATTCATACACATAATTATATAGAAGAAAGCCGCACAGAGGCCACATGTTTGTCGCCGTCAATTGTAACATATCGTTGCGACGGATGCGGTGATGGCTACATTGTGCAGGAGGGTGAAAAGGCAGATCATGTATTTGTAGATATTGTAAATAACCCTGCAACATGTGTGACAAAAGGATATCTTGTTAGACAGTGTTCAGTATGTGGTGTGATTGAAACGCAGCAGACTGACCCAGATCCGAATGCACATCAGTATGTATTGTATTATGATGGCGGCACGACAAGTCCGTGGAATTATTACCAGTGCAGTGTATGCGGTGCAACAAAGACAGAGGCAAATCCTAATTATGTGCAGCCAACAATTCCATCTTCAGAACCATCGACAGAGTCTGGCACACAGAGCGCATATAATATCACAGAGGAGCGCACGGCAATGCTGGCAACAGCATCTGTGCGTCATACACTGACGGCGGCAGGCAGTGGAGATGATGACAGCAAGGGATCAGCACCAGCTGATATCTCACTTCCAACATTCCAGAATGAGGATTTTAGCGGCTACACAGCAGAAGAACTTGCGAAGGAGATTCAGTCTCAGAAGGAGAGTCTGCGTGATATGGATTTGGAGCGCAGAAAGTTAGAGCTTGAATATGCAAAGCAGCAAAAAGAGCTGGCAAAAAGCGCAACTATCTGCAGTACCGTAAAGGGAACAGTGGAAGAACTGCAAAATATGGATGATATTGATTATTCGGAGCCATTTGCCGTTATTAACGGAGGCGAAGGATATTATGTTCAGGGAACAGTCACAGAGGATCTTCTTGATACTTTTGTGCCGGGAATGGAGATTTCATGCAACAGCTGGGTGGATGATTCATCAATTTTCTGTACAGCGGTAGTAACAGAAGTTTCTGAATATCCAACTACAAATACGATGGGAGGTTCACAGAATCCAAATCTTTCATATTATCCGTTTGTAGCATATATTACGCCAGAGGATGGAAAGGGACTTACAAATGGCGCTTATGTTGATATCAGCCTGACGACTCAGGGTGATGCTGATTCTCTTTATATAAGTCAGATGTATGTAAAGAAGGAAGATAATCGATACTTTGTATATGCGAGAAATCAACAGACTGGTCTTCTTGAAAAGCGCTATGTCACGATTGGAAAGAGTCTGTATGGCAGCTATTACCAGATCAAATCAGGATTAACAAATGATGATATGATTGCAGTACCATTTGGAAAGACTGTAAAGGAAGGTGTTAAGACGACAAGTGAGTATGGTGATGACAGCAATGGACAGATGGATCCAGGTATGAATCCAGATATGGATGCAAGCATGTATGACAATGGAATGATGTATGATGCAAGTATGGCGGATGATGGCATGATGTACAATGAAAGCATGGCAGATGATGGGGAGGTGGATCAGTAAATGTTTGAAAATATACGATTATCCTTTCAGGGAATCTGGTCACATAAACTGCGTTCGTTTCTGACAATGCTTGGCATTATCATCGGTATTGCAGCCATTATTGCTATTGTTTCTACCATTGAAGGAACAAATGAATTAATCAAGCAGAACATGATGGGCAATAATCGTCATACGGTAAAGGTTCAGCTGTCACAGGATGATTACACATATGAGATCAGCACATGGAATCCATCACCAGAGGGTGTACCGCTCTTTGATGAGGATACGCGTCAGGAGATTTTGCAAATTCCAAACGTGCTGCGTGCTGCATTTTATCAGGTGCGTTCCGAGTATAATAGTGTTGTTTTTTATAATAATCAGTCGTTAAGCAGCTGTACGGTGCTTGGCATTGATCAATATTATTTTGGCACAGCAGGCTATCAGATAATGCAGGGGCGTGAAATTATTCAGGAGGACAGCAAAAAAAAGCGTCAGGTGGCAGTTATCGATGAGGCAGTTTTGCGTACATTGTTTCCAGATGAAGATCCAATTGGAAAAACAATTGAGATATATGGAGAACCATTTACAGTAGTGGGTGTATGTACGCAGGTTGGCCAAAGCGAACTTGTTATTAACTCAGAGGAAGAATACTGGACATATTATCAGGGTGGTTCCTCAAGTGGTAATATCTATATTCCAAAGGGCGTATGGGGAACAATCTATAAGTTTGAAGCACAGAACCTTGTTTTGCAGGCAAGCGGAGCAGATGAGATGGCGGCAGCAGGAAAGGCTGCAGCAAATATCATGAACCAGAACATGAATGTGTCTGATTCAAGTATTACATACCGCTCAGAAGATCTGATGCAGCAGGCAAAACAGCTGCAGGATATGCAAAGCTCTACTAACAGCATGTTAATCTGGGTTGCCTGCATATCCCTTCTTGTCGGAGGAATTGGTGTTATGAATATCATGCTTGTCTCTGTTACAGAGCGCACAAAGGAGATTGGTTTAAAGAAGGCAATCGGAGCCAAGAAGGGCAGAATCCTGGGACAGTTTTTAACCGAGGCGGCAATCCTTACAAGTATGGGTGGTTTGCTCGGTGTAGCAGCAGGAATCGGACTGGCAGAGGTGATTTCGAAGATGTCCTCTACGCCAGTTGCAATCAATGGTACATCCATCGTAGTATCAGTTGGATTTTCTACACTGATTGGAGTTGTCTTTGGTTTACTGCCATCCATTTCAGCTGCAAATCTAAACCCAATTGAGGCATTGCGACACGAGTAAAACCGAAAAGTAAATAAGTTATATTAGCAATACTTAAAATGAAAAATACCGGCTTCCAATCGTTAGATATCATAATTGGAAGTCGATATTTTTTCTTTATCAAATTGATTCAATTGAATTGGATTTGCAAAGCAACTGTTTTAATTTATCTTTTGTAGCCTTGTCTGTAAAGGCGGCATCTACAGCGGTTAAAAGCATCTTTTCTTCCTGTGCAAGTGTGATGCCAAGAGACTGGGCGTAGGCAAACTCATTTGCAATCGTTGTGCTTGAGATCGCTGGATTATCGGTATTTAAGGTGACTGCCAGTTCCCGCTTTACAAAATCTGAGAGCGGATAGGTCTTCATATCAGAAACAACCTTCGTTTGGCGGTTGCTGGTGGGGCAAAGTTCAAGAGGAATCTGATTTCCCTTTAAAAGTGACAAAAGTGCATCATCCTCAAAGGCGCGCACACCATGGCCAATGCGACGGGCACCCATCTCAATTGCACAGCGCACACTGTCGGCACCAGCAGCTTCTCCGGCATGCAGTGTAAATGGCACGTCTAGCTTTGATGCAAGGGAAAACAGTTCTCTATAATCGCTTGTCGCAAACAAGCCTTCTGCACCGGCAAGGTCAAGTGCAGTAATGCCATCGTGAGTTGTCAGATATTCTTTTGCAAGCTGAACTGTTTCCAGATTGGCTTTTTCACGTTCCGGTCCACGCATGCAGCAGAGAATGATGCTGCTAGAAAGATGAGACCGAGAAAGTCCATCAAGGGCAGCTTCAATGACCTTGCGCTGGCTTAAGCCTCTTTGCATAAAGGATTGAGGGGCAAATCGAAGCTCTGCATAGATGACATTTTGTGCGATCAGCTTTTCTTGAACTAGATAAAAAGCCTCGCTGATGCTTTCCTTTGTCTGTAATAGTGAGATTGGAAGATCAAAGCGGCGCAAATATTCGTTTAAGTCCTCGCAGTCAGGAGGGATGCTAAGAAGCTTAGAAAGCTCGGCATCGGAGGATGAGGGAAGCGTTTGATTTTGAAGTTTTGCAAGTACTTTTGCAATATCTAGTGTAATTGCACCGTCAAGATGTAAATGTAAGTCAATAAAATGTGTTGGAAGTGTAATCTTTTTTGTGGACATAACAAACCTACCTTTCGTATCAGTAGAATAAGTGTACGCCTTATCACAAAAAAAATCAAGAAGTTAAGAATTGAAATGAAGTCTCCACGCCCATGCGGTGCATAGCTCCTATGGACGTGGTATCAAAAGCGGAGCTTCGCTCCAAAAATACACACTAAAAGCTATGACCGATGTTTGTAAAGTTTTTGATGCCGTGCTACTTACGTCTCTCGAACGCAGACGAATGAGCCTATCGCTAGCCGTGCATGCAAAGGACTGTTCACGAAGTCCTCTATCCATTGGCGAATGAAACCTTTGGAATACTTAGATCCGGATCTTTTCAACCTGCCTTGCAGGGCGCGTCCGGATGACGCAGTTCTACTACTTATTTCTTTTTATTTGCAGCACGTTGTTTCTGTCTATTAGGAATTGAGCTTGGATTTAAGCTTTTGAATCCAACAGAAGCAGGTGTTGACAAAAATTGGAAATCTTTGCATTTATCCCATGCATGTGGAAACGCTTTTCGAAGGATATTGGCAGCACCGTTACAGTCCGCATTGATGCAATATCCTGCTTTGCACAGATACAATCCTCGCTCAATACGACGGCCTGAGAATACCGGATGTGTCCTTTCCTTTCCGTATACCGGAATCAAGTCACCTGCAGTACAGTCTGCCTTTGAAGTATAGCTTTCTTCCTGCCAGATTACTTCAATGCCGGCAATCAGTGCCTTGTAGGAGATCATCCAACGAAGCCTTTCGTGAGGGATGGAGACAAACTTCTGATTATTCTCCTTACTCATGGATGCGTGTTGCTTCCACAAGCGATTGGTTCCAACAACAAGAATACCGATTCGATGAGCAATACAGTACCGGACAATGGCTGTACTGAGTTTGTGCATTTGATCTTTGAGGAAACAATCATGCTTTAAAGAAAGATTGCTCAAAAATGCAGAGGACGCATGGCGGTGTTTCTTTCCTTTCGTAAGGATAGATACAGCAGATGCCTTTTGCTTGGCAAAGAACTGATTTGCGGACAGAATGGCACCGCCCTTGTATACAACAGACGAGCCGTCTGTGCATGCGATAGCTGCGATGTTATCAGTTCCCAAATCCATTCCTGCCATATTCGGCAGATCCGGGTAAAAAGGTGGTACCATATCTTCAATGATAAATGTCATGATATACTTTCCATAGTAAGGCTTGAACACAATCTCACGAAGATTAGAAGTATCTTTCAGATAAGAAAGCGGTATCCTGTTATGATCCATCTTAGGTAATTTCAAAAGACACCCCTTTCCATCTTTTGTCGGATAAAGAGCCGCATCCTGATTTGTCACCTTAAAAGTCTTTTTATCCGCCTTACAATAGCCGGGCATTTTCGGTTTTCCCGTAAAGAAAGAAGGATCTTTCTTATAGGCTTTTAATGCTTCAAGCCAGGCTTTAAAGTCAGTAACTGCCTGTCTTACAATACTCTGTGCTGTTTGCATGGGCAGACCTG
>OGRO01002597.1_pt1 | contig 13918 bp, 7 predicted proteins | sample 1553451 | NCBI WGS metagenome assembly OGRO01 (sample SAMEA2580021, study PRJEB22360) | human gut metagenome
GTTGGATTTCCTCTTCCGATTGGAAGAAAGGGTTTATCCCTTTCGTTCCAATTCGTTTAATCAGGGTGCCATTGAATACAATGCACCAATCGGTTTTGGTAGAACCGCTATCTGCAATAAGTATCATATCTTAATGTATATTTTCTTTTTATATAATATATAGCCTATTGCCCAGTTGAGAAGGACAAATAGAATGGCATAAGCAAGGGAACCGCTTTCATTACCGAAAACGGGCTGAAGGACACCGGCATAAAAGACTTGCTGCAAGGAAGTGTTTTCTCCCTGATATGTGACGGTAATGACACCTAGCAGGATAGCGAGAACATCTGCCAGTACATAGATAAAGAGCGGATTTACTCCGAAGGATTCGAAGAAACGGCTCCATTTCTTGTATCCTTTTATGTCGATAATCCAGACGAGTAAAGCCAGAAAACTGGAACCTAATCCGCAAGTGACCAGAACAAAAGTCGGCGACCATATCTTTTTGTTCAACGGACATCCATAGCTAAGCAGGAAACCTGCAAAAGTGAGAATCGTACCGATAAGAAAGAGACGTTCCAATTTTTCGCGGATATCTTTCACTTCCATTAGTAGTTTGCCGACACAAAAGCCTATCAGTACGTGTGCAATAGAAGGGATAGTGCTTAGAAGTCCTTCCGGGTCGATGTGATTGTCCTGATACATGTGTGCATCTCCCAGGATGCTACGGTCTACAATGGAAAGAATGTTCGTTTCGTTGTAGGCAAAGCCGTTGCCGGTGATGAGGAGTATGAAGTAACCCACTAATAAGGCGACGATCAGATAAGGGATATACTTGTGTTTAATAAGCAAGGCAATTAATGCGGATGCTCCGTAGCAAAGGGCAAGCCGTTGCATCACTCCCAGAACCCGGATTTGGGCAAAGGGAAGCGGGTCGTGATAGTAGCAAAGCAAGGCAAACCAGTTGATGGCTATCCCGATAAGGAAAATGACAATCGTTCTTTTGATAATTTTCAGGGCTGCGGGGGTACTGAACGTGAAGTTATACTTTCTGAGTGAAATGTAAGTAGAGATTCCCATGATAAACATAAAGAAAGGAAAAATCAGGTCTGTGGGGGTGAGACCGTTCCATTGAGCATGTTTAAGAGGGGAATATACATATCCCCATGAACCCGGATTATTCACCAGAATCATTCCTGCGATAGTAATGCCTCGCATTACATCAAGTGCCAACAGACGTTTGTTACTTGTTACATTCATGACTGTTACTTGTTAATGTGTTAAGTTATTAAGTAAATTGTTTATTGTTTCTTACCGAAAGAATCATCCAGCCGATTGCGAATCATCAATGAGGCTATAATGCCGGGTATGGTGCAAATACAGACCCAGATAAAGAAACTGGTATATCCGATGTGTTCCTGTATCCAGCCTGCGGGCATTCCCGGAATCATCATGCCCAATGCCATAAATCCGGTTCCGATAGCATAATGAGCAGTCTTGTGCTCGCCTTCCGCAATATAAATCAGATAAAGCATATAGGCAGTGAAACCAAAACCGTAGCCTAGCTGCTCAATGGCGACACAAATAGATATTAGAATGAGGTTATCTGGGGTTGCTGCTGCCAACCAGATATATAACAGGTCGGGGAGATTAATCGCTAATGCCATGGGTAATATCCATTTTTTGAATCCGTCTTGGGAAACGAGCAAACCGCTGATGATTCCACCGAATAAGAGAGCTGCAACGCCTATGGTACCATAAATCATTCCGACTGTTGTTGTAGATAGAGCCAATCCTCCTTTTTCGATACTATCCAGAAGGAAAGGTGAGGCGATTTTGGCTAATTGAGATTCGCCCAGTCGGTAGGTGAGCAGGAAAAAGAACATAAGACCTATATGTTTCTTCTGGAAAAAAGAGACAAAGGTTTTAAAGAAGTCTTCTAGCAGTTTGCTGGGTGTCAGGCCTTCCCGTTTGACGTCGGAATCGGGATAAGGGAGCATGAAACGATGATAGATAGTGAGTGCCAAAAATAGTCCTGCCATAAGATAGAAAGTAATGCTCCATGCCAGAGGTACATTATTTTGTAATGTTTCCAGCCAACCCGCCAACATCACAAGAACTCCTTGACCGAAAATACTGGCAAACCGGTAGAACGTATTCCGAAGACCTACAAAGAAGGATTGTTCCTTGTTATTGAGTCCGAGCATATAAAAACCGTCTGCTGCAATGTCATGAGTGGCGGAACTGAATGCCAGCAGCCAGAAAAAAGCCAGGGTGAATTGTACGTAGTGTGTTGTCGGGATGAAAAAGGCAATACCGGCAAATCCGGCTGAGATAAATCCTTGCATGGCAATAATCCAGGCTCGTTTCGTTTTAATCAGATCAACGAACGGGCTCCATAAGGGCTTGATAGTCCACGGCAGGTAAAGCCAGGAGGTGTAAAGAGCTATTTCTGTATTCGATAACCCCAGACGTTTATACATGATGACAGCGATTGTCATTACTGCTACATAGGGAAGTCCTTCTGCAAAGTAGAGGGTTGGAATCCAGCTCCAAGGGTCTCTTTTCAGGGTTGGCGTTGTCATGGTATTCATTGGGTTCTATTTATATTGTTGCTCAATCGCACTACCGGGGTAGTAGTGGGATAGTATTTCTTTGTATTTATAGCCTTGTTCCCCCATTACGGCGGCACCGATCTGGCAAAGTCCCACGCCATGTCCCCAGCCGGATCCCGTGAGGATAAACCGGGAAGGGATTTCTTTTTCATCTTCTTTGTATTCTTTGTCCACAACGAAAGCGGAGCTATATAAGTGGGAAGATGATAGGGTACGACGGATCTCCAACTCTTTGCCGATGATGAGAGTGCGTAACGTTCCTACTATTTTCAATCGGACCAGCCGTCCTGAAGTTCCCCGTTCGACCGGAATCAAATCAATGATTTTTCCGAACTCGATTCCTGAACGTTTATGAATCAGTTCCGAGAGTTCTTGTTGGGAGTAGCAGACTCTCCAACGGTAAAAGTCTGTTGTTTCCTGGTCATAATTATTCAATACCTGACTCAACACTTGTTTGTTATGGGTGTTGCAAAAGGCCGCAGGAGAAGTACGTATCCATTTATCGGCTTCCACTTCTTTTGTCAGGTCGGGAAGTCGCGTTTCTGTTTTACTATCCCGTTGACCGATAAGATAGGGATGCGTCTTGGTAAAGTCCTTGATTTCCTGTACTACTTCACCATTGAACTTCAAATAGACCAGATTGGGTTGCGCATTGCTGTAAATAGCCACAGATTTCTGGAAATGTCCCAATGCCTTGGCGTCAAAAGTCACATTTACTGTTCCTTTTGCCCCCGGAGCAATAGGCGTTTTTGTCCACTGGGCCACGGAGCAGGCGCAATCCGGCTCTACTTCTGTAAGCACTAAAGGCTGGTCACCCGTATTGGTGATGGTATATTGCACAGTCACGGGATGCTTCCATTCTATCTGGCCGAAACTGTACATCTCTGTATTCGAGGTAAAACGAGCTTGCGCTACAGCAGTCAATACCACACTTGCAAGCACATATAAAGTTATCAATATCCGCTTCATCTATTTTTCTTAATATCAAGATTTCCTAATTCTGCCACTCTCATTCAATATTAGTCGGACAAAAATAGGTGTTTTTAGCGAGAGTACCTAAAATAGCGGAGCGCAATTTGTACAAATTGCGCTCCGCTCCATACTCTATTGTTACTTTATTACAATTATCCCTCCCGCCGAATGCGAAGCATACTCCGGAGCATACGCACACTGTATCGTGGCCAGCCCCGTTTCGTATGTTCCGCCACGGGCTATGCGATAACTGTGCTCTAAGACATAAACGCCTTTGCCCAAATGGTCGAAGAAGAAATTGGTTGCGGCATCTTCCACTTCTGCATAATAACCGAGGCCATTACTCCAACGATAACCGGAAAGCGAGCCTATAGGTTCAAAGCAGGCACCCCGCTGGTCTTTCAACTGAACAAAATCCATAGTACGGTCCAAGCGGATAGTCAAACGGGCCACTATTTTATCACCGACGGATAATACGGTCCCTTCCGTAACCGGTTGCAAGGACTTGCTACCACCGGCCGATATACGCTCTACATAAAGTTTCTTCTCTACATTCAATTCACCCCCCTGCTGCTTTACATCAGATATGGGTGACAGATACTGGGCATAAACAGCTCCCCAGGCAATGCCTGCATCCCGTTTCTCTACGGTGACGGTTTTAGCTTTCAGCTCCGGACTTCCTTGAGCGAAGGTTTCCTTGACATAACCCAAACCCGGGATTATGGTCTTTGTAGGCGACAATGTTTCCAAAACTTTGTTACCTAACGTGATACGTACGTCTCCCCGACTTTCCAGCAGATTAGTACCTTGACAAAGCAATGCATAAACAGCATCAGCCGTTGCAACCGGAGAATTCCAACTGGTAGTCTGCTTCTGTTTCAGCAGCCAGAGTTTCATTTCCTCCACCAAAGCATCGTTGCCACCTGCCATACGCAGGGCTTCCATTACTTCCACATGGGCAGGGATGGGCAGCATACCCCAGTTATACGGATTTGCTTGGAAAGCAAAGTATGCACCCAGTTCATCCGTCTGTACCAGATGTTCCTTGAGGGAAGCGATGAATTCATTCGCCTCGGCTGTACGCCCTACTGCTTTCAGGATGATGGCAGACTGCGCCTTGCTGCTCATGGTTCCATCTTTAAGATTGGCACCTACTTTTGATAGGAAATAGCGGTAAGCCGCTTGATTGTCTGCCGGCACTTGTTCGCCGCTAAGGGCTATCAGATACAGATATGTCATTGCCGATTCGGAGTTGACAGTAATTCTAGCGCCATTTTTCTCAGCTTTACGGATATTGCGATATTCTTCCAAAGCCTGCAGATTCAAATAGCCGAAAGCTTTCTGCCGCATGGCGGCAACTTCTTCAGGCAGTTCATTTTTCGTCAGCAGAGGAAGACGAACAAGTAATTCTGTAATATAGCCAGTTATATAGCGGCTACCGGACATTCCCTTATACCAGCTCCATCCACCGTCTTCACCCTGCAATTCTTTCAATTTGGTAAAAGCGGAAAGATTGCGGTTATTCAGTTGGTTGATATCAAACAGCGTGGCAATACGTGCCTGCTGTTCGGCTTCAGTAGTAGCTTCCAGTACCCACGGAGACTCGCTGAGCAGGATATTCTTCACATCCTGATTCTTCTCCAACTGGCTGAGGAAGGTTTCTTTCGTGCCACCGGCAGCCTTCCAACTGTCAAATACAGTCTTAATGCGGGGCTGGCTGTTGGCAATGAAGCCTGCCAGACTATTGGCATACCAAGCTGTAGCCCAAGAAATGGCATTATCATTGGCAGGCAGGCTCAATGCCGGCAACGCTTGTACAGCATACCAAGCCGGATTCCCGGTAAATTCTACAGTCAGACGACGGTCTGTCGCTGTACGGCTATTACGGTTGAAAAGGCTGTCTAATGAGAACGTACGGGTCTCCTCGCCACGGATAGGCATAGCAAGCGTTTCCGTAATATACTCCTTATTACTTAATACGGGCAACAGATGCTGCTCGCCATCGCTAAACGTACCTCCATCGGCAACCATACGAATACCAAGCAAATCATAGCGGTCGGACACTTCGAAATGGAAGTTGACAGCAGTATTTCTTCCTGCTTCTACCAAGAATTTCTGACGTTGAGTAGCAATAACTTTCTCCGTCATAGGGTCGAACAGTGTGAATACTGCTGTTCCTTTCACCGCTTTACCCGTCAGATTGGCTATTGTTCCGGCTATCTGCGTTTTATCTCCAACGCGGACAAACCGAGGCATATTCGGAGTCAGCATAAACTCCTTGGCAGTTACAACGGAAGCATCCAACATCCCAGTCAGCATATCCTTAGTATGTGAGTAACCACGGAAATTCCAACGAGTCAAGCTCTGCGGCATCGTAAAAGAAAACGCAAGCTCCCCTTGTTCGTTTGTACGAAGTTGAGGATAAAAAAAGGCTGTTTCGGCAAAGTTGGTGCGAAGCCCCTCAATAGGTTGCAAGGCCTCGCCAACCGGTATCGTTTCCGATTCAAAAACAACATCTTCCACCGCGTCTTCCGCTACTTGTGCAGGAACATATTTCACTTCAACGGCATTCCCGGATTCTGCTTTGGAAGCAAGCATCGGCTGGTTGGCACCACGTATTCTAAGATTACCGGTCAAAGAGCTATTCCGGGTAGTCCCATACCCCACAACACTTACTTCTTCCAAAAGCGCATTGTCTTCTACCATCACTATCCGCATCCTTCCATCCATATAAGGAGAACAGAAGTAGTCAAACGACCACACCGGAACCCTCCAAGCCTTCAACGGGAAATAAACGGAGAAGTAATTGCTATTATAACGGCTCGCACCACGGAATGCCCCATACAGATTATCCGGATAGAAAACCCGTAGTATCTGGTTACTCTTATAAATCTTATCCAGTGAAGCGTCGTACATCGTAGCCAACATCTCAGCCGCAGCAGGCATACCTTGAGGCGTCTTTATGACGAGCTTCCACTCTTCTTCCTGTCCGGGACGCAAACGGTCACGGAACACTTCCCATTTCATGTCGAGAGCACGTTCCGGCTCCCGCTTCTTCAGTTCAACCTGATGACTGTACATCTCGCCAGCTTTCACAAAACTGAAAAGAATGGTGATTCCCTTGCCATATGCTTCCTTATAAGGGAATTCCATACGAATAATAGTATCATTCAACTGCAACACACGGCTTTCAATGCGTTTTCTGTCACAAAAGACATCCATCAGCACATATGCATCCCGATAAGAAGTCCCCAAAAGAAAAGCGGCAGGGTACTGTACATCAAATTCCTCATTTTCTTTATAATAAAAGAAATCTGTAAACGCAGCCGGACGCTTGTCACTCTTTGAAAAGAGCATGAAACTGTCACTGCCATATGCCCCGTTATTCTCTTCACGTCCCAAACTATCACGTACAGAAAGTTTCAAGCGATAGTTACCTGAAGGAAGCTTGTTCCAAGCCGAAAAATCCTGGAGCCGATTGGCTGTGAAGGTACCCTCCAATACAACATCATCCAAGGGTTCAGAACCTGCAATATTCCTTGCCCCATTTTGTTCTGCAAATGGATAAAGGCAATAGGAACCTTCAATGTGCTGAGGAATATTCATTACATTATTCACTCCAAAAGTGAAAAGCATACTATCTTCCTTACAAACATATTGAGGCAAGCGAATATCAAAGGAATAAGCCTTAGGACCTGCCAACAAGTTATACGAAGCGGATTGCGTTTCACCGGCCTCATCCGTCACCACCGCCTCCACATGATAAGTATACACACTCCCATACCCGTCTGTATCTACAGCCGGAGCTTCCAAAGTCAAGGGTATGGAAAAATCCCCGTTGGTATCCAATTGTATGGTGTCAGACAATAATGGTTTATCAGCATTGCTCCAATAACCAGGTCTCGGATTCCGGCGAGTCACCGTATATGCCAATGGCACATCCTGCACCATCATGCCATTGAAGGCCTTGACATTTCCTTTCAACACAACCTTGTCACCCAGCCGATAAGCTTCCGAAACCGGAGTGAAGGCAATCTCGAACGTAGGTCGCTTGTACTCCTCTACCCTAAAAGTGACGGTAGATTGAGGCTCTTTGGTTCGTATGCTGAACATGCCATTCAGGCAAGCTGCCGGAAGTACAAACTCCGTAGCAAAAGAGCCGAAATCATTGGTCCGCCCCTTCCTGGTGGCAAGTTCCTTGCGGTTGGCATCCAACAAGACAAGCTCATAATCAACTCCTTGTAGTACCTGGGCGCTATCACTATTCTGCTTGTAAGCTATCCCTTTTACATGAACGGTCTGCCCGGGACGATAAAGCGAACGGTCTGTCAGCAATGCCATCTGCCTCCAATCTGTATCCTTAATACCGTAATAAGGATGATTCATATAAACGTTCTGCGGCATCATGGCTGTGTCTCTGCCTTTACGCGCCACATAACTTCGGATTTCACTCTGCCAGGGTAATACAGCTTTCCCCCCGGCATCAGTCAGTACCTCTGCCATCGCTTTTCTATTCTTCTCATCATAAAAAGAGTAGAAACTCACCTTGGCACCAGCAATCGGCTGTCCACTACGGGCATCCAATGTAGCCACTTCCATACGGTTGTCACCCAAATCCAATGTCAGCACCTTGAAGCGGGTAGATACCAGAAATTTATCATCTGTACGGGCCGTTTCAGTATCAGGTACTATTTGAAGAATATAGACTCCCGTTTCCCGAGGAATCATGAACTTAAATACAGTGTCCGAGGCAAGATAAGGGACATCTTCAGGCAATTTATCCTTGCCTGGCAACGGCTTTAAGCCAAAATGCGTGGAAGAAAACTTCCGGGCATACTTTCTATAAGTATCTTTATTTATACCATGGTCCATCCAAGGTACTTCACTTAAAGTAGTGGTATATAAGTTGAGAGTGAAGCCCTCGACATTACGATAATGCAGCCTCATATTCACCGAATCGCCGGGATAACCGCTTTCATTCATAGTCAAAATGAGTTCAGGCTGTAAAATCTGTTCACGGATATTTTTCAACTCATTGATACGCTTATACGCAGGATAGCGCTTCAAGCCTTCTTCACAGACTTTTAGAGCCTCATCAGCGCGTTTCGGTTCCAAACGGCGCAGGTGGTTGGCTTTATGAATGTAAACCTCGGCACAAACCTCTCGTGAACCGTATTCCTTTATCAATTTATTCAAAACCTCAAGATATTCCCGATTAGCCTTTTCCTGACGCATTCGGAAAGTAGGATAAGGCTGCTGGCTGATACCACCGGTCAACTTCCAGTTCCAATAATCAAGAGAACAGAGCAACATAGCATCTTCCGAACCGGCACGATGGCGATAAGCATTCATCATATCCAGATAAATCCTTTCGATACGGGTCTGTACCAAAGAATCCACGCTGAAACCATCCAGCTGCCGATAAGCATCAACAGCACGGCTTACCAATAGATGGTACATATCGTGCCCATAGAACCGGCTACCGTCTTCCAACACCACAAAAGGCACATATTGTTCTGCAGATGTATTGAGCAAGCGGATGGAATCCTGCAAGGATGCACGGTTACACCTATCTATTTTATCCACAAACTGGCTGATACTCCACTCACGGATATCTGCTGGAACCTCGTCAACAGTCAGTAAAGTACGTGACAGCAAGACACGGCGATTCTTCCGCATCAAGTCAGCATATTCATATGCCAACAAAGAATGTAGAATAGCCTTGTTCACCGGATTCCTCTCCGATTGTGCCCAAGATTCCATATATTTCAGACTGGAGTAAAGGCTGTCCGGAGTCAGCCCCTCTTGATAAGTCTCCCTACAAATGTAGGCTTTCAACATTTGCGGAGCATTCTGCTCTTGCCGACCTTTCCGATAGATTTCATCAGCCAGTTTTATCACTGTTTGAGGCAGGCTTTTCTTTTGAGCCTGCTCCACCTGCTTCCACAACTTATCGTACGTCTGCGCATACAATGCCGAAGCCCCAAATGTAACCAGCAGCAACAATATGCTACAAATTCTTTGAATTACTCTCATAATTATTCGTTTGTTAGTCTTTGTATTAATAACAAAGGAAGTGAATAAAGTTCAAACAAATGTACTTTTGGACATAAAAAATCTTATTCTACTCCTACAAAAAAACAAGGGATATGTTTGCAAACATATCCCTTGTGCTATACTTAAATGTTAGTGTACTCACATTTGGAGGCTATAATATCTCATTGCCTCCATCCAATTCTTACCAGCTGCGGTAAAAATGTGCTTAAATGAATTTGCAATCTTCTTTTTCATAATCTTAAAAAATTAAACTAATACCTGAAAACTAAAATTCAATACTTCACGAAGGGGGGGGGAATGCTTAAAGCATTACGTAACCCCAAATGTTCTTATCGGCTTCGCCGACATGCTTAAAAAAACTCTTTAACATTTTCATTTTGTTATCCTCCTAAAATCAATCTTGTTATCCTTAAAAAATCTACTAGTTTTCTATTGTTTTCATGTTTTACAACACAAAAATAGAGCCTTTGTTCAAGATAACAAGCAAAAAACGGATAGAAAACATGTTTTATAACACATTTCTTGACTTAGGTCAATTTTTAGGGAGAAAGTGCAAGGATATTGACATACCATTGTAATAAGTCTGGGACATTCTGGCAGAAAGAGGACAAACTGTCACAGACAAAAAAGGCAGGATACTTAATAAAGCACCCTGCCCCTATTCATAACATAAAGTATTCTCTACTTTTCAGGAGTCTGCTCCAATGTAGCCACCAAGAAATCATAGAACTTGGAAACAGTAGGAATTAACGCACGCTCGTCCGGTGAATGCGGAGAACGCAAAGTGGGACCGAAAGAAATCATATCGAGTCCTGGACAATTGGCACCAATAATACCGCATTCCAGACCTGCGTGAATAACCTTCACGGCAGGTTCCACACCAAACTGCTGCTTATAGGACAGCTTCATGGCATGCAGTATAGGAGAATCCACATTAGGCTGCCATCCAGAATAGCCACCACTCAATTCCACCTTCATACCTGCCATAGCGAAACAAGCTGTCAGGCTGTCTGCCAGGAAATCCTTCATCGTATCGCAAGAACTACGCGCCAAAATACGAACTTCGGCCTTACCGTCTGCAATGATTACGATAGCCAAATTGGAGGAAGTTTCTACAGTATCGGGAACAGTAGGAATCATACGCATCACACCATTCTGGCAAGCCATCAACACGTTAATCATATTATCCTGGATTTCTGAAGGAACAACGGCAGTGGGTAGAGTTACCTCTTCTATACTCAGGGTAATACCACTTTCAATCGGAGCATATTCGTCATTCAGTTGTGCCTCGTATTCCTTCATATAATCTTCCAAACCGTCCATATCCTCAGGATTGAACACCAATACCGCATGTGCTTCGCGGGGGATAGCATTACGCATATTACCACCTTCAAAACTTGCCAGCTGGGAGTCAAACTCAATCAGCAAATCATGTACGATGCGTGCCAGCAATTTATTGGCATTACCGCGCCCTTCATTGATTTCCAAACCGGAGTGACCGCCACGCAAACCTTTCAGCGTAATCTTACGGGCAACGAAATCGGCCATAGGCGTCTCCTCCTTATATTCCAAAGTAGCAGTAATATCAAGACCACCGGCACAGCCGATATAGAGTTCGCCTTCGTCCTCAGAGTCAAGGTTCAGCAGAATTTCCCCTTGCATAGTTCCGGGTTTCAAACCGAATGCACCATACATTCCCGTTTCTTCATCCTTGGTAATCAGGGCTTCCAATGGGCCATGCTTCAAGTTATTATCTTCGAGCACCGCCATAATGGCAGCTAATCCCAAACCATTATCTGCTCCCAGCGTGGTACCTTTGGCTTTCACCCAATCACCGTCAACATAGGTTTCAATGGGATCTGTTGTAAAATCGTGAATAGTATCGTTGTTCTTCTGAGGCACCATGTCCATATGCGCCTGAAGGATGATGCCTTTGCGGTTTTCCATACCCGGAGTGGCAGGCTTACGAATAATAACATTGCCGACCTCGTCGACAAATGATTCCAACCCCAAGCCTTTTCCAAAATCAATAAGGAATTTGGTAATCTTCTCCATATGTCCTGACGGACGGGGAATCTGGGTCAGTGAATAAAAGTGCTTCCATACATTCTGTGGAGCTAACTGTAAGATTGTACTCATAATTCTAAAAAGTTAGTTTTCGCAAATATAACGGTTTATTCCCGGAAAGTACAATAAACCGGGATTTTTCTAAAGTACTAAATCATCAGCTATCTTAAACATGGCTTTTACATCTTCACATATTGCGATAGAACATCTGCACCTAATATAGCTACCATATTTAGGAATTTCTCCCACTTCTATATCCAAGCAACAATATCGTTTAAAGAAACCAATCTTCCAACAACCTTTAGGCTTCAGTACTTATAAGGAAGTACTGAAGTACTTGCAAAGAAGTATTACAGTACTTTTAAAGGAGTACTCTCTATAAGTACTGTCTCTGTCCTCTAACACAAGAAGTGACAATATAGGAACCCACCACAAGAAACGTCTATTTCTTTGCCCTATTCGCCAATGCCAGGTGCAACGACCCGTAGATGCCTAACACTATCACCAGCAACGTCTGTATGCCATGCACTATCAGAGCAAATATACCCGCATCCGTAGCATTTACCCCATAAAGCATCATCATAGTGATGACAGCAAAGTGCCAGGGTCCTGCCCCGTTGGGCGTGGGAACAATGACTGCAAACGTTCCGCCGACAAACATCACCAGCCCGGCAAGGAAACTAAGGTGCTCCGTAAACTGGAAGCAATAGAAAGTTATATAGAAATGATAGAAATAGCATAGCCAAATAAGTAAAGTGTAAAGAACAAACAAAGGCACATTCTTCACATTCTTAAGCGACATCACACCTTCCCATATATTCAAGACTACTCCCTTTACCTTTTCAAAAAAAGAAAGCATACGCAACAGAAAATAGAGAAGTACCAAAACACCAATAATAGAAAAAAGAGCCACATAAAACCAAGGGGAAGTCACAAGATGCACCAGCGAAGGAATCTTGGTGCCCGTCTCCTCGAAAAAACGGAAAAAAACGGGCATCTGCACCAAAAAAGTAATCCCCGTAATCAGCAGAATGCAAAGCGTATCTACCAACCGCTCTGTCACCACCGTCCCCAAGGACTTCGCAAAGGAAACATTATCATATTTGGCAAGTACTCCACAACGTGAAACCTCTCCCACACGGGGCAGTACCAGATTGGTGGCATAAGATACGAAAATGGCATCGACGCAATCGCTTGTTTTGGGATGAGCATCCAGCGGCTCCAAAGTCTGCTTCCAACGCCAGCCTCGTAACACATGGCTCATCACACCGAAGAACAAGGACAACAACATCCACCACCAGTTCGTCTGATGAAGGAGAACTTCTTCTGCCTTTGAAAAGTCAAAATCACGATATACCCAATAGAGGATAAAACCACCTAATAAAATGGGTAAGATGATTTTCAATGTCTTTTTTAGCAGCTTATTCATACGATATTCCCAAATTCTTCATTCTTCATTCTTCATTCTTCATTGAAAAGAACTACCTTTGCTCCGTATAAAGACAGGTTGTTGTTCACACGACAGCCTACGTTTACGGAGCAAAAGTAATGATTTAGTTGATACATGAGAGTAGTTAAACCTAAAAAGTTTCTCGGGCAACACTTCCTGAAAGACCTGAAAGTGGCACAAGACATTGCCGACACGGTAGATGTCTGTCCCGAAATTCCCATCCTCGAAGTTGGTCCGGGAATGGGAGTACTGACCCAGTTTCTTCTGCCCAAAGAACGCAACGTCAAAGTAGTAGAACTGGACTACGAGTCAGTAGCCTACCTACGGGAAGCCTATCCGCAACTGGAAGACAACATTATTGAGGACGACTTCCTCAAAATGAACCTGCAACGGTTGTTTGGCGGGCAACCTTTTGTGCTGACGGGAAACTATCCTTATAATATCTCCAGCCAGATATTCTTCAAAATGCTGGAATATAAGGATCTGATTCCCTGCTGTACGGGTATGATACAAAAGGAAGTAGCCGAGCGCATAGCCGCCGGGCCGGGCAGCAAGACATACGGAATTCTAAGTGTACTGATACAAGCATGGTACAAAGTGGAGTACTTGTTTACGGTACACGAACATGTCTTCAACCCGCCCCCAAAAGTGAAAAGTGCCGTCATCCGCATGACCCGCAATGATACCAAGGAACTGGGATGCGACGAAAAACTGTTCAAACAAGTGGTGAAGACCACCTTCAACCAACGGCGCAAAACATTACGCAACTCTATCAAGC
>OGRO01002598.1_pt1 | contig 13915 bp, 11 predicted proteins | sample 1553451 | NCBI WGS metagenome assembly OGRO01 (sample SAMEA2580021, study PRJEB22360) | human gut metagenome
ACTTGCGGTCGATCCTGCCTGCAATGGTGATGCAGCCGGTCTTTCGCAGCTCTTCGTTCAGCTCACGGATGAGCTTATACGCATACGGAACCGATACGCCAAGCTCTTCCGCAACTTCATTTACTCTCATAAAAATTTCTCCTGCCATAGGCAAAATACCTTCCTTTCCTGATTTGTTGTTGATTGCTTCGCCGTTCTATCCGCAGGACTCTGACAGGCAACCCTTTTCGGCGCTGTGCCGTTTTCTTTTCTCCTTGGCACGCTCGTCTCATCGCGTGCTTCCCCGGAGAAAGTATCCCTTGGACGGTCATTCAGTTTGGCTCTTTTGAATTTCACCCCCCTCTCACCTTACAACGGACATTTTTTCTGTATTTGTTGGCTATCCTAATTGTAAAATTTCTATGAATTAAGCTAATATGCTTAGTTTACAACTATTGTACTATACATAACAGTTTAAGTCAAGTCGGTTTGCAGGAAAATATTAAATAAATCTGCTTAGATTTTTCTTGACGAAATTAAACATATCTGCTATACTCGTTATCAAAGACAACCGACACAGGAGATGGCTATTATGGCGATTGGTGAACGCATCCACTTTTTCCGCACGATGCGGGGCATGACACAGAAATACCTTGGCATGGCGCTGGGTTTTCCAGAGAAATCCGCAGATGTCCGCCTTGCGCAGTACGAGAATGGTTCCAGAACGCCCAAAGCGGACGTGACCGCTGCGCTGGCACAGGCGCTTGACGTTTCGCCCAAGGCGCTGGATGTACCGGACATTGACTCCTATGTGGGGCTGATGCACACGCTGTTCACGCTGGAAGACCGCTACGGTCTTGAGGTCTGCGAGTGTGAGGATGAGGTGCATCTGCGCGTTCATATCCACAAAGGACGCGACGCAGCGGAACTTCACAAAATGCTTGCCGCGTGGGGTGCGGCTGCCGCCAAGCTGAAAGCAGGCGAGATCACCAAAGAAGAATACGACCGCTGGCGCTACCGCTACCCTGAACTTGACACCTCTGGTCAGTGGCACAAGATCACGCCATCGCAGGAGCTGAGTGACCTGCTCCTTGCTGATCTCAAGGAACATAGCGAAGAATAACAAAAGGCTCTGCCGACCTTCTTTTACAGAAAGTCAGCAGAGCCTTTTTGCTCTCAATATAGGATTGGATGCGACAGCAAACCTGCAAACCATTCGCTCGCCAAAATAAGAACAAACAAAATGGCTTTGGTATCTGCTATCATTTTGCTATCAAACAGGAAATGAGATCTTCAAAAAGTGAGTGTTTTCAAGGCTTTTCAGCCCCTCATGTTCACTTTTTTCTCATTCCCACTCAATCGTTCCGATCGGCTTGGGGGTGAGGTCCATTACGACACGGTTGATGCCTTCGACCTCGTGGGTGATGCGGTCGGTGATATGGTGCAGGAGGGGATAGGGTATCTCCTCTATTGTGGCGGTCATGGCGTCGGTGGTGTTCACCGCGCGGATGATTGCCGGCCAGCCCTCATAGCGCTTGCCGTCGCGCACGCCGACGCTCTTGAAGTCGGGCACGGCGATAAAATACTGCCAGACCTTGCCTGCGAGCCCGTTCTTGTCGAACTCCTCTCTGAGTATGGCGTCCGCCTCTCTCAGGGCGTTCAGACGGTCTCTCGTTATCGCGCCGAGGCAGCGCACTCCGAGTCCGGGTCCCGGGAACGGCTGACGGTAGACCATGCTGTGCGGCAGGCCGAGCGCCTCGCCGACAACGCGGACTTCGTCCTTGTAGAGCAGCTTTACGGGCTCGACAAGCTCCATCTTCATGTCCTCCGGCAGACCGCCGACGTTGTGGTGAGCCTTTACGCCGTGAGATTCGAGGATGTCGGGATATATCGTTCCCTGCGCGAGGAACTCGATGCCCTCAAGCTTCGAGGCCTCCTCGTCAAATACTTTTATGAATTCGCCGCCGATTATCTTTCTCTTCTGCTCGGGGTCGCTGACTCCGGCAAGGAGATCAAGAAAACGGTCGGCAGCGTCTATATAGACAAGGTTCGCGTCCATTTGGTTTCTGAAAACCTCGATGACCTGCTCGCTCTCTCCCTTGCGCATAAGTCCGTGGTTGACGTGGACGCAGACCAACTGCTTGCCTATCGCACGGATAAGCAGCGCCGCGACTACGGACGAGTCGACGCCACCGGACAGCGCTAAAAGAACTTTTTTGTCGCCTACCTGCTCGCGCACGGCTGCAACCTGCTCTTCGATAAATTTATTTGCAAGCTTGGATGTGGTTATTCTTTCCATGGACTCGGGACGCACATTGCTGCTCATAGTTTGTTCTCCTTGTGAATTTTATTCCCATTCCACCGTTGCCGGGGGCTTTGTTGTAATATCGTAGACTACGCGGTTGACTCCCTTGACCTCGTTGGTGATTCGGTTCGAGACCTTTGCAAGCACCTCGAACGGGATTCGCGCCCAGTCCGCCGTCATAAAGTCGTCGGTAGTCACCGCGCGAAGCGCGATGAGGCTGTCGTAAGTTCTCGCGTCGCCCATGACGCCGACGCTGTGGACGTTGGTGAGCACCGCGAAATACTGGTTGATGTCGCGGTCGATGCCGGCGAGCTTGATCTCCTCGCGGAAGATGGCGTCCGCATCCTTGAGGATGCTTAACTTTTCCTCCGTTATGTCGCCGAGGATACGCACAGCAAGTCCGGGGCCGGGGAACGGCTGACGCCATACAAGGTCCTCGGGTATTCCAAGCTCGAGTCCTACCTTGCGAACCTCGTCCTTGAACAGGTCGCGCAGGGGCTCGATGAGCTCGTCAAAATCGATGTGGTCGGGCAGTCCGCCGACATTGTGGTGGCTCTTGATGACCGCCGCGTCGCCCACGCCGCTCTCGATAACATCGGGATATATTGTTCCCTGAACGAAGAAATTCATCCTGCCGAGCTTCTTGCTCTCGTCCTCGAAAACGCGGATAAACTCCTCGCCTATAATCTTTCTTTTCTTCTCGGGCTCGGTCACGCCTGCGAGCTTGGTGAGAAAACGCTCCTGTGCGTTGACTCTGACGAGCTTCATGTCAAAGCGCTCGCGGAATATATGCTCAACCTCGTCGCCCTCGTTCTTTCTGAGCAGACCGTGGTCGACGAAGACGCAGGTCAGCTGCTTGCCGACCGCTCTGTGCAGCAGCACTGCCGCAACGGAGCTGTCCACTCCGCCGGACATGGCGCAGAGTACCGTCTTGTCGCCTATCTTTTCACGCAGGCTCTTTACCTGCTCGTCGACGAAGCTCGACATGACCCAATCGCCCTTGCAGGAGCAGATATCAAAGAGAAAAGTTTTGAATATCTCCTCGCCGTACTGCGTGTGCATGACCTCGGGATGGAACTGAACGGCGTAGATTTTCTTTTCGTCGTTTTCCATCGCGGCGCACGGGCAGTCGCGCGTGACGGCTGTCACCCTATAGCCCTCGGGCAGAGCGCTTATATAGTCGGTATGGCTCATCCAGCAGACGCTCGTATCCTCGGGGATGTTCCCGAGCAGACGGCTGTCCTTGCTGCGGGTCATGGCTATCTTGCCGTATTCGCTCTTCGAGCCGCTCGTCTTAACCGTGCCGCCCGCCATATATGCTATGAGCTGAGCGCCGTAGCAGATGCCGAGCACGGGGATACCCGCGTCGAGTATCTCGGGCGAAAAGTGAGGCGAAGCGGAGTCATAGACGCTGTTCGGTCCGCCTGTAAATATTATTCCGACATAGCCCGCCGACTTTATCTCCTCGACGGTTATGCGGCTGTACGGTTTTATCTCGGCATAGACATTGTGCTCACGCACGCGGCGCGCGATGAGCTGATTGTACTGGCCGCCGAAATCGAGCACAAGCACTTTTTCATGGTCGTCCTGCATTATATCACCCTTTTTATCTGACTATTATTTCTTCTCTTCTCGGTCCGTTGGAGACGAACTTAATCGGCACGCCTATCTCCTTCTCGATGAAGAGAACATAGTCGCGGGCCTCCTTGGGAAGCTTGTCAAAATCTCTTATGCCGCGGATATCGCACTTGAATCCGGGCAGTGTGGCATAGACGGGCTTTGCCTTTTTAAGCAGCGGGGTGACGGGGAAATCCTTTGTAACCTCGCCGTCTATCTCATAGCCGACGCAGAGCTTTATCTCGTCGAGATAGGACAGGCAGTCGAGAGCTGTGAGTGCTACTGCGGTTGCGCCCTGAGCCTCGCAGCCGTAGCGGGTAGCGACGCAGTCAAACCAGCCCATGCGGCGCGGTCTGCCGGTTGTCGCTCCGTATTCTCCGGCGTCGCCGCCGTGGTTTCTCATCTTGTCCGCCTCTTCGCCGAAAATCTCGCTGATGAACTCTCCCGCTCCCACGGCGCTCGAATACGCCTTGGTGACGGTTATTATCTCTTTTATCTCATAGGGCGCGATGCCTGCGCCGACAGCGCCGAAGCCCGCGAGGGTAGACGACGATGTGACCATGGGATAGATGCCGAAATCGGGATCCTTCAGAGAGCCTAACTGACCCTCGAGCAGGATGTTCTTACCGTCCCTGACGGCCTGACGGATAATTTTGCCGGTGTCCGCGACATAGGGTCTGACAAGCTCGCGGAGCTTTAACATATACTCGAACAGCTCGTCAACGTCAAGCGCAGGCTTGTGATAGACGTGCTCGAGCAGAAGATTCTTTACTTCGCAGACTCTCTCGAGCTTTTCTTTGAGATACTCGTCGTCAAACAGCTCGCAGACCTGGAAGCCTATCTTCGCATACTTGTCCGAATAAAACGGAGCTATGCCGCTCTTTGTCGAGCCGAATTTTTTATCCTTGAGGCGTTCCTCCTCATAGGTGTCGAGCATAACATGATAAGGCATCATGATCTGCGCACGCTCGGAAACGAGGATATTGGGCTGCGGTACGCCTGCCGAAGTGACGTGCTCTATCTCCTTGACGAGCTTCTCGATATCGAGAGCCACGCCGTTGCCGATGATGTTGACCGTGCCGGGCTGGCACACGCCTGACGGCAGAAGATGGAGCGCGAACTTGCCGTAGTCGTTGATTATCGTATGTCCCGCATTGGCGCCGCCCTGGAAACGCACGACCATATCCGCCTGAGCCGCGAACATATCGGTAATTTTACCTTTACCCTCGTCGCCCCAGTTGGCACCCACAATTGCTCTGACCATACTTAAACGCACCTCCGAAAAATCAAATACACTTAATTATATATTATCGCCCGCCCGGTGTCAATGCACCGCTCCCACTAAAGAAAGCGAATTTTGGGGATTCCCGATTGATTTTATTGGTTATTGTGATATAATGTAAATTGGTATAGCACAAACATAAAATGTTTTTTGGAGTCTGATATCATCAGCCTTTTAAAATCGCCTTTTTCGGCACACAATAATCACGAATATCTGTGAAAGGACTGTGTTAAATGAAGAGACGAAGATTTTTAAGCCTTGCGCTCGCGCTGACGCTTTTGCTCTCGCTGTGCGCGTGCAAAACGAAGATAGTCGATGACGACACCACTCAGGGCAATGCACCCGTGACGGGGGAGACTCGCGGCGAGACAACGACCGAGCCTGCACAGACGACCGAGGCAACGCAGACGACGCAGGCACCTAAAACTACCTCCGCGGAGCGCGTGACAGCGCCGCAGCGCAGGACGGAGAAGGGCAAGCTTGACCCGAGCACCGGCACTTATACGGGGCTCTCCCCTCTGCCGAAAGCGAAGTTCACCGTATCCGACCCGCAGAACACGCGCGGACTTTCGACCGCTACCGTGGGATACAGCTTCGGCGTATCGAAAAACGGCGTGCCGCATCAGAACTCGACGAACGCCCAGAAATATTTTGACTCTAACGGCTTTAACGCCGTCTCGATAGACACAAAGACTAAAGAAAAGGTGCTCTATCTCACCTTCGACTGCGGCTGGGAGAACGGGTACACCTCGAGCGTGCTCGATACACTGAAGCAGAAGAAAGTTCCCGCCGCGTTTTTCTGCACGCTTTCGAATATCAAGGCCGAGCCCGGACTCACAGCAAGGATGATAAAGGAGGGGCACATAGTCGGCAACCACTCGACTACCCACCCGGATTTTTCGAAGATAAGCCGCGAGAAGATGGCGGCGGAGATAGAGAAATGCGACAACTACCTGCGCGAAAAATTCGGCTATTCCTCGCCGTATTTCCGCTTCCCTATGGGCTCTTATTCCGCGTCGTCGCTCGACCTCGTCTCCTCGCTCGGATATAAATCGGTGTTCTGGTCGGTGGCCTACGCCGATTGGGATGTCAACGACACAAAGGGCAAGCAGTACGCTTTCGACACGGTGACCTCGCGCCTGCATCCGGGCGCAGTCATACTGCTCCACTCCGTCTCGCCCGACAATGCCGCCGCCCTCGCCGATATAATCGACTGGGCGCGAAATCAGGGCTATGAATTCCGCTCGCTCGAGCAGCTGCCGAATTAAAGATAAAATAAAACACAAAACCGCCTCCGATCGGGGGCGGTTGATTTTATGTTTGTTTGCTTGCTTTGCGCCGAAATCAGGCTTTTTTGCTCTCTTTTTCCTGCGCCTCGTTGTGCGCCTTTATCGCGGCGCTTATCTCCTTGTCGTTATAGAAGACATAGACAATGACCGACACCGCGACGAATATCATCGCCACAAGCGCCGTGTTGCGAACGCCCTTGCTCGTTGCGGCGCCCGTGCCGTCCGCGCCCATGCCGAGCAGGAGCGAACACGCTATAACGACTATCGACTGGCACATCTTGTTGGCAAAGTTACGCGCGGCGAAGAACATACCGGCTCTGTTCTGACCGGTCTTTATCGAGTCGTACTGCGCAAGATCCGCGAAGATAGACGCGGGGATAATATTGGTTATCGCTATCGGCATGGCTATGACGAGGCCGATGAGTATCGCAAACGGCTTCGCGCCTATAGCGCCGATAACGAGCTTGTAGTTGAAAATGGCGCAGTAGAGCAGAACATAGGTTATGCACGCGCCGAGCAGCAGCGGCTTTTTGCCGACCTTGCGCGCCAGGATATTGACGAGCGGATAGGTCATTATGCCGACTCCTATCGAGATGACCGAGACGTAGGTCACCCATTCGTCGCCGAGACTCAGCAGATTGGTTATGTAATAGACCTCGGCGGTGTTGAAGAAGGTGAACGCTATCCACATAATGAGATATCCCACGGTGATTATGGCGAAGTTCGGATAGGAGACCGTAGCCTTTAAAGCGCCCCAGATGGACTGGTGATACTCCTTGGGCTCGACATAGTCCTTCTCCTTTATTACGAACGACGGGATGAGCGCCGATATTCCGCCGAGCACGCAGAACACGATGAACGGTATGCGAAGCGCCCATATCTCGGGGACACCGTTTCCCATGAGCAAGCTCTTTATCATCGAGGTGCAGAACACCATAGCCGACGATACGACATAGAGCAGGCTCACTATCGAATAGAGGAAAACTCTCTTGCGCGGCTCCGCGACGACCTCGGCCTGCAGTGCGCTGTAGGGGATATTATAGAGCGTTGAGAACAGGTAATAGAGGGCGAGCATCACGCCGACCCATATGGCGTTTATAATGCTCGAGCCCGACACGGGCGGGAAAAAGATAAGCAGGCAGAACAGGCCGTAGGGTATGGCCGACCAGCGCATAAAGGATATGCGTCTGCCGCTCTTTGCCTTGCTGTTGTCCGAAAGGCTTGCGACCCACGGGTCGGTGACGGCGTCTATAACGGTGCCGATTCCGCGGATTATTGCCATGGTCAGCGCGGCTTTCGCAAAGAACTGCGGCAATGTGGTGTTCGAGTTCGTGGGGATGAAGAACGTCAGCAGGTACGTTGTGATTATACCGTTGATGAGTCCTCTCGCAAAATCTCCGAGGCACAGGGCGAAGATTTTGCCGTTTGTTATTTTTTTCATCGTCTACTCCTCCCGCCGTCTCCGGCTTTTTCGGGAATTTTTTGCGAAGTCATTCCGCGAACGCTTCGCTGTATCGATATATAATTGTAGCACCTTTTGACGCGCAAGCCAATAAACAAATTATAAAAAAACAGAGCCGCCCTGAGGACGGCCCCGAAAATATTTGCTTATTCGGAGATATACTCTCCTTTTATCGCGGGAACATCGAACTCACCGTAGCATTTTAGACCGGGAACGGGCGAGTGATCCAGTTCAACATAGAATCTGTAATACGGCACGAAGCAGCTGTCCATAGCGTCGGTCGAATAGACGAGCTCGGTCTTTTTTATTTTCTCGCGCGTCACCCTGCCGTCCTTTATCCCGTCCGCCGAGCCGGAGATATATTTTCCGTCGAGCAGCAATTTCTCCGCCTCCCCGAGCGATATCGCCGGATAGTCCCCGAGCTTTTTTGCTCCGTCAACGGAGCTTATTCTTATTGACTCAAGCTCGTCGTTTTCGTTTATATCAAAATACACGCTCTCGAAATTATAGTTCTCCACCCGCTTGAGCGCGGCGCTCGCGTTGTCATAGCATCGGTATTCCGAGCGATCTTCGCCGTTCGCATCAAAGTACCGAATGACGCAGAGCACGGGATCTTTGAAACCTGTGACCGCGGAGTACTTCCCGAGGAAATATTCGGCCGCCTCGCGCCCGGTACCCTCGCTGGCGACGGGCTCGTAAAAGACTATACTGACATCGCCCGTCACATATGCGGAAACCGTCCCGATGTCCGTCTCGGCTCTGACGGCGTAGAGCGAATTTTCGCTGACTACCCACTCGCATTCCGGGAGATTCTCATGCGTCACCGACTTTATCTGCGCGCCTGATTTTTCGGCAGTTTTGCGCACGGTCGAGAGCAGCTCGTCATAGCTTAGCGACTGCGTGTTTTTGTAGACAGGCAGACGCTTCAGCTTCATCTCCGCGCTCCACGGGTTTCCCGTCGTGTATTCGCTTATGTCGCGCACAACAGGCGTGTGAGCGCCGGCTCCCTCGCCGGAAAAGCCCACTGTGCCGAGTGATATCTTTTGCAGCCTGGCGGGGCTTATCAGCCAATAGCCGAAGAATACCGCCGCGACTATGCAGAGGCACGCTGCCGCCGTCATCAAGCGCATGGGATAGCGCGGCGCTCTGTTCTTAAAATTTGTTTTTTTCGGCGCGGCCTCGGCTATAAACCTGTCGTCAGCGCCGCCTACGGCCTTCAATAAATCTTCTTTTTTCATACCGTAAAGCCCTCCTTTTCGAGAAAAATCTTTAAGCTGTCCCTTGTTCGCTTGAGCGACATTTTTACCGCGCCCTCGGTCATTCCGCGCTCGGCGGCTATCTCCGATATGCCGAGCATATACCAGTAGCGCTGAATAAAAACTATTCGCCTCTCTCGCTCGAGCGAGTCTAAAAATCCGTTCACCGCCTCGCGCAACAGAACGGTGTCCGCCTGCTGCTCGGTATTCTCGGCACTCGGTATACACTCCGACAGCTCATCGAGAGCGAGGGCGACATTCTTTTCGCCGCGCTTTTTGGAGCGACGGGCTTTGAGCATATTCAGCGCCGAGTTTCTCGCTATCCTGCCGACATATGCTCCGAGATTCTCCGGCCTGTTCGGCGGAATAGAATTCCACGCGCCGAGCATGGCGTCGCCGACGCACTCCTGCGCGTCCTCGCGGCAGCGCACAACGGCATAGGCCACGGTATAACAGTAGCCCGAATATTTTTCCTCGAGCCGCGCCACGCTCCTCTCGTCGCGGGCGAACAAGCCGTCAATAAGCAGTTTGTCCTCCATAATTACCTCCTCTCCAACGACATCCGCTCACTCTTAAAGACAACAAAAAGGTGCTTTAGGTAACGCACTGATTTATGTTTTTATATTATCATATTTTTCGGAGATTGAAAAGGAACGAACAACGTATCGGAGAGCCGCTGACACAAAAGCAAAACGACGCGACTTTTGCTGTCGCGCCGTTCTTGTGTATTCGTTTTTTTATTCGTAGAGCGGATGCGCTGCGCAAATTGCGGCGACTCCCGCGCGGATAGCGTCCGCGCTGTTTTCGAAGTCCGTTGCCGCGAGGTAGACGAACTCTGCGATTTTGTCCATGTCGCTCTCGTCAAGACCTCTTGTCGTGGCGGCCGCCGTTCCGAGGCGCAGACCGCTTGTGACAAACGGGGTCTCGGGGTCGTTGGGTATGGCGTTCTTGTTCGCCGTGATGTTGACTTCGTCAAGTCTCTTCTCGAGATCCTTGCCTGTTACGCCGAGCGAGCGCAGGTCGAGGAGCATGAGGTGGTTGTCGGTGCCGCCGGAGACGAGGTTGACTCCGCGCTTTGCAAGAGACTCTGCAAGAGCCTTGGAATTGTTGAGAAGTCTCTGCTGATAGTCCTTGAACTCGGGCTTGAGAGCTTCGCCGAAGCAGACGGCCTTACCCGCGATAACGTGCATGAGCGGACCGCCCTGGTTGCCGGGGAAAATAGCCTTGTTTATAGCTGCGCCGAGCTCAGCCTTGGAGAGGATGAGTCCGCCGCGGGGACCTCTGAGGGTCTTGTGCGTGGTTGTTGTGACAACGTCGGCATAGGGCACGGGCGAGGGATGAAGTCCCGCCGCGACGAGTCCCGCGATGTGAGCCATGTCTACCATGAAATATGCGCCGACCGATTTTGCTATAGCGCCGATGCGCTCGAAGTCGATAACGCGCGGATAAGCGGATGCGCCCGCGACGATAAGCTTCGGGCAGACCTCCTTGGCGGTCTTTTCAAGCTCGTCATAGTCGATGTAGCCGTCGTCGTTTACGCCGTAGGGCACGAACTTGTAGAGCTTGCCGCTCGCGTTGACGGGCGAGCCGTGGGTCAGATGTCCGCCGTGGGCGAGGCTCATACCCATGACAGTGTCGCCGGGATTTATGAGCGCGGAATAAGCGGCCATGTTAGCCTGCGCGCCTGAGTGCGGCTGAACGTTGGCGCAGTCCGCGCCGAAGAGCTCTTTTGCGCGCTCGATAGCGAGATTTTCAACGATGTCAACAAATTCGCAGCCGCCGTAATAACGCTTGCCGGGATAACCCTCGGCGTATTTGTTGGTCAGCACGCTGCCCATTGCCGCCATAACAGCCTCGCTGACGATGTTTTCCGAGGCGATCAACTCAATGTTGCGCGCCTGTCGTTTGTATTCTGCTTCGATCATACGTCCGAGTTCGGGGTCGAACGCCGTCACGAAATCCATTGCTTCACGAACCATGCTGTTTCAGCCTCCTACTGGGGTGGGATAGGCAACACCGTTTGTATTGCCGTGATAATAGCTGTTAATTATTCTAGCATAATTTTCGCATGGAATCTATTGACAAACATCTGATTTTTGCGTTAACGCTTTAGCAGTTTATAGTGAAAATGTTACATTGTGCATTTTTGTGCAAACAGTTGCCCTTTTTTCGACGATATGTTACAATACCAGTAGGATTATTTCGGGAGAGAGGATAACACAATGACCAAGAAAGAACGTGCCGCCGCCGTTACCGAGCTGCTGAAATCGGTCTATCCGGAGGCGGTCTGCGCCCTGCATTATACACACGATTATGAATTGCTGTTCGCCACCCGGCTTTCCGCCCAGTGTACGGACGCGCGCGTCAATATTGTGACAGAAAAATTATTCAAGCAGTTTCCGACCCTGCAGAGCTTCGCGGATGCGTCCGAGGAGGAGATTGCCGAGGCCATCAAGACCTGCGGCCTGTTCCGCACCAAAGCGCGCGACCTCAAGGCGTGCGCCATGATGCTGATCGCCAATTACGGCGGCAGGGTGCCGGATACCATGGAGGAGCTGCTCAAGCTCCCGGGCGTCGGCCGCAAGACCGCCAACCTCATCCTCGGGGATATTTTCGGCAAACCGGCCATTGTGTGCGATACGCACTGCATCCGTTTGTCCAACCGGCTGGGCTTCGTCAAGAACGAGAAGGACCCGGTCAAGGTGGAGAACGCCCTGAGAAAGCTGCTCGACCCGGCGGAGTCGTCCGATTTCTGCCACCGGCTGGTGCTGTTCGGCCGCGAGCACTGCACCGCCCGCAGTCCCAGGTGCGAGGGCTGTCCGCTCGGTGCGGTGTGCCCGTCGTATCCCATTGCGAAATAACATAGAGAAAAAGTAGGACTTTGAGAAAAAACACAGAAAATCCACTTGACAAATTCTCATCGCGGGAATATACTGATTTCAGAAAAAGCAAAACCGCAGAACAAGAGTGAGTAAGAGCGAGACCGTGCTTCCAGAGAGCTTTCCGGTGGTGTGAGGAGAGCAGCAAAGGACGTTACTGAATGGACTTGTGAGGGCAGCCTCAAATCCGCAGGGAGAGTATGGCCGCCGTTATCAAGGGAGCGTGTGTGTTTGCACACGACAGAGTGGACGTTTTTGTACGTCAATTTGGGTGGTACCGCAGAAGTAACAGGCTTTTGTCCCATGATACGTTTGTATCATAGGATGAAAGCCTTTTTTTGTTTGTAAATGGAGGAAAACACAATGATTACCCCAAGCTGTGATGAGATTTTAGAACTCGCGGAGGAATATACGACCATTCCGGTCTGCCGCGAGATCTACGCCGATATGACAACGCCGATCGCGCTGCTGCGCCGCCTGCAGACCCGTTCCGACCGCTTTTTCCTGCTGGAGAGCGTGGAGGGCGGCGAAAAATGGGCGCGCTACTCCTTCCTCGGCTACGACCCCATCCTCCGTGCAACCTGCAAAAACAGCACGGTAACGCTTGAGGGTACGGTCAACAAGACGGTCAAGACCGACAAGCCGCTCACCGTTCTCCGCGAGGTGCTCGGCGAGTATCACGCACCGCGGCTCGAGGGTCTGCCGCCGTTCACGGGCGGTTTCGTCGGCTACTTCGCGTATGCTACTCTCGCCTACGCGGAGCCAACGCTCAAAATCAAGCGCGGCGCATGGGATGATTTCGACCTGATGCTGTTCGACAAGGTCATCGCCTATGACCACCTCAAGCAGAAGATCGTACTCGTGGTCAACATGAAGACCGACAGCGTGATGGAGAATTACGGCAAGGCGTGTGCGGCGCTCGAGGGCATGGCGGCGCTCATCGCAGACCAGAGTCCGCTGCCGCCGCTCAAAGTCACCAGCAGGCCGAGCTTCACCTGCAATGTCACCGAGGCGCAGTACGCCGACATCGTGGAAAAGACCCGCGAATACATCTTTGACGGCGATATCTTTCAGGCCGTGCAGTCGCGGCAGTTTTCCAGCCCGTATGCGGACAGCCTGCTTTTGGCGTACCGCGTGCTTCGCACCACCAATCCCTCGCCGTACATGGTGTTCCTTTCCATTGATGGGGACGAGATCATGTGCTCCTCTCCGGAAACGCTCGTCCGACTGGATAACGGCCGCCTGACGACTTTCCCGGTGGCCGGCTCCCGTCCGCGCGGCAAAACGCCGGAGGAGGACAAGGCGCTCGAAAACGAGCTGCTGGCCGACGAAAAGGAACTCTCCGAGCATAATATGCTGGTCGATCTGGGCCGCAATGACCTCGGTAGAGTTTCCAAGATCGGCACGGTCGAAGTTACCGATTACATGATGATCCACCGCTATTCCAAGATCATGCATATCTGCTCGCAGGTCGAGGGCGACATCGATGAAAAGTACGATACCTGCATCGCCATCCGCATGGCCGCCAAGAAGAACGGCATCGTGACCGTGCAGGCCGGCGGCGGCATCGTCGCGGATTCCGTGCCGTATAACGAGTATATGGAAAGCGCAAACAAGGCAAAGGCAGTTATGAACGCCATCGAGCGTGCATCGGAGGTAGACGGATAATGATTCTCCTGATCGACAATTACGATTCTTTTTCCTATAACCTGTTCCAGCAGGCGGCGGCTATCGAGCCGGATATGCGCGTTGTCCGCAATGACGCGCTCACCGTCAGCGAAATCGAGGGACTGAACCCCTCGCACATCATCCTTTCTCCGGGGCCCGGCTATCCGAAGGACGCGGG
>OGRO01002599.1_pt1 | contig 13914 bp, 10 predicted proteins | sample 1553451 | NCBI WGS metagenome assembly OGRO01 (sample SAMEA2580021, study PRJEB22360) | human gut metagenome
GGCCGCTCGGGTCGCCGGCCTCGGTGCCGAAGATCATGTACAGGAACGGCAGGGCAGTCATAATGGAGCCGCCCGGCGCACCGGGAGACGCCACCATGGCAATGCCGAGGGTCATGATGAACGGGATAACGGTGCCGATGGAGATGGGCAGCTGGTTCATCAGGCAGACGGCAGTCGCACAGGCGGTAATGGTGATCATCGAGCCCGCCATGTGGATGTTCGCGCACAGCGGAACGGTGAAGTTGCGGATTTCCGAGGAAACGCCGTCTGCCTCAGCGCACTGCAGGTTTACCGGAATGGTAGCCGCAGAGGACTGGGTGCCCAGTGCGGTTGCGTAGCCCGGAATCTGGTTGCGGATGAGCGTGAACGGGTTCTTGTGGCTGACCAGACCTGCAATTACAAACTGGATGCAGATGCAGATCAGGTGCATGATGATAACAACGATGAATACCTTCCACAGAATACCGAGGATGGCAAAGGTCTTGCCGGACTTGGTCATATCGGTGAACGTGCCGCAGATGTAAAGCGGCAGCAGCGGAATGATGACCTTGTGCAGTACGCAGTCAATGATGCCGGAGAAGTCGGAAACGCCGTTGTACAGCGTGTCGCCGATGGTCTTGCCGCGCAGGCTGGACATGCACAGACCGAGCACAAACGCCGTAACAACAGCGGACAGCGTGTTCATCAGCGCCGGAATTTCCAGGCTGAAGTACGGCTCCAGCGAGTTGCCTGCGGTTGCGGCGATCTTGTCGAGCGCGTCCGCACTCATGAAGTGCGGGAACAGGGTGTCGGCTACAAAGAACGAAGCCGAGCCTGCGATCAGGGTCGAGCAGTAGGCGATGGCGACCGTGATGAGCAGCAGCTTGCCCGCGCCGCTCTTGAGGTTAGCAATGCCCATGGTAACATACGCGAGGATCATCAGCGGGATGATAAACGACAGGAACTGGCTGAAGAACGACGAGAGCGTTACCACAAAGCGGCAGAAGCCTTCCGGCAGGAACTGGCCGAACAGGATGCCGACAATAATGGCGATGATGAGCTTGGGCAGTAATCCGAGTTTGAATTTTTTCTTTTTTTCCATTTCTTTTTCCTCCTTTTTGGCGGGCAGCACCACACAGTTCGGTTATGCGGTGTTACCCTTTGCGGCGCAGACCGTTTGTTTGCCCCTCTTTGGTCTGCTGCCGTGGAAGTCTGCCGAGATTTTTTGCCTCCGGACACAAAAAGAACCGCTTATTTTAGGCGAAATGCTGTAAAATAGGACGCGGTTTTTGTGTAAAAAGGATAATTAAAAAATCTGTGGTAAACCTCCAATTTCTTTCTTGACCTCTTTGCAGATTTAGTATATTCTGTTTAATGGGTTAAGTCAAATTCATATATTTTATCATTTCGATTCAAAATATTGATAATATAGGGGAGAGAGGGAAATTCATGGAGCTTCGGCAGCTTGCAACCTTTATTCGAGTAGCACAGTTTAAGAGTTTTTCACGCGCAGCAGAGAGCCTCGGCTACTCACAGTCGGCGGTAACGGTACAGATACGCCAGCTGGAGGAGGAACTGGACACGCGTCTGTTCGACCGCATGGGCAAGCGTATCGCGCTGACCGACACGGGCGAGCGTTTTCTCAGCCATGCGTGCGACGTGATGAATCAGGTCAATCAGGCACGCATGTCGGTCACATCCACGGCAGAGCTGCACGGTTCGCTGCATATCGGCACGATTGAGTCGCTTGCATGTCTCAAGCTGCCGACAGTGCTGCATCTGTACCGCAAATTCAACCCGAAAGTGTCTATCCGCATCACGGTCGGTGAGCCGGAAGATTTGATCGAGCACATGGAACGCGGCGAGCTGGACATGATCTATGTGCTCGATGAGCCGCTGTACAGCAACAACTGGAACAAGCTGATGGAGCAGCGCGAGGAAATCGTATTTGTGGCGTCTGCATCGCTGCGCGAGGAGCTGGGCGGAAAAGAGCTGACGATTGAGGAACTGCTCACGCAGCCTTTTTTCCTTACCGAGCAGGATAATTATCGCCGTGTACTCAACCGCCGCCTTGCCGCGCGGCGGACCATCCTTACGCCGTCGCTCGAGTGCGGTGATACCTCGCTGCTCATTCGCATGCTTGAGATTGACCGCGGTGTATCCTTCCTGCCGTGGTACGCAGTCGAGAACAGCGTAAAAGAGGGAAGGCTGATCCGTTTGTCGGTCGAGGACTGCTATATTTCGCTCTACCGCCAGATTTTCAGCCACAAGGAGAAATGGCGCACACGCGAAATGGATGAATTTGTCCGCGTGGCAAAGCTGGCGGACGAGGAAGAATAAGAGTATATAACAACATCCCACTTGCTGAAGCACAGCAATGATATGTACCCCCAATACTGGGTGTCCAGTATTGGGGGTACATATCAAAATCCGGTCAGCCTTTTTATCTCAGTAGACGATGCAGGAATGTGATTGTCCCGGTGCACGAATGATTTTGGAAGATTACCCAAACCAATCCCACCGAAACGCTTCGGTGGACAGAGTAGATGCCTTGCCGTCGAGTGCAATCTCGCTGAGCAGGATACCAACGATCGGTGCGATACCGAACCCATGTATCTGGAGGCGCAGAAGCAGCTGAAGAAACAAAAAACAACGCATACCTTCTGACAAATTTGGCAACACTACTCGTAAAAGGAGTGTGTTTTCATGTCAGATATGTTTTGCTTTCAGTGCCAGCAGACCGCAGGCAACAAGTGCTGCGTGAGCGTGGGTGTCTGCGGCAAGCAGCCGGATACGGCAGCGCTGCAGGATGAGCTGGTGTACGAACTCATTCGCTTGGCCGAGGCGGCAGCTGCGGCCGGTCAACGCACACAAATCGTCGACCGGCTGCTGATGGACGGCCTGTTCATCACCTTGACCAATGTCAATTTTGACAATCAGGCGATTGCGGAATTCACCGAGCGGGTACGCGCGGAACGAGAGAAATTCGGCGGAAAACCGTGTGCGGTCGTGGAGCTGTGGAAGGGCGACACGGATACGGTTTCGCTGCGTTCCACGCTGCTGTTCGGCATGAAAGGCATGGCCGCCTATGCACACCACGCGATGAATCTTGGCTACACGGATGACGAGGTGAGCGCGTGGTTTTACAAGGGCCTGTGCGCGGTCAATCGCCCGCATTCGGTCGAGGAATGGCTGGCGCTGATCGTCGAGTTCGGGCAGGTGAATTTCCGGTGCATGGAGCTGCTCGATGAGGCCAATACGGGCACATTCGGCACGCCGCAGCCCGCAAAAGTGCCGACCGACATCAAAAAAGGCCCGTTCATCGTGGTTTCCGGGCACGACCTGGGCGACTTAGCGCAGCTGCTCGAGCAGACGGCGGGAAAGGGCATCAACATCTACACGCACAGCGAAATGCTGCCCGCGCACGGCTATCCGGGACTGAAAAAACATCCGCACCTTGCGGGCAATTTCGGCACGGCATGGCAGAGCCAGCAGACGGAGTTCGAGAACATTCCCGCGCCGGTGCTGTTCACCACCAACTGTCTGATGCCGCAGCGCCCAAGCTATCAGGACCGCGTGTACACGACTTCGGTGGTGGGCTATGCGGGTCTGCGCCATATCGAGGCGGATGCGTGCGGCCGCAAGGACTTTTCGCCCATCATCGAGCAGGCGCTCGCGCTCGGCGGGTACGAGCACGACCACAGCATGAGCGGCATCAACGGCGGGCATATGCTGATGACGGGCTTTGCACACGGCGCGGTGCTGGCTCACGCGGAGGAGATCATCTCGCTCATCAAGAGCGGCAAGGTGCGGCATATCTTTCTGGTCGGCGGCTGTGACGGCGCGCATCCGGGCAGAAATTACTACACCGAGTTTGTCAAATCCACGCCGATGGATACGCTGGTTCTGACGCTTGCGTGCGGCAAATACCGCTTCAATGACCTCGATCTGGGCGAAATCGGCGGCCTGCCGCGCATTCTGGATATGGGCCAGTGCAATGATGCGTACAGCGCCATCAAGGTTGCGCTTGCACTGGCGGATGCGTTTGGCTGCACGGTCAACGACCTGCCGCTCACGCTCGTGCTCTCGTGGTACGAGCAGAAGGCGGTGTGCATCCTGCTGACGCTGCTTGCGCTCGGCGTGAAGAATATTTACCTTGGACCGACGCTGCCGGCGTTTCTGTCGGAAACCGTGGTCAAAACACTGGTGGAGACCTACGATCTGCACCCGACCACCAATCCGCAGCAGGACCTGGATGCGATTTTGGGAAGGGGATAAACCGGCGAGCTTTTTGGACGCTACGGAGCGTTCCTTGTTTCCCTCTCGTTTGCTTGCTGCAATAGGTTTCAGCAAACGAAAGAGGAAAGAAAACAATGAAATTTACGGCATTCAACGGCAGTCCAGCGGGCGAAAAGAGTGCCGCTGGACGCATGCTCGGGGTCTTTCTGGCGGGCGCGGCTCGTGCCGGAGCGGAAACCGAGCTGTACCATCTTGGCGATTACAGCATCGGACAGTGCGTGCAGCACGATGACATGGAGAAGCTGCTTCGCGCATATCAGTCTGCGGATGTGGTCTGCTTGGACTCGCCAGTGTACTCGTGGAACATGACGGCGCTGCTCAAGAATTTTGCAGACCGGCTGATCCCGCTCAAAAGTCCGCTGCTGACCGAGTAGGCCGGCTATGAGTTTGCGGCACAGGGCGAGGTCACAGCAGAGCCCCGTACACAACTGGATGCGCCGCTGATGTCCGCCGCAGAGTATGTACAGTTTCTGGGTATGTAAGACAAAGGGAAACGGTTCTTTCCTTCGGGAAAGAGCCGTTTTTGATGTGCGCCATAGTATCTGACGGAATGATATGGGAAGTGAAGCTCGATCAGGCTATGCCGAAAAAGCAATACTATGTCGATTATCGGCAGGGATTTTTGTGTATCAGGATGGTATATTGGAAGTCAGTGTGGTATAGTTAGGGCGAACTAACTATGGATTGACACTGGAATCCCATAAAAGCAAAGAGATGAAGGAATTATGCAAAGCAAACAGCAAAAGCAAATCAAGGTATTTCTGATACAGACCTTCGGCGGAAGCAGGGGCGGCTCGCTGTTTTCACGACAGGAAAAAATACTGGATAGGTTAATCAAAACCGCAGCAAACAGGTCCAAAAACCAGATGAAAACACTGGTGCAGACCATTCTGCCGCGCATTGCGCTGTACAAGGTGCTGCAGGCAGAGCTGCCTGCGGAGGAAACCTTTACGCACATGCGGACGTACATGATGGACTGGGTGGCAGCAGAAAAGCACGCTTTTACGGTGAAAATGGAGTCTGTGCCGGGATTTTATCGGATTTACAGCTATTGTTTTCTCAAAATCATGCGTACCTCCGACCTGTGGGAGAGCACACAGGAACACGACAAAACGCACTTTTCCGCGTCAATTACCAAGTGTCTCTGGCACACGGCGTGCCGGGAAAACGGCTGTCCGGAGCTGTGTCCGCTGTTTTGCGACGTGGATGACGTGACCTATGGCGGACTGCGCAAGCTCGGCTTTTCGCGCACAAAAACACTGGGCTGCGGCGGTGACTGCTGCGATTTTCGGTTTTTCAAAAGGTAGGTGAGCAGACGGAGAAGCGGACTTCGGCAGGATTTTCGGTGCAGCGGCGGAATCCGTGCGGTCAGCTCCATCGCCTACGCAGTGCGCCCACAGATGGTTTTGAGTCGGATTCCTCTTCCATACCTTGCGATTTCCCCGGTTAAATGATACAATCAAACCACAAGGTTTCATTCCATCAAACGGATTCCGAAGGGGAGCCATCCCTTATCACATAAAGGAGCATCAGTGCATGAACCCAGTTTTTGTTATCGGACACCGCAATCCGGATACGGATTCCATTTGCTCTGCAATCTGCTACGCGCACCTCAAGCGCAGATTGACCGGCGGAGAATACATAGCCTGCCGCGCGGGTCACGTCAATGCGGAGACCAAATTTGTGCTCGAACGCTTCGGCGTGGAGCCGCCGCGCTACATCAAGTCGTTTGAGCCGCGCCTGAGCGATGTGCAGTACCGCGAGGTGCCGGGCATCAGCGAGGAGCTGTCGCTGCACCGTGCATGGGATTACATGAACGAAAATGATATTCAGACGCTGGCCGTTGTTGATGAGGATCGCCGCCTGAAGGGTCTGCTGACGCTGGGCGATATTGCGCGCTTCTACATCGAGGATCAGGACGCCAATGCGCTGGCGGAGGCCAAGACCAGCTATCGGAATCTGGTCGATGTGCTTGACGGCACGCTCGAGGTTGGCGATATTGACCAGCGGTTTGAGCAGGGCAGTGTGGTCGTTGCGGCGGCTAATCCTGACGTGCTCGAGGACTATATCGGCAAAAACGATATGGTTATTCTCGGCAACCGCTATGAAAGCCAGCTGTGCGCCATTGAGATGAGCGCCGGCTGTATAGTCATCGGCCTCGGCTCCAAGGTTTCGCGTACCATCCGAAAGCTGGCCTCGGAAAACGGCGTTTCCATCATCGCCACCCCGTATGATACCTACACCTGTGTCAAGGTTATCGGTCAGGCGGTTCCGGTGCGGCATGTGATGCGGAAAAAGGGTCTTATCACCTTCGAGCCGGAGGAAACGGTTGAGGATGTAAAGCGCACGGTTTCCAAAAAGCGTATCCGCTATTACCCGCTGATGGATGAACAGGGACGATACGTCGGTATGTTCTCACAGCGTAACCTGCTGGATCTGGAGCGTCCGTCGGTCATTCTGGTCGATCACAACGAGCGCGATCAGGCCGCCGAAGGTATTCGTTCGACCAATATTGTTGAGATCATCGACCACCACCGCATTGACTCGGTGGAGACCAGCGGACCGATCTACTTCCGCAATCAGCCGCTCGGCTGCACCGCGACCATCATCACGCAGATGTACCATGAGCACAACGTGGAGATCGAGCCGAAAATCGCGGGTCTGCTGTGCTCGGCAATCCTGTCGGACACGCTGATGTTCCGCTCGCCGACGTGTACGCCGCTTGATCGCATGGCTGCAGAAGAGCTGGCGAAAATCGCCGGTCTGGACATCAAGCAGTATGCAACAGAAATGTTCCGTTCCAGCTCGCGTCTGCTCGATCGCTCGATGGATGAGCTGCTCCACATGGATTTCAAGTATTTCCAGGTGCAGGATCAGAAGATTGCGATTTCGCAGGTGACGAGTGTCAGTGAGAACGAGCTGTCCGGCATCCGTGATAAAATGCTCGAGTACATGGAAAGCTGCCTGGCATCGAGCGGTCTGTCCATGCTGTTCGCTATGCTGACCAACATTATCGAGGAAAAGACAGAGCTGCTCTACGTCGGCAAGGGCGCGCAGCAGCTGGTTCGTGCGGCCTTCAAGACCGACTGCGGCGAGCATTCGGTCGTCCTGCCCGGCGTTGTCAGCCGGAAGAAGCAGATGGTGGCGCCGCTTGTCAGAGCCATGGAGCACGACGAGGAAATTGAGTGAGATTTGCAGAGTAAAAGCGGGAGAAACCAAAGGTTTCTCCCGCTTGAGGCTGTCGCGAAACTACAGTTTCGCCGACAAGCAGGAACGGACCGCAGGCCGTTCCAAAGTCGTCCGAAAGTTCCTGTGCAGAAACTTTCTCCCTCTATAAGTATCAAAACCGAGGCGCATGTCCCCGGTTTTGATGAATTTGCAAAGCCCCGGTGCTGGAACACCGGGGCTTTTCGCGTGCACGATGTGCACTTTTGTCTTTCCTTGTGTAATCATATTATACCGCATATCAACAGCCAATGCAAGTAGATCCGACTGCGCCGGAAGATATTTCTCTGTCTAAGTGAGGGGATATGCACAATATCATGGGCGCTTATTTGGATAGTTTTTAGACTATGGTTAAATACATTTGGCTCATTCCTCCAAAGTGTGATATGATTAAATCATTCAGGAGAGAACAAGAAACGGAGAGAAAACCATGAAACGATGGAAAGGGGCGGCATTGCTGCTGCTCTGCACAGTTGTGCTGCTGCGGCTGCTGCAGGGATTGGCACAGCCGGAAAAAGAGAATGCCCATGTGCCGGTGCTCGGCATTGTCACCACGGCGGCAGAGGATGACCGGCGCGAAGCGCAGTCCGAAGCGCTTGTACATGCGGCGGAGGAACATGGCTTCAAAGTGCTGGAAATGCCGGTCGAGCGCACGCAGGAGGCACAGATTGAAGCCGTGCGTGCGCTGATCGTGTATCAGGTGGACGCAATCGCATTTACGCCGCTGGTGGAAAGCGGCTGGGACAACGTGCTGCGTGAAGCAAAATCCGCCTCCGTGCCGCTGCTGTCGATAGACCGCGCGATACGCGGCGTAGATGATGTGCCGCTGCAGCATATAGGATTTGATTATGCGTCGCTCGCCGAGCAGGCAGCGGATGCGCTTCTGCAGCAGCGCATGCCGCGGGACGGTGTACTGGAGCTTTACGGCACGGTAAATGCTTCGGACGCAAGAGAGATTGCACGCGGTTGCCGCGCGTCTCTGGAGGAACACGGGTTGACCGTAACCTACAGTCTGTGCGGCGACGGCATGCGCTCGCGCGGCTGCGAAATACTGGAGGAGATGGAGGACCATCTGGACGAAATCGGCTACATTTTCGCCCAGAATGACGCGATGGCGCTCGGTGCGGTGGATTATCTGCACAGCCACGGTCGCAAACCGGGCAAGGATGTGCTGATTTGTGCGTTTGGCGGCGGTGCGGAGCTGCGCGCGCTGCAGAAAAAAGGGGAGGTTGCCGTAATCGGTGCGCTGGATGACACCCAGCTGGCCGAGCTGACCGCAGACGCAGCCCAGCAGATTGCAAAGGCACCGTGGAAGCCCTATATCGCTCTGGCGGACACCGCCGTGCTGACGGAGGAGGGAACAGCCGATGCGTAAATCCCATCACAGCCTGCACGGCTTGCTGCGGCGGTCGCTGCTGCGCAGTGTGGTCTGCATGATCCTTCCGGTGTGCGTGCTGGCAGGTCTGCTGGTTGTGCTGACACAGCGCTATGGCGCGGATATTGCATTGACGACCCGTGCCTCCGAGGTGCGCACTGTGCTGGTGCAGGACCTGCCGGATGAGGTGTGGAACGTGGTTTCCGGCCGCATTTCCTTCGAGGATGGACGGCAGCGGATGCTGATCGACAGTGCTCTGTGGGAACTGAACGATATGCTGGACAGTGCCGGAGAGGACGAGGCACAGTACCTCAACGCGGCGCTGCGCGCCATCCGCACGATCGACAGCTACGTTGATCAGCTGGAAACGCAGATGGACGCCGGTGCCGCAGTCAGCCGCAACGAATCGCTGTACCGCGAGATTCACAGCGTCGGCCATCTGGCGGGCAGCATGCTTGACCGCTATATCGAGAATGAGATCGCCCGCATGGGCCGTTTCAACGCCCGCATTCAGCACGGACTGGGTGCGGCAGCGCTTGCACTCATTGCGCTGGTCGGCGTGATGATCTGGCTGACTATTCGGGCATCTGACAATCTGGAAGGTGCGATCGGCGCGTCTTTGCGGCAGCTGGAGCAGTTTGCCAACCGCATTGCCGCCGGTGAGCTGACCGAGCGCGTCCCGCCGACCGAGATCGACGAGCTGCATCTGCTGACACGCGATCTCAATACAATGGCGGAGCAGCTGGGTGCGCTCATTCATGAGCGGGTCGAGCAGGAAAAGACCATTAAAAAAGCTGAACTGCGGGCGCTGCAGGCGCAGATCACGCCGCATTTTATGTACAATACGCTGGAAACCATCGTCTGGCTGGCCGAAGAGGGCCGCAACAGCGAGGTCGTCGAGATGACGATGGCGTTCACCGGCTTTCTGCGCATCTCGCTCAGCCGCGGCGCGGATTACATCACGGTCGAGCGCGAGGAACAGCACGTTGCAAACTATCTGCAGATTCAGTCGGTGCGGTACGGCAGCATCATGCGGTATACGATTGATATTGATCCCGCGCTGCACGAGCGATATATGCTGAAAATCGTGCTGCAGCCGCTGGTTGAAAACGCGATTTATCACGGCATTAAGCGCAGGCGCGGCAGAGGACAGATTACCGTGACCGGCCGCAGGCAGGCAGGCGGCATGTACTTCGCCGTGGAGGACAACGGCATGGGCATGACACCCGAGCGTCTTGCCGAGGTACGGGTCTCGCTGCAGAACGGCGCACCGCTTGACCCGGACGGCAAGGGCGGCTACGGTCTGCGCAATGTGGAACAGCGTCTGCGGCTGTATTACGGCTGCGGACTGACGATCGAGAGTGAATACCGGCACGGCACACGCATCAGCTTCACCGTACCGGACGAACAGGAGGGGAAAACGCTATGATGCGTGTATTTATTGCGGATGATGAGGAGATCATCCGGGATGGCATCCGCAACTGCATTGAAAAGGAGCAGGAACGCTTTTTGTTTGCAGGTGAAGCGCCGGACGGCGAAATGGCACTGCCTATGCTGATGGAAATGAAGCCGGATGTGCTCATTACGGACATCCGTATGCCGTTTATGGATGGTCTGGAGCTGGCAAAGGTTGTGCGGCGCACCATGCCGTGGCTGCGTATTGTGTTCCTCAGCGGACACGATGAATTTGAGTATGCACAGAAGGCGGTTTCGCTGCACGCGGACGCGTATCTGCTCAAGCCGGTCAGCTCGGCGCAGCTGCTTGAAACGCTTGGACAGGTTGCCGAGCAGATTGAGCAGGAGCAGCAGCAGCTTCGCTCGGAAGGTGCAAACAGCCGCAGCGAACACGAGGAGGACGTGCTGCGTGAGCATTTTCTCAACGACCTGCTCTCGGGCAGCGTGCCGACTGCGGAGGCGGCTGTACAGGGAGAACGCTGGGGGCTGCTGCTGACAGCGAAGCAGTATCTTGTGTGCATCGTGCGCCTGCCGGAAAATGCCGTGCAGGAGCAGGTGCGCGCGCTGACCGAGCGTCTGTGCGGTGAGGAAAGCGAGGTCTGCGCCTTTTTCCGCGGCAGCCGCCGGCTGATGCTCCTGCTGCGCGGAGAGACCGAGGAAGCTGTGCGCGAAACTGCCTACGAGTTCTGTCAGAACCTGCGGCACGAGCTTTGTCAGGTGCTGGGCTGGAATGCGTTGTGCGCGATCGGCGCACCGGTCTCCCGTGTCAGCGCCCTGCCGGAAAGCTACCGCACAGCGAAGGATACACTGCTGCAGGCCTCCGCATGTGCGGAGGACGGCGTATTCGGCAGCACGGACTTTGCCGGTGTGCAGCACGAGTTCGATTTCTCGGCGGGCGGCTCACTGGCGGACAAGCTGCGGCATGCCGCCCCCGAGGACGTGCCGCGTATTGTCGAGGGCTACTTCGGCGACTCTGCGGCGCAGGACGTGCAGAGCGTGCTGTACCGATATTATCTGCTGATGAACCTGCTCGTCACGGCCTCTCAGCTGGCTGATGAGGTGCAGGCAGGCAGCATTCCGCCTCCGGAGGATCCGCAGGCGGTGCTCGGTCAGGCGGCGACGCTCGAGGGCACAAAGGCCTGTGCCGCCGAGGTGCTCGGCCGCATGACTCGTCTGTGTTATCGCCATCAGAATGTGCGATACAGCGCGGAGATCAGCCGTGCAAAGGAGTTTATCCGCGAAAATTATGCGGACAGCGGTATTTCGCTGCACATGGTGGCGGCAGAGGTCGGGTTCAGTCCGAACCATTTTTCCACCGTGTTTTCGCAGGAGACCGGTCAGACCTTTGTCGAATATCTGACCGCTGTCCGCATCGAGGCGGCAAAGCATCTGCTGACCTGTGGCAGCAGCCGCATGAGCGATATTGCGTTTGACGTCGGTTATCAGGATTCGCACTATTTTAGCTATCTGTTCAAAAAGCACGTCGGTGTTTCGCCGCGCGAGTACCGCAGTCGGTCGGAAGAGGGGTAAAATAATATCGTAAGAAATTCACCGTTCAGGAACGGCCTTCTTGAATGGTAAAATTTTATCGGATGATGGACGGTAGAGCGAAGCCGCTTAAACTGTTATAGTATAGGGGCAGAGAAAAGCTGCCCGCCTTTTGTATCGAGGTGGAAGCTATGAAAAGAATATGTTTTCTTCCTGTTGTTCTGCTGCTGACCGGACTGCTCTGCGGCTGTACGGGTCAGCAGCAGAACGATCCCTCACCGCAGGAGCACAATCATGCGATGGAGGAGGGGACAGAAACACCGAAATATGACTATCTTACCGTTTACAGTCCGCTGCCGGAGTCGGAAACGCTGCTGTACTGCAGCGCCTTCCGCAAGGATACCGGCATTACCGTGGACTGTATTTATCTTCCTGCCGGAGAAATGACCGCGCGGCTCGAGCAGGAGCGGGACAACCCGCAGGCTTCTGTGCTGCTGGGCGGCTCGGCGGATAACTATATTCAGCTGCGAGAGGCCGGTCTGCTGGAGGCGTATCAAAGTCCCGAGCTGACCGATGTGCCCGAAGCCTATCAGGATGAGCAGGGCGTGTGGAATCCGATCTACATCGGCACGCTGTGCTTCGCCTGCAACACCGACTGGTTTGCACGGACGGGAACGCCGATGCCGACTTGCTGGGACGATCTGCTGTCGCCTGCACTGGCAGGGCAGATTGTGATGGCAACTCCGAAAAGCTCGGGTACCTCGTATACTACGCTGGCAACGCTTGTGCAGATGCGCGGCGAGGACAAGGCATGGGAGTATCTTCAAAAATTAGACCAAAACGTCGGTTTGTACACCCGTTCGGGTGTGGAGCCGGCAGAGCGGGTAAAAAACGGCGAATACGCCGTCGGTATCGTGTTCTCGCACGACGCCTTCCGTGCGGCGCTGGATGGCTATCCCATTGAGGTGCGCAGTCCGGCAGACGGCACCGGCTATGAGATCGGCGCGTGCGCGCTTGTGCGCAATGCACCGGAGCAGGAGCGCGAAAACGCCCGCATCTTTATCGACTGGCTGACCTCTTCCCGCGGAGAGGAATGCTATATCGAAGCGAAAAGCTGTCGCCTTCCGGCAAACAGCACCGCCCGTGCAGCAGATGGACTGCCGTCGTTGGATGAGCTCAATCTCATTTCCTATGATGCAGAATGGGCAGGAGAAAATCGCAGCCGTCTGGTTCGTTATTTTACAGAGAATATTATAAACCAATATTGAATGCACACCGGCCCACCGGTTCGCAGATAAACTGATTGACGAAGGAGGAATATCAAGGAGTAAAGAATAAGAAAGAAAAAAGAGAGGAGAAATGAAAAAATGAAAAAACTGCTTAAGCGTTTATGCTCTGCTATGGTCGCAGCTGTTATGGTCATGACCATGGCGCCGGCTGCATTTGCGGCTGACGGCGGCGCACAGTTCCAGAACGGCCCCTACCTTCTGGCACCAAAGACCAACAGCATGGTCGTCGTATGGGAAAGCACGGAGAAGGTCTCCGCGACCATCGCATACGGCACCGACGAGAGCAAGCTCTGTGACCCGATCAAGGTGGAGATCGACGCAGACGCACCCGACTTCAAGGGCAGCAAGATGAACCTGTTCCACTACAAGCTGGACAACCTGTGCGTCATCATCGACATCAACGGTTTGCAGATCGACGGCCCGACGGAGAAGGTGATGAACAGCGCGCCGGTCGATGCGAAGATGGAGGCGTTCGGCTTCAACGTCGTCACCATCGACGGCCACGACTTTGACCAGATCGAAAGCGCGTTTGCCGCGTTCCGCGCCTGCACGGGCAAGCCGACGGCCATCCTGATGCATACCACTAAGGGCAAGGGCGTCAGCTATATGGAAAACAGCGTCGATTGTCACGGCAAAGCGCCCAACGACGCGGAATATGAAGTGGCCATGAACGAACTGCGTGCCGCGATGGCAGAATTGGAGGCGTGAGCATGAGCGAAGTGAAGAAAATCGCGACCCGTGAGAGCTATGGCAAGGCGCTGGTCGAGCTGGGCGCCGAGCACAGCAAACTCGTCGTGCTGGACG